>JACCDM011743875.1_pt1 | contig 10320 bp, 5 predicted proteins | sample 7445851 | NCBI WGS metagenome assembly JACCDM01 (sample SAMN15323438, study PRJNA562643) | freshwater metagenome | isolation source: river surface water | place: USA:Blue River Watershed | collected 2017-08-16
AGACCAGATCACTGATTGGAAAAATGCACTTGGAGCGCTTTTGCTAACAAAAGATTATTCAGAAATAGCTAGTCTTGTGCGAATTAAGGGGGTGGCCATAACCCCGGGAAAAATTAAACAATGGGAAGGTGTTGATGTGATAGCGCCTAACTCTGAATTGGAATTCAATGCCTTAATTGAGGTTTTGGTTGATGAAGGTAAGTTAAGCATAGGGATTGAGAATGTTAAGCGCTACTCAAAAGAAAAGTGGAATGGGATAGTAGAGTATAGAATTTCACGTCAAAAGGCAGGTAATCGGGCAAGGCAAAATATTTTGGAAGCTCTTCTCGATAAAATTAAAGGGTTAGATATTGACTCAAACGATGGCGCGATGAATCTTGATTCTCAGCTTGGTCAAAATATGCTGATTAGACGAGTTGCATCAATTGATCAAACAATCTCATATGTACATCATTCCAGACTTTTTAAAATTGATGATCTGAAAGCGAATAAATGGCTAAGATGATTCCGCCTACATTCTCTTCTGGCACTCCACTTGGAGAGATTGATTTTTTTAAAAAGTTAAGGGATGATCCGGGTTGTGATGGATGGGTTGCGTTACATTCTTTAGATCTTAAAAAGCATATAACTAAAGTCGAAGGTGAGCTCGATATGGTTATATTGGTCCCGGAACATGGTGTTTTATGTATAGAGCTCAAGGGATGTGACGTAAAGCGCGTTGACGGTAAATGGATTTACCCTTACGAGACGTCAGTGGAGGGGCCCTTTAAGCAAGCATCAAAAGGAATGCATTCTCTAAGAAAGTATTTGATTGAAAAAGATCCCTCATTTCAATCTACTTTATTTTTTAGCGCAGTAATTTTTACTAGAATAGATTTTGAAGAGAAGTCGCCCGAGTGGCACCCTTGGCAATTTATTGATAAAAGATTATTTATTCGAAACCCTATATCGACAAATATCTTAAATATATTCAAGCAAGCCAAATCATATTTATCCAAGTTGGGAAGAGTTGCTAGTTGGTATGATTCTGAAAAATCCAAATTATCTAGAAATCAAATTGATCGAGCAGTTGAATTACTTCGTAAAAATTTTGAATATGTAACCTCTCCAAGGCATGATATCGAATCCTTGGAAAAGAATATTAAAAACTTTACTGAAGAGCAGTACATAATTTTAGATAGTTTAACGGGTAACAAACGTTTATTAATAAGCGGCCCGGCAGGTACTGGTAAAACATTTTTAGCTGTCGAGCATGTTAGGCGTCAATTATCCGAAGGTAAGCGAGTAGGTTTTTTTTGTTACAACGCTCTTTTATCTGATTGGATAAAGGCAGAGATGGCTTATGAAATTAACGCTAACAAAAATTCATTTGTGTGTGGAACTTTTCATGCATATTTAGTTTCACTCTCTAAGGCAGATGGTGATGCGGCGTGTGGAAATGAGTATTGGTCAAAATTTCTTCCTCAAAGGGCGCTAGATAGAATCTTGAATGATCAAAGTTTTAGTGAGCAATTTGATGTGCTAGTCCTAGATGAGGCTCAAGATCTAATTTTTAATGAAAATTACTTAGATGTAATGGATGTATCCCTTAATAGTGGCTTGGCAGCTGGCAACTGGGTGTTTTTTGGGGATTTTGAGAGGCAGGCAATATATGCTGATAGTAATTCTAGTTCTAGAGAAGTTCTCCTAGCGCAATTACAAATAAGAGCTCCTAGCCTTTCTCAATTCTCGTTGCGTAACAACTGTAGAAATGCTGAATCTATTGCTGAAACTCTTACTTTAACTGCTGGCATATCTCCAGGTTATAACAAGATTCTTAATGATAATGAGTCGGGTCAAGTGGAGCCAAAATTTTATGCTTCAAATGAGGTTCAAGAGAGTTTGGTTAAAAAGAAGTTGGTTGATTTACTTAAACAATATAGACCTGATGAAATTGTTGTTTTATCTCCAAAAGCGGATGAGAGGTCCTGTGCTTGGGCTATTACATCAAAATATCCTGAGTTAGGATTAACTTCATTTAAATTTTCAAATGAGGGCAGTATAAGATATGCAAGTATCCACTCCTTTAAAGGATTAGAGGCTCCGGCGATACTGCTGACTGATATAGATAGTCTTGAAAGTGAATCTTCAAAAGCTCTTTTATATGTTGGTATGTCCAGAGCTAGAATTAGTCTAACAATATTTTTTTCTGAAAATTGTAGGTCTCAGTACGACAGGTTGCTTGATCTTGGTTTAAGAAAAACCTCAAAGGCTTAAATGGGTAAACGAGAAAACTTAGAAAATCGCGATTGGTTAGCTGAGCGTTTGAGGGCTGAAATTGTGGGACCTGATCCTGCGGGTGAACCTATTTCATTTGATATTGATGGAAAAGAGCGTATCTTTAGTTGGGACCAATTAAGAGCCCCCAAAAAACAATTAAATGGTGAAGAGATTATTTGGCAGGATCCACCGTCAAAGCGCTTTGGTGCCGGGATTCTTTATCCTCAAATGGTTACAGAATCAGTTGAATTGAATGAAAGTAATGAATCAATTGATCTTCCTGAGCCTCCTTCTGCGCCTGATAAAGAACTTAGCTTACTAAAAAAACTTGAGGCTCAAGTTGAAAGAAATCAGCAAAAGAGTTTTAAGGCAGATGATTCGGAAGAGCTAGATGTTAATTTAGCTAATTCTTTCAAACCATCGGCTATTGGGCTAAGTTTCATGGTCGATCTGTCAAAAGAAAATAGTGGCTTGAATATCGATTTGCTATCTGTTAGCAAGGTGAATAGAACAGAAAAGAAAGAGGTTATACCTGCATACTATGTTAAGAAAGAAATAACAGTTGGCGGAAATGAGGGTGAAGTTGGGGCGCAACTAACAAAACGCTCTATGTGGCTTAGATCCCCGTTAGTTGGTGAAGATGGGCACTTCTTATCGATTTTTTTTACGAATGCTGAGTTGCTTAGTCAGGCGACATATCTTTCTAAAAAAATTGATATTTCAGGTAAACATTTAGAAGTTGTACTAGTTAAAAGAAAATTAAAACAATGTAATTCAGATACAAGACTTATTACAGTTTCATTGATAAATCGCTCATTATCTGAGAGGTCTGTAGACGAGTCTGCTTTGTTCCAAGCTGGAATTCGAGTGCGTTGCAGCTCAGGTATTGATGCTATTTCACCATATCCGGACCTTTCTATTTCTTCTGAAATCGGAGTTGCGCCTGATGCTGATGAAATGGTCAATAAGTTACTTTATAGACAGTACAAGACATTTGCTATTGGTCATGGATGTGCAGCTGATTGGGATAACGTTTCGCCAGAGTTCGTTTCACAAGTTTGGACTGATGTGATGCCAACTTATGAAATAGCGACGATTAGCCCAGACTTATATTTAGATACAGAAAATGGACCCACATTATTCAGATCTAGTATGCGCAAGCTTGGTGGTCTGGACCCAGAAGATGATGGATTTGATGAGATAAATCAGTTGATTACTCTCTATCAAAAATGGATTGAAGGGTTAAAAAATGTTCTTGCAGGGCGCAGTCAAAATATTGAAGAAGACTTATATCCTACAGCTGATTATTTAATAAAACGTTGTGAAAATTGCTTAGCAAGGATCAGGCGTGGTGTTGAGTTGTTAGCTGGTAGTGATAAAAAATCCAAGATTGCAAGACAAGCCTTTGTTTTGGCAAACAAGGCTATGTTAATTTCTCAATTAAAAGCTGATTCTGGAATACGTGAGCCTGTATTAGATGGCAAGGCTTGGAATCCTGAGATCAAGATGTTGGATCTGGTTACTCCGAACGATAAGCGGGGTTTTTGGCGCCCATTCCAGATAGCATTTCTTTTGCTCTCACTTGAGGGAATTGTTAATCCAGATTCTGATGATAGGGAAGTGGTCGATTTAATCTGGTTTCCAACTGGTGGTGGAAAAACTGAGGCCTATTTAGGTTTGACAGCATTTACTATTTTCTATAACCAGCTATCTGGAAATAAGGCTGGCGGTGTAGATGTTTTAATGAGGTACACCTTACGTCTTTTAACTGCTCAACAGTTTCAAAGGGCGGCACTTTTATTTTGTGCAATGGAGTATATGCGTAGGCAGGATTTGCAAACACTAGGTGATAAGCCATTTAGTATTGGACTATGGGTTGGGGGGGACACGGCTCCAAATAAGCGGACTGATGCGTTAACTAAATTGAAGGCGCTGCAAGGAGATTCTACTGAAGAGAATCCATTTATTTTGCTTAAATGTCCGTGGTGTAATGCTAAATTTGGTCCTGAATCGGGTAAAGATCGATCTGCTGTTTATGGTTACAAGAAAGCCAGATTGTCTCCGACCAGCCCGGAGACTGTGGTGTACAGGTGTAGTGATCCAAAGTGTGATTTTAGTTCTAAGCCTGCGCAAAATGATCGAGATTTGCCAATTCTTGTAATTGATGAAGATATATTTGACAACCCGCCAAATCTTTTAATTGGCACGGTAGATAAATTTGCAACTTTGGCATGGAAACCTGAAATTAGATCTATTTTTGGTATTGATAAAGATGGGAATCAGGTTGGCACACCTCCGTCTTTGATTATTCAAGATGAGTTACATTTGATTTCTGGTCCTTTAGGTTCAATGGTTGGTCTATACGAGACATTGATTGAAAAGCTATGCGAAGATAGTCGTAGATATGTGAAGCCTAAGATAGTTGCATCTACAGCAACTATTAGTCGTGCTAATGAGCAAGTAAAAAATCTTTACGCAAGAAAAAATATTAGTTTATTTCCGCCTTCTGGTTTGACCGTTGGCGATTCATTTTTCTCAAGAGAGGCGAAAGATGAATCTGGCGAATTAATTCCAGGTAGGAGATATGTTGGGGTTTTGGCTCCAGGACATGGTTCGTTGCAGACAACTGAAGCTAGAGTATTTGCAACATTGCTCCAATTTGCCGGTGCCATGAAAAAGGATTCATCTGAAAAAGATCCATGGTGGACCCTGTTGTGTTATTTCAACTCTATTAGAGAGCTTGGAAGTGCTGCAACATTATTTGTATCAGATGCTAGAGATTATCTGAGAGTTATTATTGATAGGCATGGAATTCCCTATGCAAATATCAGAAAATTATTCAATGTTACAGAGCTCACTAGTAGGATTAGAGGTGATCAAGTTCCTCAGGAGCTTGAGAAACTAAATAAACCTCTTTCACTTGATCCCGAAAGTCAAAACTTTGATATTGTTGATGCATGTCTGGCATCAAATATTATCGAAGTCGGCGTTGATATTCCTAGACTCTCTCTAATGGCTATTGTTGGCCAACCAAAAACCACATCTCAATATATTCAGGTGTCTAGTCGTGTTGGACGTGATAACGATAAGCCAGGATTGGTTTGTGTTTTATATGGGCAAAGTAAGCCAAGGGACAGAAGTCATTACGAAAGATTTAGAAGTTACCATCAGGCTTTATACGCACAAGTTGAGCCTACAAGTGTTACCCCTTTTAGCGCCCCAGCAGTTGATAGAGCTCTTCATGGGATTATCGTTGCTGCTGTTAGGCAACTAGGTAGAGTAGACCAAGAGGGTATGCGTCCTTCGCCATTTCCACTTGATGATAGTTCCAAACTCAAAGAGATCATTGAATCAATGATTGAGGATAGAGTTAATGAAGTTGCACCTGAAGAGCGGCAAAATGTTCTTGAAAAGATGCATCAGCGTTTGCGCGAATGGAGGGTTTGGGATCCTGCCGAGTATGGAACTTTTGGAGCACCTCCGGCAAACGCACCACTCATGCATCCAGCCGGTTCGGTAGAGTTACCTGATTGGACAAATAGAAGCTGGGCAACTCTTTCTTCTTTAAGAAACGTAGATGCCAGTTGTGAGGCATTAATAACAGGTTTTTTTAATGAAGTAGATAACCATGAATAAACCAGTCAGAAGATCGCAGGCAATTTCACCATTTGGTATAGGTGCTATGGTCGATTTCCCGGGGCCTATTTCTTTGATTCATGCTGGATTAGATGCGTGGCCTTTTGATTCTCAAAACCCTGATCATAGAGAATTTGTAGAGGAAGAAACTAGATTGGCAAAACGTTTGGGGGTGGACTTTTTTGTCCAGCCACCAGACTACAGAAGAAATGAATTCAGAACTGTGGATAGGGAATCTGATACTACAAGATTAAATCTTAATTTAAGGCTGCCTTTCTTGAGATTTCCTTTGTGGCACGTATGTCCCAGATGTGGAAAGATGTTTGTTTCTAAATATCATCATAAGTTGGCTCCAAAATGCACCGGGCCAATTGGTACTGGGCGTGATGCTGGCAAGTCTCATCCTGAAAGACTCACAGTTCAAGTGCGCTTTGTGGCTGCTTGTAAAAATGGACACCTTCAAGATTTTCCATGGTTGGAGTGGGTTTTTAAAACAAATAACCCAGATTGGGATATCCATAATCCAAATTGCTGGCTAAGAATGACCTCAAAGGGTAGTGCTTCCTTGGCGGGTGTTGAGATATCAGCGGAGCGTCTTACCGGTGATGGCAAGATTGAAGTTGTTGAAAAGAGGTCGCTAGCTGGTGCATTTGAAGGTGATCCTTCAAGTAATGGTCCATCTGCCTTTACTAAAATGAAGCTATTTTGCTCTGGTCATAACCCTGTATTGGCGATTGGGGAAAATTCTTCCAAAGAGAAGCTGGTGTGTGGAGAAAATTTATATCCATTGCTCCGTGGCGCATCAAATTTGTACTTTCCGAATGTTGTTAGCTCGATTTATATCCCTGATGTAGATGATAGGAATCTTACTGAAGCTATGTTGGCTCTTCTAGAGGATAGGGATATGAGGGGGTCATTAATTGATGCAGCGCTGCAATCCGATGATGGCTTAGTCGGGGAGCGTGCGGCAAGAAACCTATTAAAAAAATGGCATCCTGAGTTAGAGGGGCAGATTAACCCATCTGAGCTGGCAAGGGCTGCGAATTTACATGTTATTAAAAGAATTATTTTAGATAACAAGAAAATATCAAGGTATTTAATTGAAAAAGTAAATGTTTCACCCAAGCAAGTTCTAACAGCAGATATTTTAGAGAAAGCTATCAGTAATGGAGGGTTAGATTGGGCAATAGATATCAATTATTTATTACCATTAATTTCTAAAGAGTTATTCGAGGGTGATCAAGGGCTTGATGTTGAATCTAATGGTGATTCAAATCCAAACATAGACACAGAATATCGTCATCAAGAATATGAGATTTTTTGTAGAGATGTAAATGAAGGTTACCCAAAAACAAACCTACTTATTAAGAGTTCTCAAATGACTGATTATGGACCTCAGGTGGGTGAATACTTTCAAAGAATTTCATTATTGGAAAAGCTCAGAGAAACGAGAGCATTTGTAGGTTTTTCGAGAATTTTTCCTGAATCTAGCCTGTCGGTCGATGAGCAAAGAAAGTTATTTAGTTCTAAGAAATTGAATTGGTTGCCAGCGATTATTGTTAGGGGTGAAGGCATATTCTTGAGATTTGATGAGTCAAAGATTAATAGCTGGCTCGAAAAGTATGGTAACTATCATCAAAAACGTATTTCAGAAATCGTCAGTAGATTTGATAATTTGCGTGAAAAACGTCATCAGGATCAAAAAGAAATAACACCAAAATTCATGATGATTCATTCTTTTTCACATCTTTTGATAAATCAATTAATTTATGACTGCGGGTACGGTTCAGCTTCACTAAGAGAAAGAATATATGTCTCTGATGATGCTAAATTTAAGATGTCAGGTGTTTTGATTTATACAGCTGCCGGTGATTCAGAGGGTACGATGGGTGGATTAGTCGGCATGGGTAAACCTGGTAGGTTAGAGCAGACAGTTTCTCGAGCAATTGAAAAAGCCTCTTGGTGTTCATCTGATCCGGTGTGTATAGAAAGTACAGGTCAAGGCCCTGATAATTGTAATCTTGCGGCATGTCATTCTTGTGCATTATTGCCTGAAACATCATGCGAGGAGCAGAACAGGTTGCTTGATCGGGGGGTGCTTGTTGGCACTATCGATCAGCCAAATTCAGGATTTTTTTCTAATTTATTTTAGGTGAGTGACTTCACTGCAAAAAATCAGAAACTATTTCTGCAATTTTATAAGCTAACATGGGAGGAACTGCATTTCCGACTTGAGTATATTGTTCGGTTCTGGTTCCTTCAAAAAAATAATTATCTGGAAAAGTTTGTAGTCTTGCAGCTTCCCTAACGGTGAGGCTTCTTGCTTGCCATGGGCTAGGGTGTATGTAGTAGTGACCATCTTTCGAAATATGTGAAACGATGGTTGTACTATTTTCACTACTATTTTGAACCCGAAATCTGTCGGTGAATGGTGTATTTTTACTGTGAATATTTTTATGACTTGGCAGTAATTTTTTGGGCAAATCAGTAACTTTTGGTTGGTGACCAAAAGCTTCTACATGAGATGATAGAAAAAAATACCTTTGGATATCGCTTTGTATGTGGCCTCTAGCGGTATGGTGACTTATCCCAGGTAGTCGCGAGTCTTGAATCCATGTTTTAAATTCAGACTGTTGCATGTGCTTGTAAAAATTCCCACTTATGAACTCTGATCCTGTGCTTGTGCAAAAATTTGCTAAATCTAAATTATGTTTTAGTACATCTTGGATGATGGATTTATCTTTTTGATTAAGACCTGATAGTAGAGTTTGTGTTCGCCCAAGGCACTTTATCCAGTTTTCATGAGAATCATGTTCTTTTGAGAGTTTACTTCTGATTTCTGGCAGGCCAGATAATGCTTCTCCGACTGTTAGTTTTGAGGTTGTTTTTAGAGTGTGATGTTTTTTCTTTGCTAAATCTTTTCTTACCCCAAATAGTATTACTCTATGCCTAGCTTGTGGTATTCCAAATAGCTCCGATTTAATTATGTAGTCGCTTGGTAAAAGTTCTTCATTGCTGCCCTCAACAACTAGTGACCTTATTTCGTACTCTAAGCCTTTCTTGGGATTTTTTAGGTCTGAAAGAATTTGATTAAATATTAGTTGATTATTAAATTTTGAAGACAAAATTCCTTTTACATTTTCCATAATGAAAATTGGGGGGCTGTGCTTCTCAATAATTCTTAAATATTCTTTATATAGAAGATGTCTATGGTCTGCCTCATATTTATCTTTATCTAAATTGATCATTTTGGATCTGCCAGCCAGAGAGTAAGCTTGACATGGAGGTCCGCCGATAAGCACCCATTTTTTATTTCTTTGGATTCTTTGTGATATCCATGTGTCTACTTGACTCGATGCAATTTCACCTAAAGCTACATTTTTGGCTTCATTTAAAGCTTCTTTCGCACAATCTTTAATTAATGAATTTTTTAGAAATTCATCCTTCGTTATTTTTCCAGAAATATATTCGTAGTAACAGCTTGGAGCTTTGCCGTCATCAAATTTTCTGAAAATGGATCTAAGCATTAGCGTTTTGTGTGCTTGAGGATCTTTTTCAATAGATAGGGCAATATTAAAAACTCTTTTGTTGCTCTTTCTAAGGCGCATAAATCCTTCGCCCAGACCTCCTGGGCCAGCAAATAAGTCAATTATTGGGATGGTTTTGTTGCTCATGGCTTTCATTTTGCCAGGTTTCTGCTATCCTGGTGAAAAAAAGAGGAAATAAGTTGAATAATTTTATTATTGTTGCGAATGGACGCATAACCTGCCTTCGCTGTACGGCTAAATCTAAAAGGACTGGTTTGCAATGTAGAGCACCTGCGTTACGTATTAGTAAAACGCAAAAATGTCGTATACACGGTGGCAAATCAACCGGACCGAAAACTGAGGCTGGTATTCAAAAAATTCGTGAAGCAAATATTACTAGTGGTAATGAAACAAGGGCAGCTCGTGAAGAGCGATCCCAAAAAAATCTCTGGTTTGCTCAAGCGGAAGACGTAATGCAGATTTTAGAAATGACAGCCAGCCCCCGAAATAGAGGCAGAAAACCAAATAGTTACAGCAAGATTAAATCATTAGATGATGTCAAAGAATGGGTAGCTAATGATGTTTTGCACCGTATTACAGCCCCGCTTAAGGAGTAATTTTTATTTGATCAAATGACTTCATGAACCGTAGCTTGAGTTTCGTGGGTTTCGGAGGTATCCCCCCACCATATTTTGGTGCATCAAAATTCAGAACAAATGCAGTGGGGGGTAACCCACAAAACCCACGAATCAAAGTAGTTCATTGCAGATCTTGGGATTGATCCTGTACACAACTGTCTTTCTTCCAGCATTGTCTGATGCATGTTCTGTTAACCAGCCGTATGGTTGATTCTTTGGTATGGATTGTTTAATAAACTACAAAAAAACCAAGGTCAAAT
>JACCDM010550190.1_pt1 | contig 10317 bp, 8 predicted proteins | sample 7445851 | NCBI WGS metagenome assembly JACCDM01 (sample SAMN15323438, study PRJNA562643) | freshwater metagenome | isolation source: river surface water | place: USA:Blue River Watershed | collected 2017-08-16
AGAGCAGGACTGACCTCCGGTAGGGCATGACGCAGTACAGCGGGTACCGCAATATAGGAAGCGCTAGCAGCAAGTACCATGAGCAGGATCGTATTACCGAGCTCAACCTGAAAGAGAAGGCAAAGACTGAGTGCGAGTAAGGAGTGGCACAAGGGTGCAATGAATGCATATAAAAAGAGTACGCGCGGCTTCCCTTTTAAGTCTGCAAAACTCTTTGCACTCATTAAGCCCATATCAAGTAAGAAGAAGGCCAACATTCCTTTAAAGAGATCAACCGAGAACGGCGCCATCACCTTTTGACCATCAGGCCCCGATAAAATTCCAATGAGCATGGCACCCAAAAGAAGAAGCTGTGCACCATCCGTAAAGGACTCATGCAATAACTTACCGACTTTAAGAGACTGCTTCGTTTGTGAGACCGAAGACTTGGCACGATTGGCTAAAAAGATTGCCAAGATAATGGCAGGCGATTCCATGAGTGCCATGGCAGCTGCCATATGACCGCCATACTCGATTTGCACATGATTTAAATACTGAGTGGCGGTAATAAAGGTAACGGCACTCACTGAACCATAGGTAGCTGCAATCGCAGCAGAGTCCAGCGCACTTAGTTTGGTTTTTAGAAAGAAGTAGCTCACCAGCGGCACAACGCACGCCAAGAAGATGGCAATGCCTAAACTAGTAGTAATTGCTAAGGTCAACCCAGATTGGTGCAGAGCAAAGCCACCTTTTAGGCCCAAGGCCATTAAAAGGTAAAGGGATAGAAAGCGTGTAATAGGTTGGGGGATCTCTAAATTGGATTTCACCAATCCTGCAAATACACCAAAGATAAAGAAGAGGATGGCTGGGTCAATAATGGTGCTCATGGGTGTATTTTCTCATTTTCTGTAAAGCACTCTAATGCCTAGTCGCCTTCATAATAAGCTTACATATATTAGGGAATACACCAAGTCATTAAATATGCTTAAATATCGATATCGATTTTGGGGAGTAGCCTGCCTAGTAATAGGTCTTGCGCATCGACATACCGGTTTGCTCTCACAGAGCTGCCCGGTGCGCAAGGGGAATGAGTCCTTGGCCAGACCAGTTTTTTTTGATGGAAAACTGTGGGCCCTAATTTAATTGCAGTGCATCGTGTGATCCAGCTTGCTCTCATTGCGGCAGTAAGTTGCTTTTCTCATTCATTGTGCGCACAAACGCAAACTCAGACAAAAACAGTTTTTACCTTAGACCAATTGGTACAACTTGCCTTGGAGAGTAATCCCCAGGTGATGGCATCACGCGATCAAACGCGAGCTAGCAGCGGACAACTGAGGAGTGCGAAGGCAATTCCGAATCCCGAGTTTGAGGTCAATACTGGACAACAGCGCGGCACCTCTGGAAGTTTAACTACTGGAAATGTCTCTTCATGGGCGGTGACCCAGCCCTTGGACATGCCCTATACGCGTTTCCCACGAGTCAACGCTGCGGAGGCCAGTATGCGTGCAGCCGAGGCTGGCCGAGTCGCCTTTGAGGTCGAGACGATTGCCCGTGTTCGACAAGGGTTTTATGAGTTAGTGCGACGAGAAGCAGAAGCGCGTGCAGCAGATGAAGACATGGACTTAACCAAACAGATTCAGAATCGAATGCAATTACGCTATGACGTTGGTGAGACCGCACGCTTTGAGTTAATCCGTGCACAAACTGAGTTTTTGAACGCAGAGATTGTGGCCCAAGCCAGTAAGTTGCGAATAGAGCAGGCGCGCAGTCAGCTACGCAAGCTGGTAGGCTTTAATCTACCGGCCAATTTTGAGATTCAAGCTAAAGCAGAAAAACTCCCCCAATTGCCCGAGCTAAAGGTCTTGCTAACCGAGTTGCGCAATCAAAGCCCGGAGCTCAAACGCGCTAAGGCGGAGGTTGAAGCAAGCGAGTCACGCTTAAGCTTTGAGCAAAATTCTCGCTTACCAAGGTTGTCGGTTAAGGCTCAGCAATATAACGATCCTAATTTCACAGACCGCTTATATGGTTTGGTAGTGAGTATCCCAATTTGGGATTTCCGGAGTGGACAAATTACTGAAGCAGAGTCCAATGCATCCCGGGCGCGCAACCAACTCAACGCACAAACACAAAACTTAGAAGCTCAGCTCGAGTCGGCCTACAAGTTATATGAGATGACCAGTTTTCAGGTGAAAACCCTTGATGAGAAGGTTGTGCAATTAGCGGCAAGTGCACGTCGTATTGCGGAGACCTCATACCGCTACGGCGAGCGAGGGATGTTGGAATATCTGGATGCGCAACGTACTTTTAGAGCCGCCCGTAATGATTTAATTCGGGCGCGTTTTGAGCTGGCATCGATTGTGAATGAGATTGAACGTTTAAGAGCATCCTCAGACTGGGTTGCAATGATTGAAGGTAAAAAATAATGAGTACCAAAGTAAAACTCACCAAGAAAATAGCCGATGGTTTTCATAAGACTCGCACATTGATTCAAGAACAGTTCACGACGGGGCTTCATTCTGTTCGAGATTGGCAAAAACAGGGGTATGGTCAGATTCGGGAGTTGGTTGCAAAGAAGTCGCCAAACGTACTACAGCAATACGACTCCAGTCCTGGCTGGATGAAGACCGGTTTATTTTTCCTGCCTTGGGTCCTGGTAGTTCTATTAACTTTGTATTACTTTGATGCCTTTGATTCCAGGCCCAGACCGGCCTATATACAAGATCCCAGCGTGGTCTACGTCAACGATGACCTCAGCAAGATGGTGAAGAATGGTCAAGTTAGACTGGCACCTTTTATTGAAGAACTCCGGGTTTCTGGGCGCATTGATTTCAATGAGATGTTCTTAGCCCGAATTGGTGCGAACGTTACTGGGCGGGTCTCTGAAATTATTGGAGTACCGGGTCAGCAGGTTGAGCAGGGCGACCTCCTAGCAAAGATTACTTCTACGGAGTTAACCCAGTCGCAACTCGCCTATCTGAAAGCGCGAAGTGCTAGTCAACTCGCCGAGCAGGCCGCTAATCGTGCACGTATTTTGTACAAAGAAGATGTGATTGCCTTGGCGGAGTTACAACGTCGAGAGGCAGAATCAAGTAGCGCTAAGGCAGAGTTGCGCGCCGCCAATGACCAACTTCGTGTTCAGGGTATGGACCAAAAGAGTATTGATCGACTGGCAAGGTCAGGCTTGATAGAGTCCATTAATAATGTAGTTGCAACCATCCCCGGACAAATTGTGGAACGTAAAATTAATAAGGGGCAAGTGGTTCAACCTGCCGAAGCCTTGTTTACGATCGCTGATCTCGATACCCTATGGGCAATTGCTGAGGTACCTGAGAGCAACTCTTCTTTATTACAGAAGGGGCAAAAGTCCTCAGTGATTATTCCGGCTTTGCGTAATCGAGTGATTGAGGGCGTCATTGCACACGTCGATGCGATTGTGAACCCACAGACCAGGACGGTTGTGGTTCGTATGGATGTGCCCAATCAAAGTGGGCAAATTCGTCCAGGGATGTTAGCAACCATGTTGATTGATAGCGAACCGATTGAGCGTTTAGTAGTGCCATCGTCCGCCATTATTCGTGAGGATAACCAAGATTACGTCTTTGTCCGTGATGAGGGCGAACGCTACAAAATGGTGGCTGTGAAGGCCGGTCCCGAAGGCAAGGGAATGCGCCCCATTCTGTCTGGTTTAAAGGACGGTGAAGAGATTGCGATTGAGGGCGCTTTTCATCTGAACTCTGAACGCAAACGTCAGCTCAGTGGTGGTTAAGCATACGAGAGAATGCCATGATTGAAAGTGTCGTCCGCTTTGCGCTACAACAGCGCCTCCTGATCCTAGTCCTTGCTGCTGCATTATTCTTTGTCGGTTTGTTTGCGACCAAACGCTTATCGGTCGATGCTTTTCCAGATGTCACTAATATTCAAGTGCAAATTGCAACTGAAGCACCAGGACGATCACCGGAAGAGGTTGAGCGTTTTGTGACGATACCGATTGAGTTGGGCATGACCGGTTTACCAGGTTTAGTAGAAATGCGCTCTCTCAACCGTAATGGTATTTCGATTGTGACCCTCGTCTTTACCGATAAAACTAGCATCTACTTTGCTCGCCAGCTGGTATTGGAACGCCTTATTGAGGTAGCAGCCAAGATGCCCGATGGCATAACGCCTGTTTTGGCACCACCCACCACAGGCTTGGGTGAGGTCTATCAATACACCTTAGAGCATCCTTCTGATGGTAAGCGTGAGTTAAGCGAGGAAGAACTTCAAGATCGTCGCACGATTCAGGATTGGGTAGTACGCCCTATGCTTCGGTCTATCCCGGGTGTTGCTGAAATTAATACGATGGGAGGTTTTGCTAAAGAGTATCAGGTCTTGGTGAACCCAGAGCGCTTACGTCATTACGGGATTAGTTTGCAGGATGTCTATATTGCGCTAGCTAGAAATAATGCGAACTCGGGTGGCGGTCAATTGCCGTCCTACGCAGAGCGTTATTTAATTCGGGGAATTGGCCTAATTAATAAGCCTGAAGATATTAGTAAGATTATTCTCAAAGAAGTAAAAGGCACCCCAGTTTTTGTTCGTAATGTGGCAGAGGTCACGATCGGCAGTGAGATACGGCAGGGTGCCATTATTAAAAATGGTGTGACCGAAGGCGTCGCCGGCATTATTCAGATGAACCGTGGTGCTAATGCCCGTGACGTAGTAACTCGCATTAAAGAGAAGGTGCGTGAGATTAATGAACGCAAGCTCTTGCCCGAGGGCCTGCAAATCGTACCGTTTTATGACCGTACGGACCTCGTGAACGCTGCCATGTTCAATGTGGCAAAGGTCTTGGTCGAAGGCGTGCTCTTGGTGATCATTTTGTTATTCCTATTCTTAGGAGACGTGCGTTCATCCATTATTGTGGTGGCAACTCTCATCCTGACACCGTTGCTTACCTTCGTGGTGATGAATCGCTACGGTATCTCTGCGAATTTAATGTCCTTAGGCGGTCTAGCAATTGCGATTGGCATCATGGTGGATGGCTCGGTCGTGGTTGTAGAAAACACCTTTGCTAAATTAGGTGCCCGACTAAAAATGGGTGAGTCCCGCAATCGTATTATTTTAGAAGCCGCTTCGGAGGTTGGCAAACCGGTACTGTTTGGTATAGGCATCATTATTTTGGTATTCATGCCTTTACTTGCGCTAGAGGGAATGGAGGGCAAAATGTTTGCCCCGATGGCCATCACGATTGCGATCGCATTGACCATTTCTTTAATCCTATCGTTTCTGCTCTCACCGGTTTTGTGTTCCTATATCTTAAAAGGTGGCAGCGAGGATGACACCAAGGTGGTAGCGCATTTGCGTAAGTACTACGACTTTATGTTGAACTGGTGCCTGAACAATCCGCGTTTAGTGGTCAAGCGTGCTTTGATTGCACTAGCAGTCAGTGTTGTGGTCTTTGTGCTTCTGGGTAAGTCTTTTATTCCTGTGATGCAAGAGGGATCGATTACTCCAGTGATTGTGCGCTCGGCCAATATCGCTCTCGATGAGTCGATTAAATTAGAGTACGAGGCTCTAAAACGGATCATGACCATCCCTGGAGTAGAGGCGGTGGTCTCGCGCTTGGGACGTGGCGAGTCGCCTGCAGACCCCGGTCAGCCTTTTGAGTCCGACCCGATTGTGACTCTCAAGCCCTTAGGAGATCGGGATCTTAGCCAAGAAGAGATTGCTAATCAAATTCGGGAGAAGCTAAAAACACTTCCCGGGATAGAGTTGGCGATCTCACAACCGATTGCAGCAAGGGTTGATGAGATGGTCTCTGGTGTCCGCTCCCAAGTGGCGGTTAAGATTTTTGGTGATGATGTTCAAACACTCATTAAATTGGGTACTCAAATTAGTCAAATCTTGGGCAAGATGAAGGGCAGTACTGACCTTCGGATTGAGCAAGCATCCGGCCAAAACTATCTCAATATTAAGATTAATCGAGATGCGATTGCCCGCTATGGAATTAATGTTGCAGACGTTAATGACGTGATCGAAACAGCGATTGGTGGAAAACAAGCATCCACCGTTTATGAGGGCGAGCGCCGCTTCCCATTGGTATTGCGTTATCCGGCACCGTATCGTGATAAGGTCGTTGCGATTGAAAACATCATCTTGCACTCACCCAATGGCGCACAAGTTCTGTTAAAAGACTTAGCCAGTGTTGAGCTGATTGACGGTCCTCCACAAATCTCCCGCGAATCCGGAAAGCGTCGCTTAGTGATTGGCGTGAATGTACAGGGACGGGATTTGGGAGGCTTTGTGGATGAAGCGCAGAAAAAAATTGCGCAAGATATGAAATTGCCCGAAGGTTATCGTTTGGTTTGGGGAGGACAGTTTGAGAACATGGAGCGTGCGATGGCGCGCCTCATGATTATTATTCCGCTAACCATTGCGGCGATCTTCTTTTTACTCTTCATGCTATTCAAGTCGATTCGGTTGGCAAGCTTAATTATTTTGGTTCTCCCTTTTGCTTCGATTGGTGGGATCTTCGGCCTATTTATTAGTGGCGAGTATCTATCGGTACCAGCAGCGGTCGGGTTTATTAATTTGTGGGGTATTGCGGTCTTGAATGGTGTGGTCTTGATCTCCTTTATTAAACAACTGCGGGATGATGGTATGCCATTGCACGAGGCGCTCATCGATGGTTGTGCACATCGTTTTAGACCAGTGATGATGACTGCTGCTGTAGCGATGCTGGCTTTGATCCCCATGCTCTTCTCGGGCGGGCCCGGTTCAGAGGTAACCCGACCCCTTGCAATTGTGGTGATTTCAGGTTTAATTACCTCTACGGGCTTAACCTTGCTGGTCTTGCCTGTCTTGTATGGTCGGTTTGAAGAAAAAGAGGTTGAAGCGTGATTGAGATTAAAGCTGTAATTCGTCCTAGTAAGTTACCGATTGTGCGAAGTGCGCTGATGGATACCCCTGGTTTTCCGGGGATGACCGTGACGAAGGTAGAGGGATGCAGCGCACCATCACGGGTTGAAAAGGCTAGTATTAAGGATGAGCTGACCGATTACACCGCCAAGGTACGTATTGAAATTGTTTGCAATGAAGATGTTGCAGATGCCATCATGGATCGCTTGGTCACTGCCTGTCAGACAGGTCAAGTGGGTGACGGGATTGTCTGGCGCGTGAATGTGGATAAGGCGTTCTTTATTGCTAAAAACTACCCCGATCCTTTAAAGCCATAGCGACTATGGAATGGGACGTTGATCAATTGCCTGACCCTGTTTGTTCACCTTCACCAAGAGCATTTGTCCTGAGCCGACCGAGACACCAGTCAAGGCGCGGATATTAACCTGATGACTAACCAAGATCAACGGGGCCTTATTGCTGCTTGATAATTGTTTTTGTATAAAAGCCTCAAGCTCTCTTGTTTGTTTATCCCCCCGACTCATTTCTTCGAAGAAAGATCCTAACGAAGACTCTGGAACAGCCTTCCCTTTATTAAGGAGGGTAGCCGTATCCATACAGCGACACCAAGGACTACTAAAGACCCGGGCTTCTTTAATTCCTTGGGCTGCAAGCCACTGACCAATCTCTGCAGCTTGTTTGCGCCCGTAATCACCGAGATTACGTTGGCTAGAGCAATCATTGAGACGATAACCTTGCGGGTCACTAAATCCTGGGGCATCAGCGTGGCGCATGATGATTAGGCTAGAGCCGGAACGCAGATCCTCTACCAAGTTTGCATTAGCCGTTCCAGAAATAAATAGCGTCAGGATAAAAAGTAAGCGAAGCATTATTCGGAGATTACTTTGCCAGGGTTTAGGATGTTGTTAGGATCGAGAGCATGTTTCAGACTACGCATCAGTTGAAGGGCCACAGAGCCTCGATGAGCCTCTAAATCAGGAAGTTTGAGCTGGCCAATACCATGTTCAGCAGAGATAGAGCCATGGTGTTTCTCAACTTGCGTATAGACCACATCATGAATTACTTGCTCATGACTACTGTTAAATTCTTTGGGGTTTGTCCCAACGGGGGGAGCAACGTTGTAATGCAAATTACCATCCCCAAGATGTCCGAAGTTAATAAGGCGCACGCCACTGAAGCGTTGTCGCAAGATACCATCGGTTTCCTCAATAAAAGCATGCAGGGAAGAGATTGGTAAAGAGATATCGTGCTTGAGATTAGCGCCTTCTTGTGCTTGGGCCATCGTAATATGCTCGCGCATGGTCCAAAATGATTGAGCCTGGGAGAGGTTGCTAGCAATCACAGCATCAGTCGCTAGACCACTCTCAAAAGCACTTTCTAGAACACTCTCCATTAGATTGCGAGCGTGCTCTTCACTTTCGTGATCGGATAACTCGACCAAAACGGTATACGCTGGATCGTTGGACAGAGGGTTCTTCATCTGCGGAAAGTGTTTTGCAGTCAGGTCTAAAGAATCTTTAGACATCATCTCAAAGCCGGTGAGTAAAGCAGCCGTACGTTTCTGAAAGAGGTTGAGGAGCTGGATGGTCGATGGAATATCAGGCACTGCTACCAATGCTGTCCACTGTGCTGTTGGAAGCGGATATAGCTTAAACACCGCCGCAGTGATGATGCCCAAGCAACCCTCGGATCCAATATAGAGATCGCGTAAGTCAAAACCGGTGTTGTCTTTTCGCAAACTGCGAAGACCCTGCATGACCTCGCCCTGTGCAGTGACCACCTCAAGACCTAAACACAGCTCACGCGCATTGCCGTAGCGCAAGACATTGGTGCCACCCGCATTGGTTGCTAAATTACCACCAATCTGACAGCTACCTTGCGCGCCTAAGCTCAGAGGAAATAAAAATCCTTGTGCTTTAGCTGCTTCCTGAACAGTTTGCAAAATACAGCCAGCCTCAACCACGATCGTTTGATTGCTCGCATCAATTCCGCGTATGGCCTGCATGCGCTTGAGGTTCATAACTACCTGTTGCCCACTGTCATTGGGAGTAGCAGCGCCACACATACTCGTGTTGCCCCCTTGCGGCACGATAGAGATCTTGGCCTGATTACATACCTTCACAATCTCAGCCACTTGTGCAGTGGTATTGGGCAAAAGGATGGCAAGAGCCTTGCCTTGGTAACGATTACGCCAATCGCTTAAGTAGGGCGCTTTGTCCTGATCGTCAAGCAGAACATATGCCTGCCCCAGAAGTTTTTGGCAATGTGAAATGAATGCAGAGGGGCTCATGCCATCATTCTATTGCTTGGGGGTAGTGTTTGCATTCGGATCCGCTTTGGCCTTTGCCTTTGCTTCTGCCTTGATGGGCTTTAAATACAAGAGCAGGCATACAAAGACGATGATCGAGAACACTAGCTCTAGCAGTGCCATCCAAAAGTTCCAACCCGATTCGGAGAGCCGAACTAAAGCCTCCGTGGTGTAAACCAGAATGAGCATCGTACCCCATTGCATAGTGTAGACCTTGGCTCGCCATAGGCCGGGCAAGAGGATGATTAGTGGCAGGGCTTTCAGAATCAGCCAAGAGCCGCCCGGACGTAGCGGAGAGATAAACCATTCCCAAGCGATGCACAAAAGGATAAGGTCTAGCGTCGCAGCACTCGCAATTAATACGTATTTATCCTTATCAAGGATTTTGGTGAGCATATTACCCATCAGTTTGTTACTCGCAGGCGTAGCGCAAACTCTGCAAGACGCTTTCCTTGTGCAATGGCTAAACGACTTTCTTCTGGACTAATCGGGGCACTACCGTCTGCATGCGCTAGATGTGAAACACCATACGGGGTGCCACCCGTTGTTGTATTCATGAGCTCAGAATTACTATAGGGTAGCCCCAACAAAACCATGCCATGGTGCATCAAGGGGAGCATCATCGAAAGTAGAGTGGTTTCTTGCCCGCCATGCAAGCTACCGGTGCTCGTAAAGACGCACGCCGGTTTACCTTGGAGCGCACCACTCAACCATTGAGCCGAGCTGCCATCTAAAAAGTATTTCAGGGGCGCGGCCATATTGCCAAAGCGAGTGGGTGAGCCCATAGCAAGACCAATACATTCTTCTAGATCAGAGTATTCCGCATAGGGTGCCCCTTCGGTGGGTACTGTGGGTTCTGTAGCCTCACAGACCGCTGAGATGGCTGGCACGGTACGCAAACGAGCGCTGACTCCCGAGACACTCTCAATACCTTCGGCTATTAAGCGCGCTAATTTCTGGGTAGCGCCAGAACGGGAGTAATACAAGACCAAGATTTCTGGGGAGTTCATATGAAACGCTTCCTTTGGAATTCAGTATAGATTCCCATATGATACGGGCATGCAATTAACGTATTCGATCCAGCGTTGGCTTTCTCTCGGTAAAGAGTTGTGGGAGCGTAATCGGCACCTAAA
>JACCDM010525771.1_pt1 | contig 10316 bp, 9 predicted proteins | sample 7445851 | NCBI WGS metagenome assembly JACCDM01 (sample SAMN15323438, study PRJNA562643) | freshwater metagenome | isolation source: river surface water | place: USA:Blue River Watershed | collected 2017-08-16
GCTCAATAACAGTAAAGTCATTGAAGCGCGGCTTATTTTTCAGAAACATACCGGGGGCAAAGTGGAAGTATTTTGCCTAGAACACGATGCCATTTATGGCGATGTCAGTAGCGCTATGCAACAAAAAGCAAGCGTCTATTGGTGGTGTCAGATTGGTGGTGTCAAGAAATGGAAAGCGGGCCCAATTGAGCTTGAGTTTGAGACTGCAGGCGAAAAACATACTTTAACCGCTGAGCAAATTCAGCGCGCTGATGCCGGTTTTAAAATTCGTTTTTCATGGACTGCCCCTGAACTGACTTTTGCTGAAATCTTGCACATCGTTGGTAAAATTCCATTACCGCCTTATCTCAATCGCGAGGCAGAAGAGAGTGACAAAACCAATTACCAGACCGTATATGCAAAAGAGGAGGGCTCTGTAGCAGCGCCAACCGCTGGCCTTCACCTCACCGAAACTGTATTTGAACAACTCGCTGCCAAAGAGATCCATACAGCAACACTTACACTACACGTGGGTGCAGGTACTTTTAAACCGATTAAGACCGAAACAGTCGAAGAACATGACATGCACGCCGAGTTCATAGAGGTGCGTCAAGAACTTCTCGAAGTCTTACTTCGAAACCCAGGACAAACAAAAATAGCCGTGGGTACGACCTCATTGCGTACTTTGGAAAGTATTTATTGGATGGGGGTGAAGCTCATCGAAAATCCAAAACTCACACTTAAAGATATCGAACTGCAGCAATGGGAGGCCTACACCTTGCCCCAAGATATCCCTTTCCCAGACGCCATACAAGCAGTGCTCGAGCAGCTCAAACAAGAAAAATCCGATCAATTTTTGACCAAAACCAGCTTAATGATCAAGCCAGGTTATCGCATTCGCAGTGTAGACGCCATTCTCACCAACTTCCACCAACCGCGCTCCACCTTGCTGCTGCTCATTCATGCGTTTGTCGGTTCAGCCTGGAAAGATATCTATGATTACGCCCTTTCCAACGATTACCGCTTCTTGAGCTACGGCGACGGGAGTTTATTGTGGTTGGATAAATAAGAAAGTTATTCATTGCCATTATTGGAATGCATTAAAATTCAAGCTTTCTGGATCAAGCCTAAATTGAATTCGGACTTTTCTCTCTATTTTTAACGAATTGATTTTGAATATGAGAGCAGTATTTTTATTAATGGTGTTTGTTTTTTCTTTTTGCAAAATACAAGCTCAGAATCTCGAGGACAATAATGCTCGGATCGAGGAAATTAAACAGCAACTCATCGATCAAAATTCAAATTATCCAGCGAGTCTTGAATTGACCAATTCACAGAACGAACTTTACAAAAAGAAGCACAAGGAAAAAATTGAGGCTGAATTGAAAATGTTGAATTCCAATACAATTATTGCCACAGGCGAATTGTATGACAAAGTCAATTCAATTTTTGACCGTATTGTAAGGCTAAACGCTGAAATTCCACAGAATACGCTTTTGGTATTGTATCGTTCCAATGATTTCAATGCGTTTACGATGGGTGATAACATTGTTTTTGTGCACATTGGGTTATTAAGTGACCTCAAGAATGAAGCTCAAATTGCCTTAGTACTCTGTCATGAAATTGCGCACAACACCTTGAGGCACGTTGAGCAATCTATTATTGAGTCGGTCATCAACGAAACCGATAAAACCATCGAGAAAGAAATCGATGGAATTTTAAGGACGAGTTATGGTCAGGTAAGTGCGCTCAACGCTTTGCTTTTACCTCGTATTTTGGAATCTCGCGAAAAGTCCAGAAGCCATGAATTTGAAGCCGACTCACTTGGCTTGATTTATTTGATGAATGCTCAGTTCAATACTAAAGATGCGCTTTCGATGTTTCATGCCATGGAGAAAAGAAGTAAAAACCTAAGCGATTCATTAAATTACAACGCCTACTTTCATTTTCAGACCCTGCCTTCCATAGCTGAATTGGATCAAGAATATGTCCGAGAAAGTTCATTGGGCACATTTACCAAAGTGGAAACAATGTTGCCTTATTTAGCAACCCATCCTTATGACAGAGAACGGTTCTATAAATTGGCGAAAATCTTGAATGTGGATACAACTTTTTCAAAGTACGCGCCAAAGTATGATGAACGTTACAAGCTTCTAGAGCAGCAAGTTGGCATTGAACTGATTGAAAATTCATGGTCAGACAATAATTTTTCTGAAGTGATTTATTACTCGATAAAGTATTTAGAAAATCATGGCGATAACAAAGAGGTCAAAGAGCATTTGATGTTGGCATTCAAAGCCCTGGGCTATCTCAAGAAAAAGCGTGTTGCCGGAAAATATCTTCAGTTGCAAAATCCAAAATTTGCAGAAGATTTTGATCGTGTTTGTGCGCTTTCTTACGCCATTTCACCAACAGATTGTGAGGCACTTTACTCCATTTACAAAAACGAGGTTGCTCAATTAGCATCTCCAAGAAAAGAACTTTTAGATATTATTTTACTTGCAGAAAGCGAAGATTTTTACACCCTCGAATATATCTGGAAAGAAAACAAAGAAACTATATACCTTTCAAACTATAGTTTTATTCTCGAGGAAATTGAGCGATATTTGTACGCTAACAAAAGATTAACCTTTATCAAACCAAAAAATTAATGAGAAATATAAAAATGCTACTATTGGCACTGCTCATGAGCGTGTTAACTGTAAATGCTCAGGAGGCGAGTGTCGAGAATGTATTAAAACTTAGAACTGTCAAACATTCAGGTCAAATTATTGAGAACAACAAACTGGTTGGCTACTTTATTTTCTTTACCAAGGAGAATGTAGATCGAAATAATACAGCTTATGAAATTGAAATGTTTGATGACAATTACAACCCGTCATCAAATTTTGAAATTGTAAGACCCAAAAATTCTATTCTGTTAGAAATGGTATATAATGGTAGCGTGTTTATGTTGCATTTTTATGATTCAAAAACAGGCTATGAATTTGTAACTTTTGATAGAAATGGAGAAGTGAAAGGCTCTAAATCTATTGGTAAAGAGAGCATCAGCAAGTGGGATTTGAATAAAGTACTCACGAATTTGCAATCAGAAACTGAGAACATTTCGATCTATCCAAATGGTGATAAAGGATTTATTCGTTCAACTTTTACGAAATATAAAAATATCGGGTATGAAATTGTAGCCTATGACAACGAAGCAAATGAAGTTTGGAGCTACAAATCAGACGAATCTTCACCCATGTTAGAAATGGTTGAAATCAACGATGTATCGGCTAATTACCTAACAGCTACAGTAACCAAGAAAAAGAACCTCACCACGCGTGAAATGTCAAATTATTTGCTTTTACTTAATTTAACTGATGGCTCACAAATTGCAGAAATAAGCATGGGAGATGATGCATCTGGTTTGCGTTCATTAATGAAATCATTCGTGAATGAAAGCAAGAAAAACATTACAATTGTTGGAGAATACTACAAACCTTATGATGACATTATTAAAGATAAAAGTCAAGGGTTATACATGCAAGAAATTTCATTAACAGGTGAAGACCTAGGCATCACAAACTTTGCATGGAAAGGTGATATTGATCAATTTATTTCATTAACGGATGAAGACGGTAAAAAAGAGCGTCCATTCTATGCGTTTTTTCATGATGTGATTATTTCAAAAAATGGACACATTTTCTTAATTGGTGAGCAATTTTTAAAGCAAGTAAGTGCAGGCGGAATTGCCATGAATGTTGCGGCGAACGCCCTCGGTGGTACAACAAATGCATCTGCTTTCGAAATGCTTTTAGGAGACATGATTGTTGTAGAATTTGATGCTTCAAAGAATTTAGTTGATTTCAAAATGGTTGAAAAGAAAAGAACCAAAGTCATACTTCCTGCAGGCATGGGCGTTTACGGTTCAACAACCTTGGGTTATTACATCAAATCTATCGGCGCATTTGACTATTCTTTCACTTCTAGAAATAAAGAAAAGGATTTCTACGACGTCATTTATATCGATGGGAATAGAAGAGAAGATGAGCAATCAGCTAAAAGTGATTTAATGGTTGGTGTCATTTCTATTAAAGGAGGTAAGATTACCGAAAGTAGAATTCCAATTTTCTGTGAATCAAAAAATTGGTGGATCCAACCAGGGAAACCAGGTTACATCTCAGTTTCAGAGTATTACAAAAAAGAAAAGAAAATCAACATGCGTTTGGAAAAATTAACGTACTAAGTCAATTCACAAACAAAAAAAACCAGCACGAAAGTGCTGGTTTTTTTTTGTGACCCCGGAGGGTCGAGAAATCTAACTTTTATGAGGACTTGGAGGGGGTGGTGGAGTGGGAGTAATCAACGAAGTATAAAATTTGCTTTTGGTGCATTATTGGTGTATATTTGCACCATAACATTTTTGATATGAGAAGACAAAGCATCTCTTTTACAGAACCAAATGATGAATGGCTGAAGAGTCAAATTGACAATAAAGAATATTCAAGTAAAAGTGAATTGGTCAATGACTTGATTCGTCAGGCCAGAAATCAGCAACAGCAAATTGATCTCATTCGAATGAAATTAGACCGAGCTGAAAAATCAGGCTTTACGACTGATTCTAAATCAGAAATCTTGAAGCAAGCCAAAAGTTTGCTAAATGGCTAATTACAAATTAAGCAATGTTGCCAAAGAAGATTTAATCCGAATTCATCGATTCGGCGTGCAACAATTTGGAGTCAATCAAGCTGACAAATACTTTGATGCTTTCTTTGTGCATTTTGATTTGATTGCAAAAAATCCGCTTTCTTTTGAATCTGTTGATTTTATTAAGCCAGGATATAGACGCTGTATTTGTGGTGTAGACAGTATTTTCTTCAAATTAAATGAAGATTACGTCGAAATAATGACAATTATTGGGAGACAAGAACTTAGTTCATTGTAATGATATTTTTGCTTGTGACCCCTGGGGTCGAAAAATCTAACTTTTATGAGGACTTGGAGGGGGTGACGGATATGGAAGTAATTAACTCCAAAAAACAGTAATCATCCCCATTCGTCTCTTAAAATTGACATCATGATTTTATCATGAAATTGACCATCTCTGAAACAAGCATTTCGCATGATGCCTTCCTTTTTGAATCTAGCTTCATAATAAAACCAAGTATTAAATGGATTAAAGTGTTCTTTAATAAGGGTTTAAATTTGATCATTTACTGCTAGTTGGTTTGATTTTTTTAATGCGTAGAATCCTGTTCTTTTTATTGCGGTACACTAATAGATATGTTTCAGCAGGATCTAAAGCCAACATGAATATGCCGTTTTTGAAATAAGTTGTTTGATCTGTAGGAATTCGGGTTTGAAAATCTCGTTTTGATTTGATTTCATCAGCAAGGTAGACCTGTGCTAAGCGCGTATTTCTAGGAAAGTTAGAAAATTCAAAAAAGTGTTTTTTGTCATTCAATAAAATACAATCTGGTCGATTATTAATAAATTGCGTTGGCGGGTGCACAAGACAGAAATCAGCAAAAGGCCAAAATTCGATTTGAGAAACGAGTATAGGAACATCTTGATGTAAAGCTTCATAAATGGAGTGTGAGTAGCTGTTCGGGTCATATTCACCAAATAAAACTTGATCAATGGTAAGCGGATCAACTCCTGTAAGTTCCGAAATGTATTCGCCCATCATTTTGTTTTCTCGAGAGTCAGATGTTTCGTACAAATGACCGTATCCACAAATGACAAGTGTTTTGCGCCATTTACCGTCATCATATAGATTATTTTTGAGATTGACTGCTTGCAGCGAGTCTCGAAGAAGCGAATTATGAAGCGTGTCTTCGTATCTGATGAAATCAAATCCCAATGCAAGTGCTCTTCGGTAGACCTCTCCCATTAAAGGCTCAGCGGTATAAAATCCGGTCGAGATACTTAATTCTCCACTAGGTGCAGCAAAGGTTTCCATTGCAATATGGGTAAATCCTTTTTCTTTTAAAAGTGGTAAGAGTTGATAAAGAAAGGCACGCTGAACCAAGCGGTCATGGGCTTCATTGATCAAGATCAAAGAATCATTACCTATAATGGAGTCAAGTTTTTCAAGAGGGAAAATAGATACATCAGCCGCTCGAAATAACTCGTAGGAACTCGAGTCTATTTGGGTTTGTATGGAGCGGAATTCAGTTTTCAAATCTCCAACAAATGATAATAGTTGATTGTCTTTAGAATTTGGAAGCTCTATCGATTGTTGGTAGCTGTAAGAACAATTAGCGGCAATTGCATAATTTAACTGAGGCCCATGCTTAGTTTGTACTATTATTGAACTTGCCGAATTCTGCCCGAAAGAATAGCTTGGGTTCAAAAGGAAGAACAAGAAAGCGATTAAATAAGGAAAGAGTTTCATTACGGTAGAATCTGATGTATTATAATGACGATTATCTAAATGTGTTTGTAACATTAGTTTTTCTCATAAACATACCGCTTATTCGTAAAGTCTAGAAATGACTCAATTGGTTCAAGATTTCCGATTTACTTAATCATCGTTACATCCTTTAAATTGAATATTATTTTTATTCCATTATAATATTCGAATTCCATACGTATAAAGCCGTAATACTTTTCATCAAATATAAAAGTTGAATACGACTCACCCAATTTACTATGTTTGTCTGACGATTCTATTATCCAGCATTTTTCAATGCTGTTTCCAGCAACCGTTGTTGTTGTTAGATAGTCTCTGACAATAAAATTGTTGGTTACCGTCCCAACAAATTCTTCATTATTAGGAAAACCTTTTGCAATTGAAATCTTACTTTGCCAATTTCCGCCAATTTTCAATTCATTAAATCTTACTTCTGGATATGCTGACAGATAAGTATAGATGTATTGATTGGATCTAGGTGGGTGAAGCCAAATAATAGTATCATTTTCTATTTTACCAGTGGTTTCCTTCAACATAAGCCAAGTATAATTAGCCCATGATTTTTTTGTTTTTGCTTTGGATAAATTCCGTTTAATTCGCTCTCTCTCGGCCTTTAAAGGATAAACAAAATTAACCAAGGCAGATGAGTCAGGTTCGTAAAATATTTCTAGTTCCGTTTGTGTTTTTTGAAACTGCCAAGAATTTTCATTCCCTTTCAAGGCTAAAATCTCCCTAGTCAGAGTATCACCACTTTTTTCAATAAAAAAGGCGTCGTATGTAAAAACTTTCTTTTCATTAAAGATTGTGAACTCCTTTTGCGCCAAAATGTGATTTCCTATAAAAAAAAGAATGAGGAAGAATAGTTGGCTTTTATGCATAGGGATAAATATATTAAAGTTCCTGACAACCCTGAACAAAAGAATGCGTTTTAGCTAAGTAAATTCTTGCAAATCAAAAACATTACGATATGATCAGACTAATTTTAATAACAATTCTCTTTGCAACCTACTCCTTGTCGGCTGCTTCGCAAGGGGTCTTTAAATGGGCAAAGGATATCGGCACGAGTTCTTTTGAAATGCCGAATAAAATTTGTGCTGATGGGGAAGGCAATTCTTACGTAGCAGGGTTTTATTTGCAATCGCTCATTATTTGTGAAGCCACGCTTGATACGGTAATTCAACCACAGGGTAGTAACCAAACCTCGAATATTTTCATTTCAAAATTTGACTCCCTCGGTAATTGCCTCTGGACAAAAACAGGAATTTCAATAGTACCAATGGTCAACGGAGGAGCAATGGGCCCTACCATCAATGATATCAAATACTACGATGGTACTATTTATTGCGTGGGTGTATTTACAAATAAAATGGTATTTGATGCTGATACACTTTCCAATAACACTTGTCAAAGTTACTGTACAACGTCTTACATTCTTTCTTTAGATGCTTCTACCGGAGTCAATAATTGGTACCAGTGTTTTGATGGCACCACCACGTATTCAAGTGTTTATTCTGTTATACCTTATTCGGATGGCTTATTTGTTTCTGGAACTTACGTCAGTGCCTTGTCTGCAGATACTGTTCAACTCAATTCACTGAACTCATGGAATTATACAGCATATCTATTGAAATTCAACCATTCCGGCACCTGCGAATGGGGAAAGAATATTGGCATCAATCGGGCTAGCGCTGTTGTTGATATGACCTTTGATGAGGATCAAAACCTTTATCTAGTGGGTACTTATGCTGACTCCATCATCTTCCCTACAATTACACTTCACGACATCCTTCCAGTCTATGAAAGAGGCACATTTTTCGCAAAATATGACACCGCAGGAAATTTTATCTGGGCAAAGGGTGGAATGGCAGATTTACGAGGAATCATTTGGAATAGTCGCTTAAGTTATGGTCCAGATGGTTATCTTTACTATACAGGGTCTTTCAAAGACAGCGTACGCTTTGGTTCTACTTCATTTGTAACGAGCTCATCGGTTTATAGCGATGTAATTGTAAAGCTCGATCAATCAGGGCAATTCTTATGGGTAAAAAATATCGGAAATAGGCCAGGTTATCAAAATTATGCTTCCTCGATCGCAACAAATAATAATGGCTTTATGCTCTTTTCTAGCTTTGATAATTCTGTGGTTTTGGAAAATGACACCCTTCAAACCAATGGCATGCTTGATAATTTATTGATTCAATTTGATTTCGACGGCAACATTATTTACGACAAGCACTTCGGAGGCCTCAATCCAGAAACAACCATAGATGTTTTCTGCCATGGCGCTGATATTTATTTAGCTGCCACTAATGCCAGCAACTATGTGGTCGATAACATCAATATTTCTAATGTATCAGGTGGCGACATCTTCATCGCACGAATGTATGATTCCACCATTTCAACAGCAGCTGTAAAAGACCAAATGAAGGAAGTCAATTTTCAAGTATTTCCAAATCCTTCAACTGGTTCAATCAATGTCAGGTGTGAACATCCAGTTAAAGAAATAAAAATAACAAATACCTGGGGTCAAACGGTATTTGCAGAAAGCCCCAACTCAAACACAGTTCATTTTGAACTCCAGATTTCAGGTGTTTATTTCGTAACGATTTCTGACGGAAAGTCAGTAATGACAAAGAAATGCAGTGTGTTGAAGTAGGTGTTGATCAACAAAGAGCATCATTTAGTCCGCAATTGTTGTAGTTTGCTTATTTCAAAGTAGACCAACTAATAAACGAATTCATTACCTCAGGCCATTTTCCTTGACTACGGTCGGGTTGCCCGTTGGATTGAATAGGAAAAAAATTGTGTTCAAGGTTTGGGTAACGCTTGACGACATAATTGGATTTATTGTTTTCAATAAAGTACAAAGGAAGCAAATCACAGTAATCAGCAACAATATCTTGGCTTCCGTAAGCAATATAGACTGGGATTTTTAATTGTGTCAAGGCTTGGATAGTGGGTTCAGAAAATGATTTCCAAGAAATCAAACTTGGATGCGCAGGAATTGAATCTGGCGTCTGGATCATTTTATAAAAGTCATACTGCTCTTGTTGAAGTGAATCTGCGATTTCCCATGAAATTTTACCTGCTTCTGCATTTTTTCGAATTTGTCTGATCGATTGATCAATTCTTCCGTTTGGATTGTAACCAAATAGACCAAGTTCAGTGACGTGCTTATTCGACGCCGCAATTCCAACTGCAACTCTTGCACCTTGAGAATGACCAGCAATTACAAGTTTGGTATTGTCAACCCATTTTTGCTTGCTAAGGTATTTCAATACTTCATTTGCTCTCTTGATATAATTTTCTGAATAGTCAGCTTTTAGGTACTCTAGTGCATAACTATATTGGTTTGTTGTATCGGTAATGTAGTTGTATTGATTGTTCAGATGGTCTGCACCGACTATTAATGGGGTATGAGGCATTGAAATAACGACGACGTGATAGTTTTTTTTCATTTCAGCCACATCAAAGTTGTTCAAGGCAACAGGAATAAGGCCCTGATCTGGAAAATCAAAAAACAAAGGTACAGGTTGTGATCCTTGACAAAAAAGTAAAAGAGGTTTCTGAACCGAGAAATCCGTTTCTGCTACAACGAAATCAATGGTGTCTTTCTTTAATGTTGTTTGAAAGTGGGTATATCCTGTAGCTATTATTCGGTTTGAGGATTGTCCGAATAAAAGGACGTTAACCGTTAATGAAAAAATGAAAAAATATATTTTTTGAATCATTCAGAAAAGTTTATTTGAAAATAAGCATTTAGAACGATTTAATTGTTGAAATTATTGTGGGGAATGATGGGTCGTAAATTCAAAACAAGTTTTGAATTACATATGGATTACGCTGTCGCGTGTTCCCAATTTTTGGTTCAATCCAAGCATAGAACCCAAACTGCTGGCGCAGTTCTCGTCTTTTTTGTTTTATCCGCAAATCAAAATAA
>JACCDM010949107.1_pt1 | contig 10312 bp, 9 predicted proteins | sample 7445851 | NCBI WGS metagenome assembly JACCDM01 (sample SAMN15323438, study PRJNA562643) | freshwater metagenome | isolation source: river surface water | place: USA:Blue River Watershed | collected 2017-08-16
ACTACCAGCATGGCCGCAACCATCACGACCCCACCTAAGACGGTCTTTAGCCCAAGCACCTCTTGGCCCACAAGCACGGCAATCACAGCGGTCCAAAGCACCTCAGTGGTTAGGAAGATCGCCACTCTTGAGGGGTCCATGATGCTCTGCGCCCAGGTTTGTACCAAGAATGCAACCGCGGTTGAGAATACGGCCGTGAAAACCACCGCGAACCAGCCATTGGCATCTACTGGCGGGTCATAATCGCCATCTAAAAAGGCACCAGCCCAGCTGTAAAGTGCCACCATTGCAAGCTGAATCAAGGTCAGGGCATAAACATCTTTTCCCGGGCTCCAGACGCTCAAGCCAACGATGTGACCGGCGAACAGCAGGGCACACAGCACAATCCACAACTGATTGACGTCTACGCTGAATCCATTTAGGGTCAGCAAACCAAGTGCGCCAAGAGCCAGAACAATTCCGATAACCAGTTGCTTATTGATCTTGTTGCCGAACATCAGCCAACCCAAGAGCGGGGTCAGCACAACATAGAGTCCGGTTATGAATCCGGTGATTGCGGCGGTGGTTAGTTCCAAACCGATGGTCTGGGTGATGTAACCTCCCGACAGCAACGTGCCAAGCAGTACACCGTGCTTAAGTAACTTGCCATCAATCGCCTTGAGGACGCTTGGTCGGAATGCAATCATCACCAATACAGCCAGGGTGAAACGGATTGCTAAAAAGTCATTGAATGGCTGAGCCGCAATGGCGTCTTTCATCACTACGAAAGCTGCGCCCCAGGCAATTGCCACGGCAAGCAGCGCAATTGCTGCCCAGGTTGTTTTTTTCATCCTGCCAGCCTAACCGACGCTGATTTTTTATTTCTTGGCCAGTGCTGCGTTCTTTGCCATTGAGGGGAATACCAGCCCGTGCATCGGCCAAACTGACCACCAGTATGCGTGGCCCAAGAGACCTTTTGGCGCATAGATTGCCACCTGGGTCAGAATTGTCCCACCGGTTTCAACATCTTCCTCCAGCCCAAACTCCAACCAGGCCAAGCCTGGCATTTTCATTTCGGCGCGCAGGCGCAAAAGTTTGGGTCTAATGATTTCCTCAACTCGCCAAAAATCAAGCGCGTCACCAACTTGCAATTGGTTTGGGTCTCTGCGTCCTCGTCGCAATCCCACTCCACCAAAAATTTTGTCGATAAATCCGCGAACCTCCCAAGCCCAGGTCGCTAGAGAGTAACCGTTGTCACCACCGATAGCCTCGACGCGCTTCCAAACTTCTTCAATTGGATCAGGGGAGTGCACGATGCGAACATCGCGATACAAAGTTCCACCGGCCCAATCGGGGTCAGTGGGTAGCGGCTCAGATGGAGTCCAAGGAACAGAGGCATCGCTCCATCTGGTTTCTACGCGGGCATCTTTGATTTTGGTAAGCGCAAGTTGCACCGCGCGCTTGAATGGAGTCAGCCCGCCTTCCGGATCTGGAATTAGACCACGAATGCTGTCGTCGGCGGCGACCACCTCATTCTTTAGGCTGGCTACCAGACGCTTTGCCAGTGTGTAGGGAACCGGAGTAACCAAACCAACCCAGCCGCTCGAGAGCCTTGGGGTAAGCACTGGAACCGGAATGATAATTCGCCTTGGCAATCCGGCAGCTTCTGCGTATTGCTGCATCATCTCTTTGTAGGTGAATATTTCTGGCCCACCAATATCAAATACTCCCGAGATGGTTGGGTTAATGCTTGCGGCACCCACCAAATATCTCAGCACGTCGCGCACCGCGATGGGTTGAATTCGCACATTGACCCACTTTGGAACGGTCATGATTGGCAGGCGCTCGGTCAGGTAGCGCAACATTTCAAAAGATGCCGAACCAGAACCAATCACCACTCCGGCTCGCAGTTCAATTGTTGCTACTCCGGCCTCGCGCAAAATCTTTCCAGTCTCGGCCCGGGCCTGCAGGTGTGGAGACATAACTTCGTTTGGCGCGATGATTCCGCCTAGGTAAACAATTCGTTTTACGCCCGATGCTTTGGCCGCCTCACCAAATCCCTTTGCCATATCGCATTCTTCTTGCTCGAAGTTGTCTTTAGACATCAACGCGTGCAACAGATAGTAGGCAACGTCAACACCGATCATTGCCTCGGCTAGGACATCGTGGTTATGGGCATCACCCTCGGAGACTTCAACCTGGTCAATCCACGGGTGGTATTTCAATCGATCGGCATTGCGGGCCAGAATTCGAACTCGATAACCATGCTTCAGCAGTTCCACGATTAGGCGACCACCAATGTAGCCGGTGGCTCCGGTGACCAGGCAGAGCGCGGGCTTTCCGGATTCGTTCTTCAGTAGGGGAAGGCCTTGGCTCACCGATGAGTTCATGGCTCTAGATTACGCCGTAGCGCTCCACAGAAACTATCTTTCTATTCTTGCCATCATCGTTTGTGGTCAGATGAATAACAATCATCTCGGCTGGCTTCAAAGTGGTTCCCTCTTGCAGTTGATCCCTATGGGCTGCCGACGCATGCTTCGCTAGTGTTTCGAAAATTGTTGGTAGAGCAGGCCTATGCGAGCAGATAACCGATGCCCGGCCGTCTTCGATTATGTCGTTGATGACGTTCTTGGTGCGCTTGGGGCCTTTTTTGTTTCCGAGCTCGCTAAGTTGGGAGCGCTCGATGATTTTTAGTTTTCTCTTCTTGGCGTATGGCAAAACTGTATTTAGGCATCGAGACCACGGGCTGGTAATTACTCTCTTGGGTGCAAAGGCACCAAGTAACTTAACCAACTGTTTTGCCTGGGCGTACCCCTCGGGCAAGAGTGGTCGCTTGCCATCATCAATTGCCTCACCATTCATCCAGTCAGTTCGGGGTGTTGCTTTGGCATGCCGCAAAACAATTAGCGGCTTGGTTCTCAATTGTCCGCGCTTATAGATAGCCAGAAGTTCGTCCAGCACTTCGCTATCGAATTCATAGGTAAGAAGCTTTCTAGCTTCCTCTGGGGTGCGCCACTCAACGCTTTCGACCTCTTCAGAGGGCTTGAACTTTGATTTGGCAAGTGCCGCTGGAGTTACTCGCGCAGCCCAGTAGTGAACTTCTTTTGGTGTGCCATTAGGAATTTTGTAATTCACAATTTTCAAACGTGGCCCAAGTTTAATCTTGAGTCCGGTTTCTTCAGCAATTTCTCTAACGGCAGTAACCGGTAGCAACTCACCTGGATCGACTTTGCCCTTGGGCCAACTCCAGTCATTGTGGCGATTGCGATGAATCAGTGCCACTAGAAGTTTGCCTTTTTCTTCGCGCCACAGAATGGCACCGGCTGCATAAATTGTCATTAGATTCGAACGTTGCGCTTGGCGTGTACTTCTTTCATGATTTGATCCTGCAGATCAATCAACAAGTTTCCGTTTGCATCTACCTTGTGACGGGTCCAGTTGCCATCCTCGGCCAGATACCAAGACGCAACGGAATCGCTCATTGCTGTTTCGAACAGCGAGTTCAATTCACGAATGTGATCCGGTTGCGAGAGGCGAACCAGAGCCTCAACACGGCGGTCTAGGTTTCTGTGCATCATGTCGGCAGAGCCAATGAAAACAGCGGGGTCGCCGCCACCGGCGAAAGCAAAAATTCTTGAGTGCTCAAGGTAACGGCCGAGCACCGATCGAACCTTGATGTTTTCACTTAGCCCAGGTACGCCCGGTTTCAATGCGCACATTCCACGCACCAAGATTTCTACGGGCACGCCCGCGTTTGAGGCCTTGTATAGCGAATCAATAATCTGCTCATCAACCAGCGAGTTGACCTTGATTCGAATCCGGGCATCCTTACCGGCTAGCTTGTTGGCAATCTCTTGCTCAATGCGGGCCGTTAGCCCTTCGCGAACTCCGTTTGGCGAAACCATCAAGGACTTGAATTCTGCCTCTGGTGCGTAGCCGGATAGCTGGTTGAACAGCTTGGTTAGGTCTTCACCGACAGATTCGCGCGAAGTAAGTAGACCGTAGTCCTCGTAGTAGCGTGCAGTCTTTGGGTTGTAGTTCCCGGTGCCCACGTGGCAGTAGCGGCGAAGCTGACCCTTTTCTTGGCGAATTACCAAGGCCAACTTGCAGTGCGTCTTCAAGCCGACGATTCCATAAACCACGTGCACGCCAGCCTGCTCAAGCTTGCGGGCCCAGGCAATGTTGTTTTGCTCATCGAAACGAGCCTTGATCTCAACCAGGGCCAGCACCTGCTTGCCAGCCTCGGCTGCCGCAATCAGTGCATCAACAATTGGTGAATCACCGGAGGTGCGGTAGAGGGTCTGCTTGATTGCCAAAACCTTTGGATCTGCCGCAGCCTGTTCAACGAATGCCTGCACCGATGTAGAGAAAGACTCGTATGGGTGATGCATCAGGATGTCGCGCTGACGCATTGCCGAGAAAATGCTGACGTCTTTGTCTTCCACCGGTTGCAAGTAGCGATTAGTAATTACCTGGTGCGGTGGGTAGTGCAGATCGGCACGCTTGAGCGATGAAATTTCAAACAGACCAGTCAGGTCAAGTGGTGATGGCAAGTGATAAACATCTTCATCGCTAATGTCCAACTCACGAATCAACAGCTCCAGAACCTCTGGGTTGATATCGTTGGCAACTTCAAGGCGAACCGGTGGACCAAAGCGGCGACGCAGCAATTCCTTCTCTAGCGCGAGCAAAAGATTTTCGCCCTCATCTTCGTCGACTTCAAGGTCTTCGTTGCGCGTGACGCGGAAGGTGTGGTGCTGCAAAACTTGCATGCCTGGGAAAAGTAAACCTAAGTACTCACCGATGATATCTTCGAGCGGAACGAATCGGGCGTCTTGAACTCCGCTATTCCCTGGGATGCGCACAAAACGGGGAAGCAGCGGTGGAACCTTGACGCGGGCAAAGTGTTCTTTATCGGTGTCTGGGTTTTTCAGGACCACAGCAAGATTCAGTGACAAGCCTGAAATGTAAGGAAAAGGGTGAGCAGGGTCTACCGCAAGCGGAGTCAGTACCGGGAAGATTTGGTTTTGAAAGTAGTCGTGTAGCAAAGAACGTTCAGAATCTTCCAGGTTCACCCAGCGCACAATGCGAATGCCTTTTTCTTTCATCGCCGGCTTGATGGTGTCAATGAACAGCTGAGCGTGACGCTCCTGCAGTCGGTGGGCTTCGCGGCTAATTTGGCTGAGCACCTCTTGCGGGGAAAGGCCAGAGCTTGAGGTCACTGCCAGTCCGGTGGCGATGCGGCGCTTGAGACCGGCAACGCGAACCATGAAAAACTCGTCAAGGTTTGAGGCAAAGATCGCTAGAAAGTTCACTCTTTCAAGTAGGTAAAGGTTTGGGTCTTCGGCCAGTTCCAAGACGCGCTGGTTGAACGCAAGCCAGCTGAGCTCGCGGTCAAGGTAGCGATTTGGGGCTAATTCGGTGCCGAAATCCGGCAACGAAATAGACATGGTTTCTTCTGAAGACATTCTTCAATCCTGCCACGCCCAGGTTGCTTGCCGGTAGCCGCAGTTTTACTGCCTGGTAAATGCCTTTCAGGGCATTCTTATGGGTGTTTTGCCTTTATTCGGAGACCGAATTGGTCAGGGAGTCGGCGTTTTCGTCGATGTTGAAGCGGTAACCCACGTTGCGCACTGTGCCAATTAGTGCCTCTAGATCGCCCAATTTGGCTCGAAGGCGGCGAATATGAACGTCAACCGTGCGGGTGCCACCAAAGTAGTCATAGCCCCAGACTTCGCTCAAGAGTTGTTCACGAGTGAAAACCCTGCCCGGGTGCTGGGCTAAAAAGCGCAGCAATTCAAATTCTTTATAAGTCAGGTCCAGTGGTCGTCCGTTTACCTTGGCCGAATAGCTTGCCTCATCAATGACCACCCCGGAGGCGTGAATCTTGTCGCTGCCCTCAACTTGCTTGGCTTTGCCAATCGCCAGCCGAATCCGGGCGTCCAGCTCGGCGGGCCCGGCGCCTTCAACCACAATGTCGGCGGCGCCCCACTCGGCGCTAACAGCGGCCAGCCCGCCCTCAGTGACCACCAAAATTAGGGGCGCACTGAGGCCGGTGGCGACGAGGATTTTGGCCAGTGACTTGGCTCCGGCCAGATCTCTGCGGGCGTCTAGAAAAATAAGGTCGTGACCCGGGGCATTTACAAGATTTGCGGGTTCCGCGGGGATCTGTCGTACCCGGTGGCTTAGCAGGCCCAGCGCAGGAAGCACCTCTGATTCAGCTGTCGCTGACAAAACTAGAAGTTGAGCCATCATGTCTCCCAAAACGCTTGGCTAAAGTTTAGCCCTTTATTTATGCGGACTTAAGGCATGATTGCCTTGTGAAAGCGAAATGGGCCCAGATCATTATCATTTGGGCGTTGGTCGCCGCCGAAACTCTGATTCTGGTGATTGGTTTCAGCAGTGAGGGTCAAAACGTTGAGGCATCCTTTGGTGCCGTCTTGGCCGGATCAATAGCCACCGTCTCGCTGTTGCAACTGTTCCAAAACAACGCAGAGGGCTTCGTGCGCAAATTGGTTTACGTGGGTGGGGGAAGCTATCTGATTCTGGCAGTGGCCACCGCGTACCTTTTCTTGAAAGGTTAGACTTTAAACATGTTGCTAGCACTTGAGATTTTCTTTACCGGACTATTGGTCTTGGCTTCTTTGGCTATCGCGGGAGTTTCAGCGCTCGTGCTTTACAAGTTGTTCAAGGGTCAGAAATAGTTGTTCGTATTTCCTGAGGGGCTCCCGCTGGAGCTCACTCCCTTCGCCTTCCTAGTTGGTAAATGGGAAGGTACCGGAATCATTAGTTACAAGCTAAATGACACCGATGACGCGCCAATCGAGCGCGAGTTCAAGCAACGAATCGAATTTGCCCACGATGGTTCGAATGCCCTGACTTATGTTTCGTCGGCAGAACTAATTGATGAAGCGGGAACAATCCTGCCAAGCGAACTTGGCTACTGGAGAATTGCCCGACCAAGTGAATCAGCAGATCACGGGCCAGGCCTGATGATTGGCGTTGGTGAGAAGAGCCTGCAGACGCACGAAGATTTAGAGAAGCTTCGCAATAAAGAGGGTGGCTTTGATATTCAAGTTTCCGTTTTGCACCCTGGCGGAATGGCTGAGCTTTACAACGGAAAAATCAAGGGCGCTCGTGTTGACCTTGCCTCCGCTTACGGAACAGCTTTTGAAACTGCAAAAACCTACCGACACTCAACCCGCTTATTTGGGCTGGTAGAAAACGCCCTGCTGTGGGTTTGGGAAATTGCGCTGCCTGGTGCAGACCTAAAGCCCCACGCATCCGCGCGCCTCGAACGAGTGGAGTAAATCGTGAGCGCGGCTGAGCAAAACGCAAAAGAACATTTTGGTAACCCAAATATCGAGCAGCGCAACTTGGCCGCAGGCACCGCAGCAGTTGATTTGGGCGCTCGCGGAATAATCACAGTAACCGGACCAGATCGACTTGACTGGCTGCATTCGCTGCTTTCGCAAAATCTCAAAAACCTTTTGCCCGGTGTTTCCGCCGAGGCTCTGCTGCTTGACCCCAACGGGCACATTGAACAGGTTATTCACTTTCTTGATGACGGCGAAACCTCTTGGTTGGTAATCGAGGCAGAAGGCCGCGAAAGTTTCTTGGCTTGGCTAAGCAAAATGATTTTCCGCATGAAAGTTGAAGTTGCCGATCGGTCAAGTGACTTTTCGGTGATTGGGCAAATCGGTGCTGGCATTCCACAGGCCTATGTTTCAAATGGCGTGGCTTTGATATGGCAAGATCCGTGGCCCGGAGTTGTCACGGGTGGTGTGCGCTACTCAATGGCACGACCAGCCAAGTGGCAGTGGACCGAATCACTTGTTGAAGTAAATAAAGTTGAGGCTGTTTTGGCTGAGTATGAAAAGGCTGGAACCATGGCCTACGACGCCTTGCGCGTTGCAGCTCATCGGCCGCGACAGCTAACCGAGGTAGATACCAAGGCATTGCCGCACGAGTTTGACTGGATGTCCACCGCGGTGCACATGTCCAAGGGTTGCTACCGCGGTCAAGAAACCGTGGCCAAGGTTCACAATCTGGGTCACCCACCGCGCCGACTTACTTTCTTGCACCTGGATGGTTCGGGTCATTTCTTGCCTTCTGCCGGTGATGAAGTTTTTGTGGTCGGAGAAAACGGCGTGGTTGAGGAGCGGTCGCGCGGACACGTCACTATTGCGGCCCAGCACTTTGAATCCGGTCCGATTGCGCTGGCGCTATTGAGTCGCTCGGTTCCGGAAGATGCACCGTTGGTGGTTCGCGGTGAAAGCGGCGAGATTGATGCGGCCCAAGAGGTGATTGTTCCAGCCAGCGCGGGTAAGGCGGCCAACCTACCCAAGCGCAATTTGTTGATGGGTGGAAAGCACTAGTGGCAATCAAGCCCGCAAAAGTTAATTGGACCGTCAGGACCTCGCTGCAGCGAGTTTTGGATTCGCTACCTTCGATCCTGCAAATCGTGGCCGCGGCAACCGCTGCCTATGCGATTGCGTATTTTCTTGTAGGTCACAAGAATCCAATCTTCGCGGTCACGGTAACCATTGCTTCACTTGGTTTCACTCGTGATGCCAGAATTCGCCGAGTGCTGCAGACAGCAATTGGCATGGTGGTTGGCATCGCACTTAGCGAAGTAATGCTGCTGCTTATCGGTGGTGGAATATGGCAGACCTCTATCGTCTTGTTGATTGCACTTATCGCGGCAAGATTCCTCTCGGGCACGGCAGCCTTTGCGTTGACCGTGGCTAGTCAGGCCATGCTGGTTTACATCATGCCCGCACCGGAGGGCGGAGCATTCATCAGAAGCCTTGATGGTGTGATTGGCGGATTGACTGCACTTTTGTTCACCGCATTTATTCCACGCGACCCAATGGGTTCGGCTTCTAAAGATGCCGGAAAACTATTTAGTGTTTTTCTTAATGCGGTTGACGCCCTTGAAGCCGCGGTGCGCACCGCCGATGTAAAAGTTGCCGACGCAGCTCTTGTTCGCGTTCGCGGATCACAACCCCTAGTTGATAACTGGCGCATGAGTTTAGACAGCGCAATCTCTGTCTCAAAGATTTCACCATTTATGAAAAAGCACCGCGAGGAATTAAGCGATCAGGTTCGCCTGATGCGCGGCATGGATTTAGCAACTAGAAACCTGCGAGTGGTCGTTCGCCGTGTTGACTTTTTAATTCGCGACGGAAAGCCGCGTGCCTACCTGGCCGATTTGTTTTCCCAAATTTCTGCGGCCACCGCTGTGTTGGCTAAGGGGCTTGAGGGCCCAGACGCACTTGCCGAGTCCAGAGCCATGTTGCTGGATGTTATTCACCAGCTTGATCCAAAGCGCTTTGGTATTGCTGATCAGCTCAGAGAGGCATCGGTGTTGCTGTTGCTTCGCCCGCTGCTGATTGATTTGCTGTGTGCCAGTGGCATGCGTGAGGACGACGCTCGTGCCGAACTTCCTGAGGTTTGAACTTGCTGTGCCGTGCTCGCTCAAGCTAATTTGGTGCGACGGCCGACCATTCAATTGTCAGTTCGCCAAGGCGCCAGCGTTTGCGATCACCAATCAGTGGCCAACCAGCCGCCACCAATTGTTTGCAGGTTGAAACCCAACGCTGAGCGGCACTAAATGCACCAATTCCCGCGTTGGATTGCCAGGCCAAATCCAGCGCCTGCAGAAAATCATGAATCTTTTCGCCGGCAACGTTGTGGTGAATCAAAACCTTTGGCAAACGTTCGGCAACTTTGCTGGGCAAGTCCAACCCTGACAGTCGCAAAGAAATTGTGAAACTGATTGGTCCATTTTTATCCAGGGTCACCCAGCTAGATAACCTGCCAATCTCATCGCAGGTACCCTCAACCAAAATTCCACTGGCAGAAAGTCGCGACTGCATTTGCTGCCAAGCTGCTGCGACCTGGGATTCGTCATACTGGCGCAAAACATTGAAGGCGCGAATCACATCTGCCTGCTGTGCCAGATTTGCTGGCAGGGGAGTTTCAAATCCACCATGGGTAAAGTGCAGGTGTTCGTGCGCCACCGCAAGCCCACGCTCCACTCGTTCTCTATCTATCTCAATACCAACCACGTGTGTATGCGAATTCACTTTGCGCAATCGCGACAGCAGTTCAACCGCGGTAATTGGCGAGGCACCAAAGCCCAGGTCAACCACTATCGGTGTTGGAATTTGTCTGAGGAGCGGCTGGCTAGCAATGAAGCGATCGATGCGGCGAAGGCGATTGGGGTTAGTTGTTCCCCTGGTGATTGTGCCTATCGGCTTGCGTACTGCCACAGACACAATCTACCTCGGCCCGAAAAGCCCCAGGCGGGCTCACGCTAAACTGGCTG
>JACCDM010061072.1_pt1 | contig 10311 bp, 9 predicted proteins | sample 7445851 | NCBI WGS metagenome assembly JACCDM01 (sample SAMN15323438, study PRJNA562643) | freshwater metagenome | isolation source: river surface water | place: USA:Blue River Watershed | collected 2017-08-16
GAATTTCTTTTCTTCCCCACTCCGCTAGGGAGATGTCTTTGACTTTGTAAGGGATGTAAGTGGAAGTGGACATAAAGTATGTAAATTATTAAAATGTTAAATGCTTGTCTGCTGGAGGCTGGCGCTATTTAATCTGCCAAAAGTTTATCTGCTGAAAGCAGGCAGGGACAAAATACAATAATTGAAGGCTTTTGGGAACATTTTGGAGTGCTAAAAAGATTATTCAATTAACGTCCTGCCTGCGGCAGGCAGGTTAACAACTTTATCATTTAACGTAATTAGGCTCAATTCCCCAGTTAAACAATTAAACAACAAATAATCATTCTTTCTTCTTCAGCCCTCTCCCCCAGAAATAAATCAAATTAACCTGGCTATGTACGGAAAACAAATTCAGACTTACTGGGAATTCTTGAGTACTGGATTCTGAAGGTCCCCATTGGTAATTTCTGGCATAAGTTCCCTGGAGGCGAGCGGAAAGAAAAAGATCCTTGTAAGATGTATTCCAAATCAAGGATGTACTCCAATCAATCCAAGGCTTGTGCTCATTCTGCTGTCCAAAGGCTCTATAAAAAAAATCTTGGTTGTTTTCCAAGCGTTCAAACAAGATCCCCCACTTGCTCCAATTTTCAACAAGGGAAACTTCTAGGGTTTGCACATTGGATCCAGTCCCTATTCCCACTCCCATCGGTTGACCATAATTGGTAAAGCCCCTCACTTGACCATGCGTATGCCAAGTGAGACCACCATTCAAATCATACCGCAAATAACGATTAACTGATTCTTGTTGATGGGTAATTTCCCCTCGAATTTGTAAGAATACATCCGTACCTGATAGATTAGCTAACTTGATAAAGCCAACCTGATAGGCTCTGGCATGTTCTGGATTTAAGAAAAACTCCCTCCAATTGAGTGCATGGTCTCGTCTACCAAATTGAAAATAAACCTCTGCTTTTGCTTCTTTCATTTTGTACCTACCAAAAACAGAAATTTGCTGGGATTGTCGTCTATCATCATAAATTACTGAATTCCCATTTGTAAATAATTTCTCCTTGGCCATGGGTTCAAAGACTGGTAACCAGCCTTTTATATCTTTTGGTCTTTCAGAATTGAAATATTGATAGGTTCGAGCATATCCAAAACTAAGACCTGGAATCCATTTCGGACTAAAGCTTAGCATTAAGGCATTGAGGTATCGCCAATCTAAGTTTAAAGGAGAAAAATATCCTGAATTCAATGCATCATTTTGAATTGGGACTTGGTTTGAGGATTCTAGTCTGCCAATAAGCATTTGTCCCTCAAATTGGCCAAAAAAAGTTTTCGCAGGCTTAGCTGTATTTAAACTGATATAGGGAAATCCAGGGGCATTATTCGAGAAGATTAATGAGTTCCACTGCCCTGGACCCCACCAGATATTCTTCGTTCCTGCACCAAGTTCAAAAGCACCTGCCCTCAAACTAATACTTGATTGCCCCCAGAATGATTTGGTATAAGTAGAATTACCAAATCGTTCAGGGCTATCTCCCACATTCCAATAAAAAAATCGAGCTGCAATTGTTTCTGAAGAAAAAGTATCTGAAAATCCAGAAAAGGCTAGATTCTGAGCAGTAACCAACTCAGGCTGAAAGTGGACATGTAAAATAGAAAACCTGGCATTAATCCCTGCGCTCAAGAAACTTTGAACTCCCCGAGCAGGAATCATCCCATATTCTCCACCTACATAGGGACGAGTTCCATCTAACCTAGTCGTGATATAAAGCGGCAGGATATTGTAATGAAATCGCTTTTCCACTTTATATGTAGTATCCAATGGATAAAAAAAATCTTCTAGTATAATAGAAGATGAACGAAACATCCAACCGATTTGCACATCTTCGTTTCCAATTAAAGATTTTCTTCTTAGAAATTCATCAACTGCTTGGTTACCAATTGCCGTTTCTTGAGCATGTGCAAAAAGAACTGAAAAGAAAAAAAAATAGAAATAACGTTTCATTTGCCCTCTCCTCTAAATTCCTCCATAGTTACATGGCCTTCTGCATTAATCCCTTTTCGTTGAACCACCTTTAACAAGGTTAAAAAAAGTATTTTGCAATCCAATCCAAATGAAATTTTTTCAACATATTCCACATCGTAACGGAATTTCTCTTCCCATGAAATAGCATTACGGCCATTTACCTGTGCCCAACCAGTAATTCCAGGCTTTACTTCATGCCTTCGGGCTTGCTCGGGAGTATAGCGATCCAGGTATTGAATTAATAATGGCCTTGGACCTACCAAGCTCATTTCTCCGTTCAATACATTGATCAACTGTAAGAGTTCATCTAAAGATGCTGAACGCACCCATTGTCCAACTCTAGTTAATCGTAATTCATCAGATAATGGCTTTCCTGAATCATCGTATGCATCACGCATTGTTTTGAATTTGATGATCTTAAATGGTTTTGCTTGATAACCAGGACGGAGTTGTAAGAAAAAAACAACCCCTTTATTAGCTATTGCAAGTAGTACAATTACCCCAAGAATAAGTGGAGAAAGCAAGATCAACAAGATCAAAGCAGCTGAAACATCCATTAAGGGTTTCAAGATGTGCTTATAAAGATTCAAGGTGTTTTTTTAAAAATTTCACTTATGGCTTGGAAGATTCGATCGAATTCTTCCTCTGTTAAATTCGATCCGCTTGGTAAACACAAGCCCTGCTCAAATAATTTATCGCATACGCCCGTTCCGTAAAATTTTGCTCCTTGGTAAACTGGCTGTAGGTGCATTGGTTTCCAAAGTGGACGTGATTCAATATTTTGTGCATCCAAGGCTATTCTTACATCTTCTCTAGTAGTACCACCGGTTAAAACAGGATCAATCAAAATGGCAGTGAGCCAATAATTGCTGTAATAATTTGTATTGGGCTCAGTTTGGAAAGTAACGCCAGCTATCTGCTTAAAGAAATATCGATACCGTTGATTATTTGCTCTGCGTTGTTTCACACGCTCATTCAAAACTTCCATTTGCCCTCTACCGATACCGGCTACAATGTTGCTCATGCGGTAATTATAACCAATTTGTGAGTGCTGGTAATGCGGGGCTTCGTCCCGGGCCTGGGTCGCTAAAAATCTAGCCCGTTCTATGTACTCTTTGTGTCTAGATACTAAAGCCCCTCCTCCACTAGTGGTAATGATCTTATTACCGTTAAAACTTAAAGCTGACATTAGTCCAAAAGTACCACAGGCTTGGCCATTAAAAATTGAACCTAGAGCTTCTGCAGCATCTTCAATAACAGGAACCTGGTATTGGTCGGCGATAGCCTGGATCTGATCCATCTTAGCAGGCATCCCATACAAATGAACCGGTATGATGGCTTTTACCTTTTTACCATGATAATCTGCCATGGCTTGGGTTAAAGCTTTAGGGCACATGTTCCAAGTATCGGGCTCGGAATCTATAAAAACAATTTCAGCACCCTGATAAGTCACCGGATTTGTTGTTCCACAAAATGTAAAACTCTGCACCATCACTACATCTCCTTCTACTACATCAAGCATTCTGAGTGCCAAATGTAAAGCTGCTGTACCAGATGTTAAGACTGCCGTGTGATATTCTATGGAAGTAGAGAGTGACTCGGAAATGGCCTCCTCGAATTGATTGACATTTGGCCCCAAAGGTGCTACCCAGTTGGTTTCGAATGCTTCTTTAACATACTTTTCTTCAGTACCTCCCATGTGTGGTGAGGAGAGCCAGATTTTAGGTTTCGACATCAAAAAATTGGTTTAAATTATCTAATAAAGTTACTTCCCTAGAGAGTGAAGTTAAATCTTGTTTATGAATATTGTTATTATCATCTCTTATACAATACATTTTCCAACCCAGCTTAGCTGGTGCGATGAAATCTTTTTTTGTATTATCTCCAATATATGAAAAACGGTGTTCTGGGAATGTTTCTTCGAAAATCTGATAATTTAGGATTGAAGGCTTTTCAGAACCAAAATCTTCTGATATTACAACCTTTTTAAATAACTTATCTATACCCAATGCGAGCAGTTTGTTTCTTTGTGTGATTGTACGTCCATCTGTAATCAAACCTAATTTAACCTCCCTTGAAATTGCTTTTTGGAAAAATAAATTCGAATCTTCAGGGAGGTCAATTTCAGGAAAGTGATTATGATAAATATTTAGGGGCTCTTGAATTGGTATATCATTAATATTTAAAAACTCAAGCAATGTATTTATAGCATTACCACCGTTAATCCAGACACTCATCATCATATTAATCAATTTATCATGTTGATGATGATCAGCATATTTTTTTATAATTGCTTTGAATCCTGATTTCACAAAATTCACTTCTTTGTATATAGTATCGTCAAGATCTAATACAATGAATGACGTTTTTTTATTCTTTGTAATCATTTACCAATATTTCGGCATCATATCTTAACATTAACAAATTATTTTTCCAATCCTCAAAAAATGATATTGTTTGATTCAAAACATATTCATTCAAAATATATTTTGGATAATTAGCACCTGCTAGATAGCTTAAAGGATAACCACCTCCAAAACGAGGATTAATTTCAATGCCTAAAAGGTTTTTGTTGGTTTCAGAATAAAACACCTGAATCGTCAAACAACCGATTGCTCCATTTAAATAGGCTAGTTTATCAGCTAATTCATGATATACTTGATTTTTTTGAGTTAATGCTTTACTTACTTCACCGGCTCTAACTTGTAACCGTTTACGAGGAACCATACATTTTAAGTGAGATGATTTATCATAATAGGCATCCACTGTATATTCGGAATACTCTGATGGATTAACATATTCCATCAACATTATCCTTTCATTATAGATATCGTAATTCGTCAAATCATCTTCAGATCTAGCAATACCTATACCTTTACTTAAACTGCCATCAATAGGTTTAATAAATACAGGGAGTTTATAGTTATCAACAGAATATTGAATTGGTACAGCAATCGATTTTTCGTTAAACAGCAGGTTTGTTAATCTTTTATCTCTGCATCGAGTGATTAGATTTTTATCAGACACTATAATATTTACTCCATGTGCAACAAATTCTTCTTTATGATTTGCAAGGACTTGTAATTCGGTATCAATGGTTGGTACAACTATTTTAACAGAATTAGCCAAACATATAGAAAGAAGATCTGAGATATAATTTTCATGAGTTACAGGTAAGACTTGAAAAAAATGATCAGCAATCTGACATGCTGGAGATAACCTAGGATTTAAATCTGTTGTAAATACAAGAGCACTTGGCTCCATTTTTTTTAATTCATTTTGGAATGCTTTTATTAATGATACTCTCTGTCCAGCAGATGTGATAAGTATATTCATTTCAGTTAATCTAAGCTTGTTTTTTTGTTTTAAAGCCTTTATATGAAAAAGTATAGTATTGGTTTTTGATTGTATCCATTAACTAAAAATTGAGAATATATTCAATTTAAGCGATCAATAATTTTTTGATAAGATATATTCACGTCGAATTTCAATTTTAAATACTTAAATCCAACTTCCCCTCGATTTAGATTCAATATCTTATTTTCTAATTCTCTTTCAACTTCTGTTATAAATGTACTCAGGTCTCCACTTTTTACCCAAAAACCAAATTCATTATCCTTTGCTAATTGTCCTATATCTGTATTCACATCTGTAGCCGCCCATATAGACATTTTATTCTCTAAATAGGTTAATAATCGGGATGGAAAATTTGGAATAGTAAATCGTCCATCCAGTAAAATCAGCCCTGCTTGCCCATATTTTGCAATTTCATCAAACTCATTCTTTGGTAAATGTTTGATTAGTTTTCCATTTTGGGGTGTTACTTTTAAGAACCAATTATTTAATTTATAGAATTCGGTACCATCACCAATAATAAAAAAGAATAATCTAGGATCATTTTTGTAATGCTCTAGAATATCAATTAAAAAATCAATACCCTGCGGTTTTCCCAAATTACCTCCATATAAACAAATCAAAGCATCCGAATTTATACCCCATTTTTTTTTAAATTCAGTTGACGAAGGCTTTAATTTTTTTAGCCATTTTAAATCGATGCTATTGGGGTTAACTTCTACCTGACTCTCGTGCAAATAGGGATGATTTTTCAATATATATGACTTATTGGCTTCAGACATACAACCAATAAAATCTGAAAGAAGATACAATTTATTCTCCACTTTTTGAAAATAACGATGTATCAAACCATCTTTCTTTATCATACTGAGATCAACGGCATTTTGGGGAAAAATATCTTTTAATAAGAGATAAGTCATCGCCCTATTTTTCGTTTTCAAATAGCTGATTGACTTATTGTAGGTGATTGGCGGGGTACTATATAACAATATGTCAAATTTGATATTCTTGAAATACTTTTTTATGGCTCTAAACAGCAACCAGCTTAAAGAAAGTGTTGCCAGACCTTTTTCGAATAAACCTGTCTTCTGTAAATTTAGTGATTTGACATAGAGAATATTTACATTGGAAATAGCTTCTAACCTGGTTTTTCCTCCATATCGACGTTCTTCGGGACAAACCACATATACATTAAAGCCCTCATCTCGAAACTTTCTTAGTAAATCAGTATAAATCCCTTTTTCCTCGGGATCTACAGTTCTTACAGCAGTAAGAAAGAGGATTTTTTTTTTTATTATTCTTTCCAAACTACTCGTTTTATATAATCTGTGTATGATAAAATAATTCGTACCACTTTATCCGAAACATTCGGCATACTGTAATCCGTAACCACACGGAATTTACGCTCAGAACAATCTTCCTTATTTAATAATTGTAATCCCTGTAATATGCGATCCGGATTTAAACCCACCATCATTACTGATGCCTCTTCCATACCTTCTGGTCTTTCATGTGCCTCACGGATATTCAATGCTGGGAAATTCAAGATTGATGACTCTTCTGTAATAGTGCCACTATCTGATAGTACCGCTTTAGCGTTGCATTGTAGAGCTACATAGTCGTTCAACCCGAAAGGCTTCTCCAACTTAATCAGGGGATTTAATTGAATTTTACTTTCCTCAATTTTATTTCTGGTCCTTGGATGTGTAGAGACAATAATGGGATAACTATATTGTTCAGCCATTTTATTGAGCGTAAAAAATAATCGATCAAAATTTTGTTTTGAATTTATATTTTCTTCACGATGAGCGGAAACAACAAAGTATTTATGTTTTTCCAATTGTAAATTTTTTAGAATATCGGAAGCCTGTATTTTGGGCATAAAATGATTTAACACCTCGAACATTGGGCTGCCTGTTTTAATTACCCGATCGGGTTGCAAGCCCTCTCTCAATAAATATTCCCTGGCAATGTCACTATAGGTCAGATTGATGTCGCTAATGTGGTCTACTATTTTACGGTTGGTCTCTTCGGGTACCCTTTGATCAAAGCAACGGTTACCAGCCTCCATGTGAAAAATTGGAATTTGTCTTTTTTTAGCGGGGATCGCGCAAAGACAACTATTCGTATCGCCTAAAACCAGTAATGCGTCAGGTTGCTCTTTTTCTAATATTGGATCGATGTAAATTAAAATCTGACCTATCGTTTCTGTGGCTGTTTTTCCAGCAGCATTCAGGAAATAATCCGGTTTACGTAGTTCCAAGTCCTCAAAAAAGATTTGGTTTAATTCATAATCATAATTCTGGCCAGTATGCACTAGAATATGCTCAATAGGCTCAGCTTGATCCAACTTTGAAAGTACACGAGAAAGGCGGATAATCTCTGGTCGAGTACCAACCACCGTTATCACTTTTAACTTTTTTTGCATATTAAACTTTTTCAAAATAGGTATCCGGGTCAGTCGGGTCAAATGCCTCGTTTATCCAAAAAACAGTGTATAATTCCTCTTCTCCGATATTAGTGATATTGTGGGTATACCATATTGGCATATCCACATAAGCTGGATTTATTCCATCTAACTCAAACTCAAATTTTTCCAATGTGCCAATTTTACGCAATTGGATTAATGCTTTGCCTTTTATCACAGAGAAACGCTCAATCTTTCGGGTATGAAAGTGATTACCTCTTGTAATGTTTGGAACCGTAGTGGAGAAAGAAACCTGGCCACCTGAGTTAAGCCTAATTAATTCGGTAAATGCACCCCTCTCATCCGTATGTTGCTTGTAATTAACCGGGTAAAAACTGTTCAGATCAATGTAAGACCTGAAAGTATTGAAAAGATTTAGTTCGAAAGAGGAAGAAAACGCTGGAATTGTATTGTTTTGGAGGTAATGTACTTTGAAAGATTGTAATATAGAAAGAATCGTTGAAACTCTACAAATTGCAGTATGAGAAACCTTTAGTTCTGATTGATGTACATTTTTGTCGATCAATTGAATAATTTGTTCAACTAGCTCTTGAACATAAATCAGATTCACTTCAGTATCCACATTAATGATTGGCTCTTCACTATTATTCAGCTGGTGACAAAAAGTTGCTACTACAGAATTATAGTATGGCTTACCAAAAGGACCAAATACATTGGGAATAACCAAACCAACGAATGAGCCACCATTCTGTTTTGCCCAATTGTTGAGTATATTCCGAGCTTCCTTCTTTGAATTTCCATACAAGTTGTCTTTTTCTTCCTGATATGAAGAGGAAAATATAACTTGTGCCTTACTACTCGTTCTGACTAAGGATTCAGTCAATTTTTTCGCTAGCTCAATATTGGTCTTATAGATTACCTCTTGATTTGGATGCCTATTCATACCTGCCAAATGTACAATTACATCGCACCGGCCTACAAATTCATCCAAAATGTCCTCGTTTGTAAAGAATGATTTGTCAAATTCAAGCCTTTCATACTTTTGATCATTGAGACCCAAAGTATTGTAAAGATGTGAGCCTACAAATCCGCTTTGTCCCGTTATCCCTATTCTCTTCATCTGATTGATTAAGCAGGATATTGTTATAAAACAATTTCGCCTAAAATGTCTTTTCTAATTTGTGGTAATTTTAAAAGTAATGCTTTCATTCCTTCCACATCTAATCGGTTGGTATTGTGAGAGTGGTATTCATCATTCTGATTAATCAGATGCTCACCCTCCGAAAAATATTGCTCATAATTTAAATCTCTATTATCAGCAGGAATTCGGTAGTAATTACCCAAATCTTTCGCTTTTACCATATCCTCCCGGTTAACTAAAGTTTCGTAGAGCTTCTCTCCATGTCGAGTTCCAATTACTTTAACCTCTGACTTTGACTGGTACAATTCTATTAATGCATCGGCCAATACTTGAATAGTTGCAGCTGGAGCTTTTTGAACGAATAGGTCTCCCTGATTGGCATGTTCAAATGCATATAAAACTAAATCAACCGCATCTTCCAAAGTCATCATGAACCTAGTCATATTAGGGTCGGTAATTGTCAAGTTTTTTCCAGCCTTAATCTGATCTATAAATAAAGGAATCACTGATCCTCTTGAAGCCATAACGTTCCCATAACGTGTGGCACAAAAAATCGTTTTAGAATCATCTAGATTTCGTGATCTTGCAACAGTTACTTTTTCCATCATTGCCTTTGACATCCCCATCGCGTTAATCGGATAAGCAGCTTTATCCGTACTCAATACCACTACCTTTTTAACTTCATGTTTTTCAGCAGCACTTAAAACATTATCTGTCCCAATCACATTGGTTTTAACAGCTTCCATCGGGAAAAATTCACAGGAAGGCACTTGTTTTAAAGCTGCAGCATGAAAAATATAGTCAACCCCACGTGTTGCAGGCTCCATACTATCATAATCTCTTACATCACCAATAAAAAATTTTAATTTCGAATTCTTCAATTGATTTCGCATTTCATCCTGCTTCTTTTCATCACGGGAAAAAATTCTAATTTCTTTAAAATGATTTGTAGTCAAAAAACGTTGCAAAACAGCATTGCCAAAGGAACCTGTACCTCCAGTAATTAATAGAACTTTATTTTGTATTTCCACTTTTGTTGATTTTAAAAATCTTATTTTTTATGTCTTGATTTGGGTAGTTAATTAGTACAGCTTTGTAGGGGCCCTTAAATACAAATAGACTTCCAGCTGCAACTCCAATAACTCCATATTTATCTATAACTTTTTCAATATCAGCGAGTGAACCTCCCCCACCCAAAACAGTTAAGGGAATAGAAATCGAATTCGCTATTTTGTCAATCAAATTCAAGTCATACCCTTTCATTACACCATCTTGATCAATCGAATTGACGATGATTTCACCCGCACCAAGAAGCTCAATTTCTTTAGCAAATTTGACTGGATTAATCCCTGTTGCTTTTTTTCCATTATGGGTATA
>JACCDM011018790.1_pt1 | contig 10303 bp, 9 predicted proteins | sample 7445851 | NCBI WGS metagenome assembly JACCDM01 (sample SAMN15323438, study PRJNA562643) | freshwater metagenome | isolation source: river surface water | place: USA:Blue River Watershed | collected 2017-08-16
GTTCTGTCGGTAAATCAGGTGATATTGCCAAGGCGATTGCATGTGGCGCAGATGCAGTGATGATGGGCTCAGCGCTTGCTAAAGCAGTGGAATCACCAGGGCTTGGCTGGCACTGGGGCTCTGAGGCTTACCATCCTGAGCTTCCACGCGGTGCTCGCGTCAACGTTGGAACAGTGGGATCTCTTACAGAAATTTTGGTTGGACCTTCACGTACATCTGATGGATCTATGAATCTCTTTGGTGCACTGCGACGTGCGATGGCAACGTGCGGTTACTCTGATGTGAAGTCTTTCCAACGGGTAGATGTGGTTTTTCATGGCCGCTAGCCACGGTGTACTTGTCGTTGATTTTGGTGCGCAATATGCGCAACTCATTGCGCGGCGGGTACGTGAGGCAAAAGTATTTTCAGAGATTGTTCCATCCTCTATAACAGCCGCAGAAGTCAGCGCTAAAAACCCCGAAGCAATTATCCTCTCAGGTGGCCCATCATCTGTTTATGCAGATCGCGCTCCTAAAGTTGATCCGGAAATCTTTCAATTAAGAATTCCAGTTTTCGGTATCTGTTATGGATTTCAAACCATGGCAGCAGCGTTATCAGGGACTGTAGAACAAACCGGCAAATCTGAATTTGGACGTACTCCTCTTTCAGTGAAATCAGCTTCAAAGGTTTTTGCTGGACTTCCCCAAACGCAATCAGTATGGATGTCGCACGGTGATGCCGTATCACAAGCGCCACATGGATTTACTGTCACTGCATCAACGAGTGATACTCCGATTGCTGCATTTGAGGATGAATCAGGCAAATTAGCTGGGGTGCAATTTCATCCAGAGGTTCTTCATACTGAACACGGACAGGCTATTTTGCAAAATTGGCTTATCAATATTGCTGGGTGCAAACCTACCTGGACTACTGCAAATATCGCTGAAGAGGAAGTTTCAAAGGCAAAGGCAGCAATTGGCGATAAACGAGTTATCTGCGGTCTCTCTGGGGGCGTTGATTCTGCAGTTGCCGCGGCAATTGTGCAGCGCGCTGTCGGCAAACAACTCACTTGTGTATTTGTAGATCATGGTTTGCTTCGCACCGGAGAATCCGATCAAGTACAGAAAGATTTTGTTGCAGCCACCGGTATTGATCTGGTTGTGGTTGATGCAGTTGATCAATTCTTGCAAGCTCTTGCTGGCATTACCGATCCAGAAGAGAAACGCAAAATCATTGGACGTGAATTTATTCGCTCTTTTGAAAAAGCAGCGCGCGATATTGCATCTGGTGGAGATGTTGAATTTTTAGTGCAAGGAACCCTTTATCCCGATGTTGTTGAATCAGGTGGCGGAACTGGCACTGCCAATATCAAGTCTCATCACAATGTAGGTGGCTTACCTGATGATTTAACGTTCACTCTGGTTGAACCACTTCGTACGCTCTTCAAAGATGAAGTTCGCCAAGTTGGGCTAGAGCTAGGCCTACCTGAGCCAATTGTCTGGCGCCAACCATTTCCCGGCCCCGGGCTAGGAATTCGCATCATTGGCGAAGTCACCAAAGAGCGCTTAGATATTTTGCGTCAGGCAGATCTCATAGCTCGGGAAGAACTGAAAGCAGCAGGTCTTGATCGCATCATCTGGCAATGTCCAGTTGTGCTTCTGGCTGATGTGCGCAGCGTGGGAGTTCAAGGCGATGGTCGTACATACGGGCATCCAATTGTCTTGCGCCCAGTTTCTAGCGAAGATGCCATGACCGCAGATTGGTCTCGCATTCCCTATGAAGTACTTGAGAAGATATCCACTCGAATCACCAACGAAGTTCGAGAAGTAAACCGAGTAATACTTGATATTACGAGTAAGCCACCAGGAACAATTGAATGGGAATAGGAAGACAATCGATGTTTAAATCCGCAAAGATTGCAATCGTTGCTTGTGCGTTAGTTGCATCCACATCGCTCACTACGACAACATCACATGCTGCAGAACGCCCATTTAGCGTTCCGGGTTGCAAAACTGCAACGGCTAAAGGCAAAACGCCGATGAAAGTTAAGCAACCTGCTGCTTCAGTAAAACCCACTGCTAAAGCTCTTACCTTTAAAACCAATTGTGGTGACATCGTTATCGAAATGTTTGGTACCAAAGCTCCTGTTACTGTCAACGCAATCTCAACGCTTGCGCGTGCTGGTTATTACAACAAGACGCTCTGCCATCGCCTCACAACTCAAGGGCTATTTGTCTTGCAATGTGGGGATCCAACACTCAGCGGTGGTGGTTCACCAACTGGTTGGCAGGGATATGTCGATGAAAATTTGCCCGCCAATGTTGCAAATAACTACCCAGCCGGAACAGTAGCCATGGCTAATTCCGGGCCCAAGACCAATGGTTCACAATTCTTCTTGGTGTATAAGGACACACAACTGCCTCCTAATTACACAATCTGGGGAAAGATCACCAAAGGCCTTGATTTGGTAAAGAAAATTGGTGAAGTTGGCGCCTACACAATGAGTGGAACTCAACCGATGTATGCACCGGATGGCTATCCCATCCAAATGGTTGAAATCGTAAGAGCGACTGTTCGTTAATCGGTATTGACGATTTTAAAAGCTTCAGCAATCCGACCATCAGGTAGACCGCCGATTCCCGCATTCCGCTGGCCCCACTCACGCAGCATCTCCTCCAGATTATCCATATGACCAGTTTGTGAAGCGTGTTCTTTCAGCGCAGCTAATTTCAAATGAAATGTATCGGTGATATCAACAAAGTGATCAGGATGAGAATGACCTTGCATCCAGACTTCGCGGACCTTCCAAGGTTGCAGCGCTTCTTTCTCCAATAAATCGGTAAAGGCATAAGGATTACGCGCATCAGGGTAAACAGCCTGAATCGTTGCTTCACCTGCTGCCAAATGATCTGGGTGGCTAGCACCGATCCTCTCCCAATTGCGCTCTGGTGATTGGCAGACAATGCGATCAGGTTGCACTCTACGAATTTGGCGAACGATATCTTTACGCAATTGCAAAGTTGGTTCAAGGTGGCCATCAACATAATTTAAAAATGTGACATCGCTGATGCCAAGTGCAGCACATGCTGCTCGTTGTTCACGTTGGCGCACAGCTGGCATCTCTTCGCGAGAGTATTGCGACGCCTCGCCTCCTTGATCACCATTGGTGCAGAGAACGTATGAGACAGATATTCCTTGTTGCACCCATTGCGAAATAGTTCCGGATGCTCCAAAGTCAGAATCATCTGGGTGAGCATTCACCACTAATACCCGCTTGATTTCAGAATCTGCTATCGGTTCCACAACTCACCTTTATCTTCTCGTGTGGGCGAAGCCTAATAGACTGCCCGCCATGGCTGCGACCGACCCATTGCTCGAAGGACTCAACCCCGAGCAACAAAAGGCTGTCGCACATGCTGGAACACCACTGCTCGTTGTTGCTGGTGCAGGATCAGGAAAGACGCGCGTTTTAACGCGACGCATTGCTTACATCATGGCGCGACGAGAAGTACGACCTTACGAAATTCTGGCAATCACCTTTACCAATAAAGCTGCTGGTGAAATGAAAGAGCGCGTGGCTGATTTGGTTGGCCCCATCGCAAAATCTATGTGGGTCTCCACCTTCCACTCTTCTTGCGTTCGAATGTTGCGACAAGAGGTTGAAAAATTGGGTTACAGCAGCGCTTTTAGCATCTACGACTCTGCTGATTCGCAGAAACTGATTTCGCGAGTTATGGAGACGCTCAATCTCGATTCCAAGAGATATCCCGCTCGCCAATTTCAACATCTCATTTCTAACGCTAAAAATGAGTTACAAACCCCGTATCAGTACCTCAGTAAAGCTACCAACCAATTTGAAACCATCGTGGCTGACGTTTACACAATGTATGAAAAGCGATTACAGCAAGCGAACGCCATGGATTTTGATGATTTGATTATGAAAACCGTACAAGTGCTCCAGCAATTTCCTGAAGCAAAAGCTCGGTTTAGATCTCGCTTTCGCCACATTTTGGTAGATGAATATCAAGATACCAATCATGCCCAGTACGTACTTATTAAAGAGCTCACGGGTTCTGCCGGTGATGGATTTCCTATGGCTGAACTCTGCGTTGTAGGAGATGCCGATCAATCAATTTATGGTTTCCGTGGCGCAACTATTCGAAATATCTTGCAATTTGAAGTTGATTATCCCGAGGCGACCACAGTATTGCTCGAACAAAACTATCGCTCCACTCAAAATATTCTCAGCGCTGCCAACGCAGTAATTACTAAGAACGAATCTCGTAAAGAGAAGAATTTATGGTCTGATGCCGGTTCCGGTGCTCCGCTGACAGGTTACGTTGCCGAATCTGAATATGATGAAGCAGAGTTCGTTAAAGCAGAAATTCGCAGCTTGCAAGATCAAGGCACTTCTCAGCCAGGCGATACCGCGGTTTTCTATCGCACAAACGCGCAATCTCGTATCTTCGAAGAAATCTTTATGCGAGCGGCCATTCCATACAAAGTTGTGGGTGGATTGCGCTTTTATGAGCGCAAGGAAGTGAAAGATTTATTGGCTTATTTAAGAGTACTCGCCAACCCTGATGATGAGGTCTCGCTGCGCCGAATTATTAATTTACCGAAGCGGGGCATTGGCGATCGCGCTCTCGAAGAGATTGAAGCGCTAGCGAGCGCTCAGGGAATCTCATTCTGGAACGCCTTGTTGCGCGTTGAAGAAGCAACCGGTGTTCCCAAGAAGGCAGCGCAATCAATAGCGGCATTCACCAAGATGCTCACTGCTCTACAAACTCTTGTGGAAGCCAAGACCAAGCCTTCTGTCATTATTGAAGCAGTGCTTGAGCAATCAGGGCTCTTAACTGAACTTGAAAATAGCAGCGATCCGCAAGATGAAGTCCGTATTGAAAACTTACAAGAACTCGTCTCTGCATCTATGGAGTATGAAGAACGCCCCTTTGAGGAGCTCAGTGAGGATGAAGAGATTTCTCTCTCTGGTTTCCTTGAAAAAGTTTCATTGGTTGCAGATGCTGATGACATTCCTGATCGACCTGAAGGCGAGGATCATGGAGGAGTGGTTACTCTCATGACGTTGCACACTGCTAAGGGTTTGGAATTTCCGACAGTGTTTCTCACTGGTATGGAAGATGGAATATTTCCGCATGCGCGCACTCTTGATGACCCACGCGAAATCGAAGAGGAACGTCGTTTGGCATATGTCGGTCTTACACGTGCACAGAAGCGACTTTATATTTCACGTGCCGAATATCGACTCACCTTCGGCTCTCCGCGTTACAACCCGGCTTCACGATTTCTTGATGAAATTCCAGACGAACTCATCGAATGGCAGAACGAAACGCGCTCCAGCTTTTCATCAGCTTCTCTAAAGAAGTCACGCCTACCATCTGCTCCACCACCAAGGGCGACTGGAAAGAAATCAACTGCGATGGCGCTGACAGTTGGACAGCGTGTGTCACATGACACATTCGGTCTAGGGACAGTGATTGCCCTTGCTGGAGATGGTGATAAGGCAGAGGCAACTATCAACTTTGGTCAGTACGGAGATAAACGCCTCTTGCTGCGCTATGCCCCTGTCACTCCGCTCTGAGATAACCACTTAGGATTACCCCAGGCCGAGATTATTTTTGTCAGACGCACCCATGAGGAGCAATGAGTGGATCTTTACGAATACCAAGCGCGCGATCTCTTCGAAAAGCACACCGTCCCTGTCTTGCAAGGCGCTGTTGCAACAACTGCTGAAGAAGCGCGCAGCGCTGCATCCAAGATGGGTGGCAAGGTTGTTGTTAAGGCGCAAGTTAAAGTTGGCGGTCGCGGAAAAGCAGGCGGCGTAAAGCTAGCGAATGGCGCAGATGATGCCTTTGAAAAGGCTGGCGCGATACTTGGTATGGATATCAAGGGACATACAGTCCACAAAGTGATGATTGCCCAAGCTGCTCCGATTGCAGATGAATATTACGTCTCAATTTTGCTCGACCGTTCAAACCGCACTTTTTTGGTGATGGCATCAGTAGCTGGCGGAATGGATATCGAAGAAGTTGCGCGTACTGCTCCAGAAAAATTGGCAAAAGTTCCTGTTTCTGCAGTCGAAGGTATTTCGTCAGCCAAAGCAAAAGAGATTGTGGCGCAAGCTCAATTCCCCACAGAAGTGGCAGAGCAAGTAGCCGATGTGCTTGTAAAACTTTGGGAAACTTTTCAATCTGAAGATGCAACTTTGGTAGAGGTAAATCCACTTGTTAAAACTGAAGATGGTCGTATCGTTGCACTCGATGGAAAAGTATCGCTCGATGAAAACGCAGATTTCCGTCAGCCTAGCCATGAAGCACTGGTCGATCATGCTGCAGCAAATGCACTCGAAGCAGCTGCTAAAGAAAAGGGCTTAAATTACGTAAAGCTCGATAATGGCCAAGTTGGAATTATTGGCAATGGTGCAGGACTTGTGATGTCTACTCTCGATGTTGTGGCATATGCGGGCGAAAAATTTGGTGGCATGCGTCCGGCAAACTTCCTCGATATCGGAGGCGGTGCATCTGCGCAGGTTATGGCTGATGGCTTATCTATCATCTTGGGTGATCCAGATGTAAAGAGCGTATTTGTTAATGTCTTTGGCGGCATCACTGCTTGCGATGCAGTTGCAAATGGCATCGTGCAAGCGCTTGAGCTACTCGGAGCTAAGGCAACTAAACCAATTGTGGTGCGCCTAGATGGCAATAGCGTTCTTGAAGGACGAGCAATTCTTAACGCGGCTAACCATCCTTTGGTGGAACAAGCTGAAACCATGGATGGAGCAGCATCCCGAGCTGCGGAATTGGCGGCCAAATAATGTCTATCTTTATTAATTCTGCAAGCAAAGTAATCGTTCAAGGAATGACAGGTTCTGAGGGCACCAAGCACACTCGTCGCATGTTGGCTGCCGGAACTAAAGTTGTAGGCGGAGTTACTCCCGGCAAAGGGGGTCAAGTAGTTGATATTGATGGCACGTCGCTTCCAGTGTTTAACACAGTCGCCGAAGCAATGTCGGCAACAGGTGCAAGCGTTTCAGTAGTTTTCGTACCACCAAAATTTGCAAAGGCCGCAGTCATTGATGCCATTGATGCAGCAATGCCACTTGTAGTTGTTATAACAGTAGGAATCCCTGTACACGATTCCGCCTATTTCTATGCGTACTCACTTCAAAAAGGAAAGACGCAAATTATTGGACCTAACTGCCCAGGTTTGATTAGCCCTGAACAATCAAATGTGGGAATTATTCCGAGCGACATTACAAAGCGTGGACCAATCGGACTTGTCTCTAAATCAGTAACCCTCACCTATCAGATGATGTAAGAACTTCGCGATATCGGATTCTCTACAGCAGTGGGAATCGGTGGCGATCCTGTCATTGGAACCACTCACATCGATTGCCTACGCGCCTTCCAAGATGATCCAGAGACCGAAGCCATTGTCATGATTGGTGAAATCGGAGGAGATGCTGAAGAACGCGCAGCTGCATTTATTGCAGAATATGTGCGTAAGCCAGTTGTGGGATATGTGGCTGGCTTTACAGCTCCTGAAGGAAAAACTATGGGACATGCGGGTGCAATTGTCTCTGGTTCATCCGGAACAGCTCAGGCGAAGAAAGATGCGCTGGAAGCTGCGGGCGTCAAAGTGGGACAAACTCCCAGCGAAACAGCGCAATTAATGCGCGGTCTCCTAGGCCGATAAGATAAAAAATGCAACGCGTCCTCTCGGTCTCGTTGTCACACGTCATACGAAGCGCTGCAACACTTCTACTTCCGTTCTCATTTATTGCCCTCGTTGCCTGGGCAACCGCAGGAAGTGCAAGTGGTGGAACTTCAGATCCAATTCGCGGCGCAGTATGGATTTGGCTCGGTGCTCATCACTTACCTTTCCAACTACAACTTCCGCCTGCTTCAATTCCTGGATACCTGACTTACCTTCCATTGGGTGGCGTACTACTTCCGTTCCTCGTCATTAGATCCGCATTTAACCGTGCGATTGATCGTTTACAGGGCGACTTCCATGACATTAATCAAGTTCGAATTATTTTTTCACTCTTTTACACTGTTTTAATAACAGCTCTCGCATTTGTGAGTAGTTCATCCAGTGTTACTCCACAGTGGTATCTCGCGCCAGTGTTTGGATTCTTAATCTCATTAATAGCAACTTTGACTGGGGGTTATCGCATCAATCCGTCTCGATCGCTGCGATTAGCGCTACGAATTTGTTCGATTATGGTTGGCAGCGGGCTATTAGTGATGGCGTTTTTGATTGCATTTAATTTTTCTCAGGTGAAGAACATAACTGTCGCACTACAACCAGGAATTTTCGGTGGAGCCTTGCTCTTGCTATTAAATATTCTCTATCTACCTAACGCTGCTGTGGCAGTGCTTGCCTACTTTTCTGGAACTGGATTAGCGGTAGGTGTAGGGACGATAGTTTCGCCTTGGTGGTACCAATTGGGACAGATTCCAGCGCTTCCACTTCTCGGTGCGCTTCCAACAGGACGCCACCCATTAGCGCTTTTTGGCGCTCTGTTTTTTATCGGTTTGGGTGCGCTCCTTGCTTACTGGGCGCTGCAATATGGATTTCAGACCCTTATTCAAAGTTACATATTTACGCTGACCATCGTTGCATTGCTTGGATATCTAGCAAGTGGTGCACTGATTACTCCAGAAATGGGGGCGATGGGTGTCTCCATCTGGAAGTTACTCACTTCTCTAGCGCTAGAACTAGGCCTTGGCGCTGCGATTACTACCTTTATTCTCAATAAGCGCAATCTTGCCCGAGGCTAACCCATGAAACGTTTGTTGATTCTGGCATCAGGTTCTGGAACTTTAGCGCAAGCAATTTTTGATGCACAGGCATCTGGAAAATTTTCCGCAGAAATCGTCGCAGTGATTTCAGATCAAAAAGATGCAGCTGTACTGCAGCGAGCAGAACGTGCAAAAATTGAAACTTTTACTATTCCAATGATGAAAGATCGCAGAGAATGGGACCGCGAACTCGAAACGCTCATAGCAGCGCTACGTCCCGACCTAGTGATCTCAGCAGGCTTTATGAGAATTTTGTCGCAGCGCATCACCGAAAGGTTTCGCATAATTAATAGCCATCCTGCCCTTTTGCCTGCATTTCCTGGTGCCCATGCAGTTCGTGATGCCTTAGCTACCGGCGCAACTGAGACAGGCACCACTATTCACTGGGTGGATGCTGGTGTAGATACCGGGCCCATCATTGCGCAGGAGAAAGTTGCTATTTTGCAAGGAGATACTGAAGAGTCTTTACATGAACGCATTAAGATTGTCGAACGAGGTCTCATTGTCGCGACCATTGCATCGCTACTACCAACGCTTGATGCAGATTTCTTAAGGAGTTAGACAATGGCTAATCGCAAACCCATACGGCGCGCACTTGTAAGCGTTTATGAAAAAGGTCGGTTGCTAGAACTAGGTCGCGCCCTACAAGCTGCAAATGTAGAGATTCTTTCAACAGGTTCTACGGCAAAAACTCTTTCTGATGCAGGGATAACAGTGACCGAAGTCAGCGCCTACACAGGTTTCCCAGAAATTATGGGCGGGAGAGTCAAAACGCTACACCCCCGCATACATTCAGGAATTTTGGCAGACCAAAGTAATCCAGATCATCTAACAGCTCTGCAAGACCTAGATATTGCACCCTTTGATTTAGTCGTTATTAATCTCTACCCCTTTGCCGCAACACTGGCATCAGGTGCTGCATTTGCTGAATGTATTGAACAAATCGATATCGGTGGCCCTTCCATGTTGCGTGGAGCAGCCAAGAATCATGGATCAGTTGCAGTGCTCTGCCACGAATCGCAATACGAACAAGCTATTTCAGCGATAAAAGCCGGTGGTTTTACCGATAAAGAGCGTAAGCGTTTAGCGCTTGAGGTATTTAGAACTACTGCCGAATATGACTTAACAATTGCGAGTTGGCTCGGATCGACAATCAGTTACAAAATGGAAGATCTTGATTGGTTCGGGATGATCTATCACCGCAAGAGTTCACTGCGCTACGGAGAAAACCCACATCAGGGCGCCGCCATCTACCGCGGCGGACCTGCTGGAATTGTGAACGCCGAGCAAGTGCATGGCAAAGAAATGTCATTTAATAATTACACCGATGCAGATGCCGCGTGGCGAGCTGTACTCGATCATGCTCAACCTAGCGTTGCCATTATCAAGCACGCCAACCCATGTGGCGTAGCAATCGGTACAACCATTGCAGACGCTTATGCAAAGGCACATTCATGTGATCCAGTTTCTGCATTTGGTGGAGTAATTGCAGCAA
>JACCDM011632841.1_pt1 | contig 10302 bp, 7 predicted proteins | sample 7445851 | NCBI WGS metagenome assembly JACCDM01 (sample SAMN15323438, study PRJNA562643) | freshwater metagenome | isolation source: river surface water | place: USA:Blue River Watershed | collected 2017-08-16
GCCAAACTTCGCGACGACGAAAAACGCATTGAAAAAGACTTAGCTATTGCACAAGAACAATGGGAAGAAGATGCTAAAAACAATCGTATAGAAGTTACTGAGGACAATGTAGCCGATGTCGTTTCTATGATGACTGGTATTCCAGTAAATCGAATCGCACAAACAGAAAGTAATAAATTAGCTAAATTACCCGAACTCATTGAAGGTAAAGTAATTGGTCAAAAAGAAGCAGTGCTTAAAATTGCACGTTCTATTCAACGAAACCGTGCCGGATTAAAGGATCCAAACAGACCAATTGGTTCTTTTATTTTCTTAGGACAAACCGGTGTAGGTAAAACCCAATTAGCGAAAGTAATTGCAAAAGAATTATTCGATTCTGAAGATGCCTTAGTACGAATCGACATGAGCGAATACATGGAAAAATTTGCCATTTCAAGGTTAGTGGGAGCTCCTCCAGGTTACGTGGGCTATGAAGAAGGCGGACAATTAACAGAAAAAGTTCGAAGAAAACCGTATTGCGTGGTACTATTGGACGAAATTGAAAAAGCACATCCTGACGTTTTTAATATGTTACTTCAAGTATTGGATGATGGATTTTTAACGGATAGCTTGGGACGAAAAATTGATTTCAAAAACACCATTATTATTATGACATCCAATGTGGGTGCAAGACAATTAAAAGATTTTGGACAAGGAGTTGGTTTTGGAACTGCTGCTAGAACTGCTCAAGTAGATGACAATTCGAAAAGCATTATTGAAAATGCACTTAAGAAAACATTTGCACCTGAATTCTTAAATAGAATTGATGATGTTATCGTATTTAATGCATTAGAGAAACACGATATTGATTTAATTATCGAAATTGAATTAAAGAAACTTACTGCTCGAATTGCCGACTTAGGATACAAATTAAATTTGTCAGACAAAGCCAAAGCTTTTATAGCTGATAAAGGATTTGACAAACAATTTGGCGCTAGACCTTTAAAAAGAGCGATACAGAAGTACGTAGAAGATTCTCTTGCCGAAGAAATCATCACATCAAAAATAGGATCTGGCGACGAAATTTTCATGGATATTGAAGAAGGAGCTCAAGAGTTAAGTGTAAAAGTACACAAAGCAGAAGAGCCAACAAATCAATAACATCAAATACATCTTTTAAATAAACAAACCCGCCTTTTGGCGGGTTTGTTTATTTAAGAATAAAAAATTTATATAAATAAATTGAGCATATAATAGGTAATAGCAGCTAAAACTGCTGAAACCGGGATGGTTAATACCCAGGCCCATAACAAACTAACAGTTACTCCCCAGCGTACTGCAGAGACACGTTTAGTAACCCCTACTCCAATAATAGAACCTGTTATAGTATGTGTTGTCGAAACCGGAATTTTAAAATGCTCTGTCAAAAATAAAGTTAGAGCCCCAGCAGATTCTGCAACTACTCCTTCAAATGGATTAACTTTAGTAATTTTAGAACCCATTGTTTTTACAATTTTCCAACCTCCGCTTAAGGTTCCTAAAGCAATTACAGAATAACATGTAATTGGTATCCAAGCTGGCATTTTAAACGAACCGTCCTCTTTTGGGAGCTCAACGTCTAACCAATCTGGCAAATCAACATTTCCAGCTGTTTTAACATAAACTGCAACTGCTGCTGCAATAATACCCATCACTTTTTGCGAATCATTTCCACCATGTCCCAAACTAAAAGCGGCAGAAGATAATAATTGCATCTTTTTTAATACTGCTTCTGCTTTTGCTGCTGAAAATAAACTGAAAAATAAATTGAATATCGCTAAACTAAAGAAGATAATAGCAACCAAAAACCATTTTATATTATGTGGTTCAGTAACTACACTCCAAAAAGGACTTTCAAATCTAGGTTTTTCAATTTCTTCAAAAGGAATTAATACAGTAGATAAAAACCAAACCGCCAATCCCATTAACACTAGTGTTAAGAGTTTAGGAAATATATTTTTCTTAGATGAATACATCATCCATAACGAAATGAAATACGAAATAATCATACCAAGTAATGGCGCAATTACAATAAAAAGTATGACAATCAAAACTCCGGAAGGCAATAACTCTCCTTCTTTAGCAGCTTTAAACCAACTCACAATTTTTAGTCCGTAATGTTCCGGATCTTGAACCACTCCTGAAAATCCATGAGCAATAGCCGCTCCTGCAAACCCTCCAATCAAAGTATGTGATGAAGACGAAGGAATTCCTTTCCACCAGGTAAAAAGATTCCAAATTATAGCAGCAATTACACCTGCTAAAATCACTGTCAAGTTGATGCTACTAGTATGTGCGGTTTTGGCCACCGTATCGGCTACTCCAAAACCAAAAACCCAATAGGCTAAAAAATTAAAAAATGCGGCCCAAAAAACTGCCTGAAATGGTGTCAAAACTTTTGTCGCCACAATAGTAGCAATGGAATTGGCAGCATCATGAAAGCCATTGATATAATCAAAAGCTAAAGACAACAGTATGATAATGATAAGTAAAGTAAAATCCATAGTGAGGTTCAGAAACAGATTAAATTAAGAGTGTTTTACAGCAATAGCTTCTAATACACTAGCTACACTTTTACATTTATCAGTAGCTGTTTCTAAAACTGATAATACTTCTTTGTATTTAATCACATTGATTGCATCTGTCTCATTTTCGAAAATTTCAAAAACGGCTTTATTATAGACATCATCTGATTTGTTTTCCAACTTATTAATTTTAGAACACGCAATAGTTATTTTTTTGGTAGAACTAAAATTTTTCAATTCATTGACAGCAAACTCAATATTTTGACACGCTTCTAAATTAATTTCTGTCAGTTTACGAATTGACTTCGTAATCTTATCTACATGATACAAACGCATTCTGCTTGCTGCTCCTTGAAGATTATCGGCAACATTATCAATGGATGTAATTAAAGAGTGAATATCTTCTCTATCGAATGGCGTTATAAAGTTTCTGCTCAATTCCAAATTAGTTTGACGAGTAATATCTTCCCCTCGTTGTTCCAATTCATCTATTTTTTGAAAAAGTTCTTCTCTTTCTTTTAAGGGTAAATTAACTGCCTCATGCAAATGAGAAGCTAATTGAACTAAATTCGTTGAAGCTTGTTCAAAAAGAGGAAAAAACTTTTTGTCTTTAGGAACTAAAAATTGGAAAATACTGTTTAATGACATGGGTATATATTTTAGATATGCAAAATTAAATGATTATTCAATGCTCGTGTTAAGCTATTGTTAACAATTGGAAATGATTTCAAATTTAAACATAATTATGACATTTAAACTAGTACATAAATTAATTTTGACATCCTTAAATCAAATCAATTTTTCCATTGTATTAATCAATAACCTATCTTGAATATTGTCATTTATAACCAAAACCGAAGTGTTTAAACCTAATTAAGTTTGTCAACTCTTATCTGAAATCCCTAGAAAATATGCCTAAAAGACGAAACCAATCAATAAATACAGTCTATATTTTGGAAATTAACGAATATCAATAAAATTAACCGGTCATTTTTAAAATATTCGTAAAAAGCGTTTTTAAGGTTTATTTTTTTATAAAAAAATGTACTTTTGAAAAATCAAATGACAAACAACAGAAAGACATATTCATCTGCAAAAACAACTTCAACTGAAGTTGCATTTTCTGTTACTTTTACTTCTACAACAACAACTACCCCTTAGGGGTATACTTTTACATATAATCCTACTCTATTTTTACTTTTCCCTCAAGGGAGAAAGTTCTTGGATGTATAGAAATAGTTGCATTTTAAAATAAAACACACACAATGAAAGTATTAAAATTTGGCGGCACTTCAGTAGCCAATGCAGAAAATATAAACCGCGTTCTTACCATAGTTACCGAAAAAGCTAAAAACGAAAAATTAGTTGTAGTCGTTTCGGCTTTAAGTAAAGTAACCGACTTATTACAATTGGCCTCACAAAAAGCAGCTTCTAATGACGAAAGTTATAAAGAAATTGTAACCGAGATTGAAAAGAAACATTTAGACACCTTAAAAGAATTAATTCCAGTAAGCGAACAAAGTAGTTTGCTAAGTCATTTAAAACGAATCGTAAACCATTTAGAAACACTTTTGGATGGTTGTTTCCTTTTAGGGGAACTATCACCTAGAACCGAAGATACAATTTTAGGTTTTGGTGAATTACTTTCGTCCTATATTATCGCGGAAGCTTTAAAACAAAAAGAAAAAAATAGCAGTTATGCTGATAGCCGTGAATTGATTAAAACTAATGCTAGTTTTGGAAAAGCCCTCGTTGATTTTGAAACTACCAATAGATTAGTTGCTAATTTCTTCGCTTCCAACAACAGTCAAGTGGTAGTTTTACCTGGATTTATTGCTTCTACCAGCGACAAAATTCCTACTACATTAGGACGTGGCGGATCTGATTATACGGCAGCTATTATTGCAGCTGCATTGAATGCGACAGATCTAGAAATTTGGACAGACGTTAACGGCATGTTTACTGCGAATCCAAAAATTGTAAAACAAGCCCAACCCATTGCTACTATTTCATACCAAGAAGCAATGGAATTGTCACATTTTGGTGCCAAAGTATTATACCCGCCAACGATTCAACCTGTTTTGAGAAAGAACATTCCAATCCTAATCAAAAATACGTTTGAACCAGAAGCTGTTGGAACATACATTTCAAATGAAATTGTTGTCCAAACTAATCCTGTAAAAGGAATTAGTCATATAGACAACATTGCTTTATTGACATTAGAAGGCCCCGGAATGGTTGGGGTTTCAGGTTCGTCAAAACGACTTTTTGAAGTTCTTTCACAAGAGAGTATCAATGTAATCTTCATTACTCAGGCTTCATCTGAACATTCTATTTGTATCGGTATATTAAATTCAGATGCTGAAACAGCTGAAATAGCAATCAACAAAGCATTCGAAGTTGAAATAGCACAAAATAAAATCGATCCTTGTATTGTAGAAAATAATTTATGCATCATTGCCTTAGTGGGTGAAAACATGAAAAACCACCAAGGTTTGAGCGGAAGAATGTTCAGTACTTTAGGAAAAAACAACGTAAACATTCGCGCTATTGCTCAAGGGGCATCAGAACGAAATATTTCTGCTGTTATTAATGAGAGAGATGTCAAAAAAGCATTGAATACTTTACACGAAAATTTCTTTGAAGAAAACACCAAACAATTGAACCTTTTTGTAATGGGTGTTGGAAATGTTGGTGAAAAATTCATTGAACAAATTCACCAACAAAAAAAATTCTTAAAAGAGAATTTAAAAATCAATCTAAGAGTCATTGCTTTATCTAATTCTAGAAAAATGCATTTTGACGAAGACGGCATTTCGTTAAAAGATTGGCAAGCAGTTTTAAATAATGGAGAAACGGCAAATCAGGATTTGTTTATAGCCAAAGTAAAAGAACTCAATCTACGAAACAGCATTTTTGTTGATATTACAGCTAACGAAAGTGTTTCAAAAACTTACGAACAATATCTGAAACAAAGTGTTGGTGTAGTAACTTGTAATAAAATTGCCTGTTCATCAGCTTATGACAATTACAAAAATTTAAAAAATCTATCACGCCAATACCATGCGCCATTCTTATTTGAAACCAATGTGGGTGCTGGATTACCAATCATAGATACCGTAAAAAATTTAATTGCTTCTGGAGATAAAGTGAATAAAATTCAAGCCGTACTTTCTGGAAGTTTGAATTTTATCTTCAATAATTTTGACGAAAACAATTCGTTTCACGATGTGGTCAAAGAAGCTGGAGTACAAGGATTTACAGAACCTGATCCAAAAATTGATTTAAGCGGAATAGATGTAGCTAGAAAAATCTTAATCTTAATTCGCGAAAGCGGTTACCAAATGGATATTGAATCAATTGCAAACGAATCGTTTATGCCTGCCGAATGTTTGGAAACCACATCAAATGAAGCCTTCTTTGCGTCATTACTAAAACATGCTGCTCATTTTGATGCGCTGTACAATGAAGCGAAAAATAAAGAATCGCGATTGAAATATGTAGCCCAATTTGAAAATGGCAAAGCATCTGTTGGATTACAATTCATTCCGAAAGACCATCCTTTTTATAATTTGGAAGGAAAAGATAATATCGTGTTGTTTTATACCGATCGATATGTGGATCAGCCCTTATTAATAAAAGGCGCAGGTGCCGGAGCTGCGGTAACGGCTTCAGGAATTTTTGCAGATGTCATCCGAATTGGAAACGTATAAAAAACTATTGTATCGCTTTAAAAGAATACAAAATGAATGAAATAAAAATATTTTGCCCAGCAACCATTGCCAACCTATCTTGTGGATTCGATGTTCTTGGACTTTGCCTTGACAATGTAGGTGATGAAATGGTGGTTCGGAAATCAGCTGAAAAAGGAATACGAATTACCAAAATTGTTGGTGCTGATTTACCATTGGAAACCGAAAACAATGTATCGGGTGTGGCTGGATTAGCATTATTAGAAACGGTTAACCCTGACTTTGGTTTTGAGATCGAAATCTACAAAAACATCAAAGCGGGAAGCGGTATTGGAAGTAGTGCGGCAAGTTCAGCTGGAGCTGTTTTTGGAATCAATGCATTATTAGGTTATCCTTACCAAACTAAAGACTTAGTCCAGTTTGCCATGCAAGGCGAAAAGTTAGCCTGTGGTAATGCGCATGCTGATAATGTAGCTCCTGCCCTTTTGGGTGGATTTACCTTAGTTAGAAGTTACAGCCCATTAGATATTATTAAGATAGAAAGTCCTTCTGAATTATATGCCACAGTAGTGCATCCGCAAATCGAATTAAAAACTTCAGATGCTCGTTCAGTATTAAAACAAACCGTTTCTCTAAAAAGTGCTATTATGCAATGGGGAAATGTGGGCGGTTTAATTGCAGGATTATATACTCAAGATTACGATTTAATTGGACGTTCATTACACGATGAAATTGTAGAACCTTTACGAAGTGTTCTCATTCCAGGATTTGATTCAATCAAACAAGCCGCTATAGAAAATGGCGCTTTAGGTTCAGGTATATCCGGTTCAGGTCCATCAATTTTTGCATTGAGCAAAGGGGCAGCGACCGCAGAAAAAATTGCCAAAGCCATGTGTGAAGTATACGAAGCCATCAATCTACCTTATGAAATTCACGTTTCTAAAGTAAATTCAGAGGGAGTTAAAATTTTAAGTCAACAATAACAATATTGCTTACCCAAGCAATCACAATACAATGAAATATTACAGTTTAAACCATAACGCAACCAAGGTTTCTTTTGAAGAAGCAGTGATACAAGGATTGGCAACCGACAGAGGATTGTATTTCCCAGAGAAAATTACACCTTTACCTGCTGCATTTTTTGATACAATCGAAAATAAAAGCAACGAAGAAATTGCGTTTCAAGCCATTCAACAATTTGTTGGGAATGAAATTCCTGAAACTGAACTTCGAGCGATCATTAAAGAAACCTTATGTTTTGACTTTCCTGTGGTTGAAGTAGAAAAAGGAATCTATTCTCTGGAATTATTTCACGGACCAACCATGGCATTCAAAGATGTAGGTGCACGTTTCATGTCGCGCTGCTTGGGCTATTTCAATCGCAATGACAAAACATCCCAAAATACGGTTTTAGTTGCCACTTCTGGTGATACTGGAGGAGCCGTAGCCAGTGGTTTTCTTGGTGTCAAAGGTGTCGAAGTGGTCATTTTATATCCATCTGGAAAAGTAAGTGACATTCAAGAAAGACAGTTAACTACTTTGGGGCAAAATATAAAAGCTCTCGAAATTGATGGCGTTTTCGACGATTGTCAAGACATGGTAAAAAAAGCATTTTTGGACGAAAGTCTAAAACATCACAATTTAACTTCGGCCAATTCTATCAATATAGCTCGTTGGTTACCACAAATGTTTTACTTTTTCTTTGCTTATAAAGCATTAAAAAACCAAAACAAACCTTTAGTATTTTCATGTCCAAGTGGTAATTTCGGAAATATTTGCGCAGGTATTATTGCAAAAAAAATGGGATTGCCAATTGCACATTTTGTAGCTTCGACCAATGTTAACGATACCGTTCCAAGATTTTTAACAAACGGTATTTACGATCCAAAACCATCTATCGCGACAATTTCTAACGCTATGGATGTGGGTAATCCCAGTAATTTTATCCGAATCCAAGAAATGTATCAAAACGATTTGGAGCAATTCAAAACTGATTTTTCTTCGTATACTTTTTCAGACCAAGCCACATTGGAAGCGATGAAAAGTATTTATGAAACCAATAAATATATTGCAGAACCTCATGGTGCGGTTGGTTACTTAGGATTGAAAAAAGAATTAGACAATTATCCAAATGCCATTGGAATATTTTTAGAAACCGCTCATCCAATCAAGTTTTTAGATGTAGTAGAACCTGCTCTGAACGTAAAATTGCCTATTCCTACACAAATTGAAAGTGTTTTAGGAAAAGAAAAAATAAGTACCAAAATTAAAACGTACGAAGAATTGAAGTCGTTTTTGGGATAAAATTCCTAGATTTATATTGAATACATTCGTATTCTGGTTGATTCTAGTTTCAAAATAAAAACTTTAGTATGATTACAAAAGTAGTAGCAGCAGACATTGCCTCATTAAATACACTAATCAATTCGGCCTATCGAGGCGAGTTTTCTAAAAAAGGCTGGACAACCGAAGCCCATATATTGGAAGGTAGCAGAACCACTGAGGCAGAATTACTTGAAATCATTCAAGATAAACACAATACTATTCTAAAATATTCAGAGCATAACAAAATTATTGGTTGTGTCCTTTTGAAAGCAAAAGAAAACGAATTGTATTTAGGAATGCTGACAGTTTCTCCAGAATTGCAAAATAGTGGTATCGGTAAAAAATTGTTGCAACAAGCTGAAGTTTTTGCCGCTGAATTGGGTCTCCCAAAAATTGTAATGACAGTAATATCCGTTCGTGAAGAATTGATTTCGTGGTACAAAAGAAATGGTTATGTAGATACAGGAGTAAGAGAGCCTTTCCCAGTGAGTGATGTTTTCAATCCAACAACACAAGAACCTTTAGAATTTATGGTGTTAGAAAAAATAATTTCATAATTACTGACTCAAACTCAAATAGGCTTTACCTAAATACAAAATAATATCCGAAGCGATAAACGATTGATAACCCGTTTCAGGTAAGGCAATATCTGCAGTCAGTCCGTGAAAATACACCCCTAATAGTGCTGCATTGATAGGTTCATACGACTGAGCTAACAAACTGGTAATGATTCCAGTCAATACATCACCACTTCCAGCAGTTGCCAAAGCTGCATTACCTGTAGTATTTTGGTAGACCAATTCCCCATAGACAATATAGGTAGGCGCACCTTTCATTACTACAATTAATTGGTGTTTTTTAGAAAAGGTAATTGTTTTTTCAAATAGTTCAGCTTCCGAATTCCATTTTCCAATCAAACGTTCCAATTCTTTTAAATGCGGAGTTATAATTGTCTTAGGAGGTAATAATGACAACCAATCCGAATGCAATGCCAAAATATTCAACGCATCCGCATCAATGATTAAAGGAATTGAATTGTACTTCAAGAACTTGTACAATCCCTGTTGCGTAGCGATATCTTGACCTAAACCAGGTCCAATCCCAATGGCATCAGGAGTAATATTAAAATGAATATTTGAAATACAACTATCTTGATCATCCGTCAACACCATGACTTCAGGTACCGCTATTTGTACGATATCATAACCACATTTAGGAATAAACGCAGTGACTAAACCACATCCGGACTTAATCGCTGCTTTAGATGACAGACATATTGATCCTATTTTTCCATAGCTTCCGCCAATCAACATAGCATGACCTTGAATCCCTTTATGAGTTGTAGCAATAATAGGTTGGTAAATTGAAGAAATTGTTTGCTTATCAACAACAGTAGAGTGCATCATACAAATTTATTAATATTTAAAGTTACAAAAAAGATTCACTACGCTATATAACAAATTCAAATAACATTATTTGCAGCACCATTCTACATCCTGAACACTAGTTGTCCCGCTATCCGCGCTACGCGGTAGCTAGCTCCTATCGGGGCTACACAAGTCGTGGTGTATTTCAGTGGCAGTATCGCAGATTTTCTAAAACAAAAAACCCCGTTTCGTTAGAAACAGGGTTTTTATAAAGAAAGGCGACGACATACTCTCCCACATAACTGCAGTACCATCTGCGCAGGCGGGCTTAACTACTCTGTTCGGGATGGGAAGAGGTGAGCCCCGCCGCAATAA
>JACCDM010433913.1_pt1 | contig 10300 bp, 6 predicted proteins | sample 7445851 | NCBI WGS metagenome assembly JACCDM01 (sample SAMN15323438, study PRJNA562643) | freshwater metagenome | isolation source: river surface water | place: USA:Blue River Watershed | collected 2017-08-16
CAGTGCACAAATTAACGACACCTACAAAACACCCAGCTACAGCCTGACCGCCACACAAGCCTCATTCAACGAGGGCACTACGGCCACCTTCAGGCTGATTACCAACAATGTGGCAGAGGGTTACATCTTTCCCTACACCCTGACAGGTGTCTCAGCAGCCGACCTGGTGTATGGCAGCAGCGGCAGTTTACGCATTGGCAACACAGCCGAAAGTACCATTGCCATTCCCTTGAACAACGACATGCTGAGTGAAGGCGCAGAGACCATGGTGCTCAGCATTGCAGGGCTTAGCAGCAGTGTGGTCGTGAACGACACCTCGCTCTCCCCTACCTTCAACATCACAACATCTTCTGGCACCTACAACGAAGGCACCAGTGTTGTGTTTTCTATTGCGGCCAGCAATGCCACTGCGGGCACCAGTGTGGCCTACACATTAAGTGGTGTATCGGCGCAAGATATTGGCCTACCCCTCACAGGTAACTTGATCATTGGCAGTGGCGGCCTGGCCACACTCACAGTGCCTATTGTTGCCGACCTTTTTACCGAAGGCAGCGAAACACTTCGATTGACCTTGGAACCCAACGCCCCTTTGTCGGTAGCCACCCGATCTGTCAGCATCAGCGACAGTTCTCGAACGCCTTCGTTTCAAATTACAACAAGCGCACCTTCATATGACGAAGGCAGCACAGTAAGTTTTCGCATCCAGGCCTCCCAAGTTGCACCCGGTTTGGCGGTGCTTTATGCCTTTAGCGGACTGACTAGAGACGACTTCACGGGGGCAAGCAGCGGCACCCTTACAGTTGACAGCAGTGGCTATGCCAGCCTTTCCATTAGCCTTGTAACCGATGCCACCACAGAAGGCGCCGAAAGTCTGACGCTAAGCATTGGCAGCTCCACTGGCACAGTGGTTGTCAACGACACCTCTAAAACACCCGCGTTTTCAATCGCCTCGTCTGCATCTTCTTACAACGAAGGCAGCACTGCCATTTTTACAGTCAACGCATTGAACGTACCCACGGGTATTGCGGTGGCCTACAGCCTCAGCGGCTTGAGCGACACCGACTATTCAGGTGCAAGCACTGGCAATCTGATTGTGGGCTCTGACCACAAAGCTGTCTTGTCGATTCCCATCACCGCAGACAACATCACCGATGGCGCTGAAACACTCACACTGACGGTAGCTGGCAGCTCAGGAAGTGTTCAAATTAACGATAGCTCTAACCAAATTGCATTGTCTGTAAGCAGCACTGAAAGCAATTTGAATGAAGGCGACACAGCCCAGTTCATCTTGACAACTGTGGACCTGCCAGAGGGCACGGTTGTGCCTTATGTCTTAACGGGCATCTCAAAAGAAGACCTCGTTGGCTTTGTCAGCAACAGCACCACAAGCCTTAGTGCCAACGCAACGCTAAATGCACAAGGACAAGCACTCGTTCTTTTGCAGTTGGCATCAGACAAGCGAACAGAGGGTCCAGAAACACTCACCTTAAGACTGAACGCCATTGTGCCTGGCAGCGGGCTTGTCAACAGAAGCAGCGCCAGTGTCAACATTGCAGACTCCTCGATATTGCCTTCACTGAGCCTTGCCAGTTCGAAAAGCGTCATCGATGAAGGTGACACGGCTCGAATTGTGGTCACAACATCTGGTCTGGTAGCAGGCACTTCATTAAGTTACACACTTTCTGGCATTAACAACCAAGACATATCTGGTGGTTTGACTGGCAATGTCGTGTTGGACTCACAAGGCCGTGCAGAAATCTATGTTGCAACGCTGGCCGACAATACCACAGAAGGCACCGAAAGCCTTGGTCTGACGCTAAGCTACCAGGACAGCACAACTCCTTTGAGCGGCTCAGTAATGGTGTCGTTGCTTGACACATCCTTAACGCCAACGCCCCCAGCAGAGCCGCAGCCCGTATTACCACCAGTGAAACCACCGACAGAAGGTTTACAAGCCACCTCTGGCGCTGACATGTTGACTTGGACACCCAGCAACATGCCATTGCAATTGAATGGCTTGGGCGGTACCGATACGCTGGTGATCAATGGTCTATTGAATGAATTTGCAATGAGTGGGGGCTCAAGCAACTCTTCACAGGGCAATACTGCACTTGCGCCGCTCAATGCTTCAGCAATCATTACACAGACAGCAACTCAGTTTAGCGCTAGCCTGCAAAACATTGAACGGCTTTCGTTTACAGATTTCAATTTGGCGTTAGACACGCAGGCCACCAGCAGCGCCGGCAAGGCCGCATTGCTAGCAGGTGCAGTTTTTGGCGCAAGCTTTGCGCGCGACACTCAAGTTTTAGGTGCTTTGATCACTATGTTTGATGCGCCATTCATGACAGATGCGCAGGTGGCAAACTTTGCGTTAAACGTGCTGCTGGGTGACAACCCCAATTTCAAAACCTTGGTAGACATGCTGTACCAAAATGTAACTGGCGCGTTGCCCAATTCAGCCGAAAGCGCCAGTTATGTCAAACTACTAGAAGCTGGCTTTTATTCGCCAGCAAGCCTAGCACTGTTCGCAGCCAATCACGATATGAACAAAATCAACATTGGCTTTGTTGGCATTGCAGAAAGCGGCTTAATTTACCAACCTTGATGTCATGAAAATAAGACGACCGTTCAAATATGCCATGCCAAGTAATAAACAAACCTAATTAGCTGTTGAAAACGACATATTCCAGACCTGTCTGTGCAACGCCCATTAAATCCAAATTTATTTGACTTTCCGAGTCGATGTTCAAGGCAACATTCATTAAGTAAGGTTTGTCATATTGAACTGACATCACCGCAAGTTGGGTTTGACTCATTCCTTTCAGCAAGTTGCTGATCTTCTGAACTTCAGTGGGCGTAGGCGCCTTTCCATAAAGTCCAGAATAAAGCAAATCAATGAAAGCTGACTGGGATGGTGTTGGGCCCAAACGTATGGCAAGTCCAAGCTCCATCAAACGCGAGAAATCGTAATTCAGCTCGTCCATGTAATACAGAGCAATACCAGCGATTGCTTTGTCTTTCACCATGTTTGGACCAAATGTCAATGCCAAAGTTTTAGCCACAATGCCTGCATTGCCTTCTGTATCAAGTGCAACTGAGGTGTCGGCAAAGTGGACTCTCTCGATGTTCATCAACGTGTCGCTGCCCAGAACAAATGCTGCGTCTTCGCAAATCCAATCACCTGTCCATTCCGACTTGTACAACTTGTAGGTAGCCTTGGTTTCCAAGTAGCTCACTTGATCAAAACCTGCTCGTCCATCGATTAAGTCATTGCCATTACCAGCTATGAACACGTTATCTTGTGAGTTTCCTTTTAGTACATCATCGTTTTTGGTACCTATGACCTTTTCAATGAAAGTGTCAGCACTCAAAATTAAATTATTTTGCGCTGGTACACCTTCAGGGCTCATTCCAACTGAGCTGATGGCAGAAGGTCGTAAATCTACATAGGCGCCAAATGAGAGCGACGACAAATCAATTGTGTCAAAACCCTTGGCATCATCAATGGTAGAAATTGACAAGCCTATGTTGTCTTGTAATTTGTATTGATTTGATGAAGCTTTCTCTACTTCATCAAGGTATAGCTTTTTTAGCGCCTGGATGTCTAGCAAGCCAAACCATGTTTGCCACAAGCCACTTGTGGACGCTTTATCGGCCATGACGGTATAGGCAGGATCTTGCCATTTGGGCAAAAGCATAGGGCGAACAGAAGCATCGTCTTGCAGCAAGGGGTGAGACAAACCAAGGGCATGACCAATTTCATGCAGCAATACTTGATAGCCCTCTTGTCCTGCCGCAAGCTTTTGTGTTGTTTCAAAGTCTAAAAAAACATCGCCAGCTTTGTCATCTGAAACAGCGCCAGGAATAAAACTCAATCCCCTTGTGCTTGCTTGTTGACTTGTTCCAAAACGCAGCTGTCCAACATTTGTGCCAGATTCAGTAACTTCCAAAAAACCAATGCCAATTTGATCACCAAGCCTTTGAAGAATGTCGCGCACAGCCAACTGATAGCTGCTTGATGCTGTCGCAAAGCCACTGATGCCTTGAGAGGCTACATAGTCTGGCTGTGATTGCATAAAGCTGTAAGTCAAGCTTTGCTTGGCACCCAGTGAATTTGCCTTCCAACCATGCGTCAGTGTTTCAATTAAGGTTTGCTCACCAATCAAGCTGAAGTCAATCAGATCTTGGGGGCTGTAACGCTCGGAAGGTATGTCGGGCCGATTGAACTCAAAAGTTTCGATGGATACAAAAGTGGCTTTGTAACCATTTCGCTCAAAAACAACTGTACTGCCGTCTGCGTTAACTGTAATTTTGAAATCGCTGATTTTTTGTTGCCAAAAACTCACCTGATCAATGCCGCCTCGGCCATCTAAATAGACGTTGCCAGCTTGGTTGAAGTTGCCAATGTTAAATCGGTTTTGATACTGGTCACCAAGCGCAATGTCGCCACTGCGGCCGCCGCCACCTAGGTCGACAGATCTAATGCCAACAAGGGTGTCTAGGGTGCCCCAGCCATCCATGGCAAAACCGAGTTCCAAGTCGACGTAGACAGCATTGGGCGAGTCCCAATAACCCACGTGCCCACCCCACCTGCCATCTTGAGACACGGTAGAGATAAGCTTGTCATTGCCTTTGCCACCAATGAGCGCAGCGTTGTGGTTAACCTTTAACTCATCATCGCCATCCAGGCCGTAAATGTTGGCCCAATCCGAGCCTTGAACATGTTCGTATTTGTCGTTGCCGTTGGTGAGTCGAATGTCAGCCATTGATATACCCCACGGTCTTCTTCGCAAAATTCTTCAAATTGGGCATGACCGAGGTGAGTTGACTCACCGGCAATCCTAACCACAACAGCATGTCTGCTGCCACCTGATCTGATGACAGCTGCGGGACCCAATAGCCCCGCTTTTGATTGTGTGCATCGTCGGGGCCGCCCAAGATCAATCGAGGAAATGCGTTGCCATACAACTGACCACCCTGCACGGTGTTTCCCATCACCATCCAATGGCTGCCCCAGGCATGGTCGGAGCCGTTGCCCGCGGCAGGGTCTAGCGTGCGGCCAAACTCGCTGGTGACCAAAACCGCGACTTGATCGCCCAAGCCAGCGGCGTTGATGGCTTGATCAAACGCCACTAAAGCATTGGCCAATTGGGCCAATTGACTGTCTTGGTTCATACGGCCACTTTGGTCGTTGCTGTTGCGCTGGTTGGAGTGCGTGTCAAACTGCCCCCACTCCACAGCATAAATTTGACTGCTTGCACCGGCAGCCTTGTAGAAAGGCATCACTCGCGCTGCAAATCGAAGTCGTCTGGCCAAATCGTTGTTTTCAAAATTACCAGCTGGGTTGGTGGTGGTACTTTCTGCTTTGACCAACTCGACAGAATCTAAAAAGTTGGCGCGAAAGGTTCTGGCGTATTCACTTTCAACATGTGTGGACGATTGCAATCTTGTTAAAGACTCCATGATCTGCGTCCATTCGTTGTTTTTATCGGCCAAATTGGCATGCCCCAGGTTTCTTGAGAAATTAGATTCAGCATTTAAGATTCGGCTGCGCTGACCCAACACCAAGGTTGAGGCACCTGAGTCAATTGAGATGAGCGGCGCTTTCATGGGGCGATTGCCGCTCATGGCTTCAATGGCCCGGCCACCCCAACCGCTGGGGTCTTGATCGCCCATCCAACCCAATACCAAGTGTGTTTGCTCTGGGTGTGAATACAAAAACGGCGGCAAGCTTGCTGTGCCATTGAGCACTTCGGTGGCTGTTGTGGGTTTAATCAGGGGGCCAGCATTGGCAATGAAACCCAACTTGCGTTGGTTGTACAAAGGAACCAAGGCAGACATTGCCCGATTCAAGCCCATGGTGTGGCCAAAATATTGACTGGTTAAATTGACCAAGTCGTCTTTTCTGAGGGCAATGCTGGGGCGAGATTTTTGATAGTCGGCATAAGCTGCATCAATGGGCACCAACATGTCGTTGCCGTCATTTCCGCCATTCAAATGAATGACCACCAAGGCTTTGTAAGCGGCCGAGCTTGCAGACGTTGAATCTAGGCTGAGCATGCTCAAGCCAGCGCCCAGGCCTACAGCCCCCGTTGCTGACAACATTTTTAAGAGTTCACGGCGGTTTGTCATTTGATCACTCCAAATGTAGGCGTGGTAGAGAGCGTTTCTAGCAGCATGGCAACTTTTCTAAGGTGTGGCTCATTCAAGAGCGCACTGCCGAGCAAATTCAATGCCCCTTCACGAATTGGAACTGGCATGGCGCCTTTGAAAAAGCGCGTGCTGATTAACTGCACCAGCTCGTCGGGTGAGCGCTCGGATGCTTTGACAAACGCATCAATGTCACAACCTGCATTGGTGAAATTCGAGGTGATCTCTAAATGCCAACTGAGGCCACCTGCCCTGTCACGAAAGGCCCTGGTGTTCAAGAGTTTTTGCTCTGGTGCAGGCGTTAGACTTTCTGGTGCTTTGTGATCGGGCGGGTAGTAGCCAAACACACTGGGAGCATCAAAAACTCTTTGCTCACCATTGATAAATGGACTATTTACGTTGTGACGGTCTCTAACTGAAGCCGTGCAATTCATACCTCTTAGCAAGTTGATGTGATGCAACATGGGCTCTTTGATTTTGCCAACGATTGGTTTTTGATTCAATGGTGAATCACCCGCTCGTGCTTCGGGATCTAACAAGATGGCTTTGGCAACTTGTCCTAAGTTGCCACCACTGCTAACAAATACTTTGGACACCCGCGTCATGTATTCAGGCGACGGATTGCTGGTGACCAAGCTCTGAATTAGCCTTCTGGATACAAAAGGCGCCGTATTGGGGTGATTGACCAAAATAGCAATGAGGCTGTCTAGGTCTTTCTCGATGGTTTGACCTGCAGGTATTGTTTTGCCCAACACCTTTTTTTGCTCGAAACTGTGGGCGCCCGACCAACTCTTTGGCCTCATAGGTACACCAAAATTACCCCAGTTTTGTTGTGGCAGGTTGGCTTCCCAGGCAGTCTGCCACCCGCTCAGTGCTTTGGTGGCTTCAATCACATCTTGCTGTGTGTAGGTTTCTAGTGGCTTGCCTGTGGCATCTCTTTGAATGGTGCCATCTTGGTTAAGCAAAACCAAGCCTACTGTAAAAAGCTGCATTAACTCGCGTGCATAGTTTTCATTTGGGCGGTTTGCTTCGTTTTGATCGTTGTTCAAAAAGGTGCCCATGATGGGGCTAAGCGACACACCCTTGATGAGGTCAGCAAAAGAACCCAAGGCATTTTTTTGAAGCGTGTTCATGTATTCCACGCGGCCATAAGGATTGCCGTTGGCAACAATGAAATTGAAAAGCGCCCAAGTCATTCTTTGCCGGAGTTGGTCTTCACCCGCCATCGCCAAATCCATGAACCTCAGTTGAATCCAACCATGTGCCAAGTCTCTTGCGGCTTGGTTTTCGTCTGCGTAGTCAATAACGTAATTGGGGGCGCGCAAAATAGACGCAGGCAAGCTTAACTGGCGATCTATCCACGCCGTTTGCCCAAGCTTTTGAACATCGGCTACCGAAGCAGAGTTAGGACCCCAACTGGCTTGTTCTAAAAAGCGAGAGGCTGCATAAAAATTAGCGTTTTTAGGCAACGGATCAGAAACAAGGACTTGTCCTTCAGAGGCTACAAAACTGGGTGCTTGAGCCAGCTTGCTGGAATCTCCGCAAGAGGCCTGCATCAAGGCCGTCAGCAGTATCGTGGCGAGGTTCTTTTTCATGGGTATTCCTAATAGAATGCCAAAACATTATATTTATTGGAACAATAAATGGGAAATAACAACACTTGCTATGCTGTTAATGGCCCAACGCCTTCAGGAACACTCAATTGAAAAACCCCACCCCTATCCTTGGCAAGCTTCACAACCAAACCCGAGAGATTTTGGTGGGTACGCCAGACGACGACATCATTTATCCGGGTGGTGGTTGGGATGTGGTGGAAGGAGGCGCAGGGTTAGACACCGTGGTCATTATTGGCCGTTCAAGCCAGTTTAAGTTGGTACTAGACAACGGCGTGACCTATATTGACGCATTGTCAGGTGCCAGTGCCATGACAGAGCGCGCGCAGTTGATCAATGTTGAGTTGGTGCAATTTTTAGACAAGACCATCAGCTTAGAAGTGAACGATCTGTTTCAGGGTCAGCCCGGCACCGACTTCTTTGATGGCGGATTGGGCACAGACACCGTGGTGTATGCAGGCCCCTTAGAACGATACGCCGTTAACAAAAGTGGCAATCGCTTTATTGTTAGTGAGCCTACAGGCAGTGACGACACAGATTACCTGACCAACATAGAACGTTTGCAATTTAGCAATGCCAAGCTGGCACTTGATGTGGCCAGTGGCCCTGTGGCCGATGGTGCCAGGCTGATTGGTGCTTTGTTAGGGCCCGCTTATGTCAAAGATAAAGCATTGGCTGGTATTGTGATTGGGTTGATGGACCAACAATACAGCGCAGAATTTGTTGCCACCTTAGGTCTTGCCACCCCTATGTACCATGGCTTGGTTGGGTCTAGTAGCAATGTAGATTTTGTCAAACATGTTTTTAACAACGTGGTGGGCCGCCCCCCCATTGCACAAGAGCTAAACACCTACGTTGCCATGCTAGAAAATGGCTCTAGCTCTCAGGCATCTTTGGCTGTAATGGCGGCAAATACAGACCTGAATGCTGCTCGGATTGATCTGGTTGGATTAGCTCAACACGGCTGGGAATTTGCCTAGTTAGTGAAGACGCCATCTGACCCAATACCGCTTCCGCATTAGACAGGCAGAGTTGCGCCTTCATGTCTTTCAATTCTATTGACTGTTTTGAAAAGTCCGTGGCCGATTCCAAAGTAATGTCAATTTGCGGCACCAACTCTACTGCGGCTATCAGTCGCTCTCGGTTCAGGTGAGCATATCGACTGGTGGTTTTGATATCGGCATGGCCCAGCAATTCTTGTACTTCGTACAAGCTGCGGCCAGCATTGACCAAGTAAGAGGCAAAACTGTGTCTTAAATCATGAATTCGAAAGTCTGGCAGGCCAGCGCGTATTCGAGCATTGTTCCAGCTGTAAAAAAAAGAAACAAATGGCTTACCCGTATTAGGGTTAGCAAAAATAAATTGATCGTCAGAAAAGTCGGTGTCAATTTGATTGCGTAGTTTTGTCAAAACCTGCAAAGCACCAGAGCTAAGCGGTATGTGCCTCACTTTGCTCGATTTGGTTTTTGGAATACGCCAGGAGCGCTGCACAAAATTTATGTCTTGCCAGCGTGCATCAAGTACCTCTCTTTTGCGAGCGCCGGTATAGATCAAAAACAAAACGATGTACTGCAGCACTTCGTTGTCACTTTGTTGCACCGCATGTGTCAGCGCCATCATTTGTGGTTCTGTGAGGTAGCGCTCTAATTTATTGTCATCATTTATATTTTTAATTTCTTTAACAGGATTGGCATCTAAGCCTGCAGTTTTCCAGCGAATCGCCAAACTAAAACAGTATTTAAGCAATACCAATGCGCGGTTGCAGGTGCCACTGGCATAGCCCTCTGACTTCATGGCATTGATGAACTTGGCAACGTCTGGCGGCGAAATTTGTCCCATGTGTTTTTTACCTAGTTTTGGATTTAAATGATTCCGAATCATTGACTCGTCTGTGGTCCAACTACTTTTGTAGCTCTGCACATAGGGCAAGTACTTTTGAACCAAAAAGTCTTTCAGTAATGGCCCCTTAGAGTTGTCCATTGCTGTCTGATGACCAAGCCTGTTACTTTCTTGTTTCAAAAAGTTGAGGCTAATTTGACGAGCCTCTTCTGCAGAAATTTTGGATGCATCTCCGATGGTGCAAATGCGAATTTTTTTATCAAGCCGATAGCGCAACCGAAAACTCTTTCGACCGCTGGCTAGCAAGTCCACGTAGAAACCACGCAACAACGAATCGAATACTTCAAAGTGGGGTTTGTTCGCCGGACAACTTAAGTTTGAGATGAGTTGATCGGTCAGCAATTGTTTGCACTCTTTCATCTCAAGTATCTATAAAAAATATAAATTAGATGAATCAAATCATTTTTGGTCATGTCGTTGAACGACAAATCAAGTCGTTGAAGTGCCGTTAAAGACACCACGACTCCAAAAACCTTATTGAAATCAGTGACATAAGCGAAGCCGAATTTTAGGCTTACTACCAGTCTGGTGAGCAAAAAAACAACAGCCCGCATTCCGCAGAGCGCATTGATCCCAGTGCGCTCTGTCGAGTGTGGGCTTTTTGCTTAATCGCTCGCACTCGGTTTCTTTGCAAAGAA
>JACCDM011524116.1_pt1 | contig 10299 bp, 11 predicted proteins | sample 7445851 | NCBI WGS metagenome assembly JACCDM01 (sample SAMN15323438, study PRJNA562643) | freshwater metagenome | isolation source: river surface water | place: USA:Blue River Watershed | collected 2017-08-16
CAAGAAATTAGTTTCGTGCAATAACGTGCAATAAGAGAAAAGTCATTAAGCGTAAATCTGTGTCAATGCTTGTAAATGCTTCTGCAGTGGATTAAATCAAAAGTACTGGTCAAAGCCTAGATGGGCACTGATGAGTGATAAATGAGTACCTGTAGAACTTCCAAGCTGGCCATGCCTGTTTGATCCCGGTCACCCGCTCCATACTTTTCCTCTTTATTTGATCTCGCCTACGAGGGTTACCAGTGCTTTACCTGTCATCACCATCGGCTTGGATGTCGTATCCCCGACCGCATCAATTATCTTGATTGATAGTGAAATGTCGGACGCTCCGACTGTTATGGAACCAATCACCGAAAAACCATATTTGTACGACGTCGTTGAGGTCATTGCATATCGATACGGGGTCGCTAGATAGAAATATGAAGGAGCGGTTCCAGCACTTGCAAGCAATTCAAGTCCGTATGGTGATTCCGCACTGTTAGTAGTTCCCCACAGTTGGATAGAAAATTGATACGACTTGCCAGCTTTGAGTAATCCAAATCCGCTCGAAGTCGAAAATCCAAACGGCGTTGCGGTCTGTAGCGTCCATGTAGGAATTGAAATATCTGTCACTTCAGATGGACCGACAGTTCCTGTTTCGCCTCGTGCACCTGCAACTCCCGGTGCGCCATTACTTCCTGCAGGTCCTTGCGCACCAGTTGCACCCGTTGCGCCACTTCCTGCTGGACCCGTTGCACCCGCAGGTCCAGTTGCTCCGGCCGGTCCTGCAGATCCTGGAGCACCAGGTGCGCCATCGGCACCTTTCTCTCCACGTTCACCGCGTTCACCTTGCGGTCCAACGGGACCTGCAACGTTAGATGCTGTCGATACATTTCTTGCATCAGCGCCGTTCTTTCCATCTACTCCGTTAGTTCCATTTGCACCTTGAAGGCTTCTGGCAGCTGGCCATTTACCTTTTGTCTTTGGCCCCGAGATTAAGAGGCTGCGAGTATCAATGTAGAAATCGCCATTGATGCCGAGTGAATTTGATGGTGCACCCTTGCCATTCAGGATTGTGTTGATAACTGCTGTTGACGATCTACCAGCAGCCTTTGGCTTGGTGGCAGCTAAGGCGCTCGGTGCGAAAAGAGTTGCGACAAGAAGCAGAATGAGAAATGTAGAACGCTGGCTAACTTTCACGATGAACTCCTGACCTGAGAATTCCTCTCAGTGTGAGGGCGTTGAAATGTCGTCTCAATGGGGGCTCCCCCTAAGCAAACTCTCAGGAATGAAGGGGTCCCACGCTCAGCTCTTCTGAGATCCCCTGAAAATGGCTTGAAAACTCACATGGCTCTTTCAGGTTCTCGGAATACCTTTACCAGCATAGAAGAGTTAATTACGGGTAGTCGATAACAGAGGTTATTGATTCACAACTTCTCGGGACGAAAGGGAGTTACATGACAAAGAAGAAAGTTATTGCAGTCGTAGTGACCACATTGGCACTTACTGCAGGAACAATCGGGGTGGCTGGTGCTGCTTCGAAATCATCAAAGGTTTCAATTACTAAGACAGCAACTTCGGTTGCAAAGAAGATGGGTCAAGCCCCAGAGCAGGCTCTAGCAACAATCCTTAAGGAACTTGTGGCAAAGGGAACCATTACTCAGGCACAAGCTGATGCGATCACTGCATCTGCAACCGCTGCCCGTGCAGCAGCTGAGGCAAACCGTCCAATGCGTGGAATGGGTGGGCCGTCAAAGGCAGACCGTGCTGCGATCGAAACTTTGGTTTCAACAACAATTGGCGTTGATACGGCAACAATCAAGTCACGTCTTCAAGCCGGTGAATCACTCGCTCAAATTGCTGGTGCCAAGAAAGATGCACTTATCGCAGCTCTCGTTGCAGATCACACAAAGCGCATCGATGCAGCAGTGACTGCAGGAACTCTTACAGCGGCACAAGCAACTGAGATGAAGAAAAATCTTGTTGCACATGTAACTGAAGAAGTGAATGAAGTTGGTGGCAAGGGACCTTTCGGTAAGGGATCAAAGGGTGAGCGAGATGGACGCGGCGGACATGGTGGTCGTGGTGGCCATGGCCACGGTGGACCAATGGGTGGCACAACAGCGCCAACTCTTCCTGCACCGGCACCAAGTACAGGTGCATAAGTAGTAACACTCCTCCTCCAAGGGTGATCACGAACCCGCTTTGCAGAGAAATCTGCAGGGCGGGTTCTTCCTTTTGTTATGGCTACAAGGCAGAGTGAATACTGCGTGAGAGGATGGGCATATGAGAATTCATATCGGTAGCGATCATGCTGGGCTTGAACTTAAAGCTGAACTGATTGAGCACTTGGTAAGCAACGGTCATGATGTTACAGATCACGGCCCATATGAATATGACGCACTCGATGATTACCCAGATTTCTGTATTCCGGCTGCAGAGGCTGTGGCAAAGGATGCCTCTTCTCTCGGGATTGTCCTTGGTGGTTCAGGCAATGGAGAGCAGATCGCGGCAAATAAGGTCAATGGTGTACGTGCAGCACTCGCATGGTCGATTGAAACGGCAAAGCTTGCAAAAGATCATAACAATGCAAATGTGATCGCTGTCGGTGGCCGTATGCATGAGATCTCATTTGTGAAAGAGATCATCGATGCCTTTATCGCACACCCATTTTCAAATGACGAACGCCATGTGCGCCGCATTAAGAAGATTTCAGACTTTGAAAATAAGGGCTGCTGCTAGTTAATTTCTTGTATAACGCAGATCTGTAACCTGATGATCTTTCGTTATTCCCTGTCCTTCAAATCGAGTCATGGGGCGCCAATCAGGACGGGGAACAACTCCCCCGCTAAAGAGATCTGAGGCGGCAAATACTTCGGCGATAACTTCAGCGTAGGGAACCCAATCGGTTGCGATATGGATAAATCCGCCAGGCTTAATCTTTGGCGCAATCAAAGTGAGAAATTCAGGGTTAACGATTCGTCTCTTGTTGTGCTTCTTCTTTGGCCACGGATCTGGAAAGAATAAGTGGATTCCATCAAGGCTGGCATCTTCGAGATGTTCTTCAAAGAGAATGTGAACATCGGTCTCCATGATGCGAATGTTTTTAAGGCCAAGCTCTTCAATACGCGCCATTAACTTTCCGACGCCCGGGAAGTGAACCTCAACGGCAAGGAAACCATCATCTGGAAAATCTTGACCAACTAGCGCTGTCGCCTCGCCCATTCCAAAACCGATCTCCATGATGATCTTCTGGGATTGCGGAAATAGTTCTCGAAGATTGAGTCTGCCCTCTGGGATTTCAACGCCATAGGTCGACCAGAAGCGATCAAGGGCGCTGACCTGCGAGCGGGTGATACGGGAGCCGCGGAGGCGATACGTACGCACTGAGCGGGTTTCCATTGCCCCATTCTTACATGATTGGATAAGCACCTTATTTCACTCGCTCATCACATCTAAGGAGAGACCTGTGCCAGGTACAAATATTAAGCAGGCAGAAGCAGTTGAACGTTCAGCGTTGGTCAAGGTCAAGAGTTACAGAATTGACCTCGATCTCACCACCGGCGCAGAGAATTTCCGCGTCAAGACAACTGTCGCCTTTGATGGATTGAAGCCAGGTGCCTCTACCTACATCGACTGCGTTGGAAGCAAAGTCATCAGCGCATCCCTTAACGGCGTTGATTTCGATCCAAAATTCGATGGCGAGACTGTCTACATTCCTGCAATTGCTGCAGAGAATATTTTGGTTATCGAGCACGATGGCATCTACTCAAATACAGGTGAAGGTCTTCACCGCTTCGTTGATCCAGTCGATAACGAGGTCTACCTCTATACACAGTTTGAAACCGGCGATGCTCGTCGCATGTATGCCTGCTTTGATCAACCTGATCAGAAGGCGACATTTACGATCAGCACGATCACCCCAAAGCACTGGGAAGTAATCTCTAACTACGGTATCGAGTCAACAAAGGATGTAGATGGAGATCGTAAGTTCATTCAATTTGCCGAATCTCAGGTCATCTCAACCTATGTCACCGCGATCGTGGCCGGTCCATACACATCAGTTCATGATGAGTACAAGGGTGAGAAGACAATTCCGCTAGGTATCTATGCGCGTAAATCATTCTTCAAATATGTCGATGCCGAAAATATCTTCGAAGTTACCAAGCAAGGTTTTGCCTACTTCGAGAAGACCTTCGGCCTTGCCTATCCATTTGGTAAGTACGATCAGATCGCAGTTGCTGAGTACAACTGGGGCGCGATGGAGAACGTCGGCTGCGTTACCTTCCATGAAGATGTATTGATTTTCCGCTCTAAGGTAACTGAGCGAAACTACGTAAGCCGTGCCACAACAATCCATCACGAGATGGCGCATATGTGGTTCGGCGACCTTGTCACAATGAAGTGGTGGGATGACCTATGGCTCAACGAATCTTTCGCGGAGTGGGCTTCTTACCAATCTGTTTCAGAGTCGACTAAGTACAAGGAAGCGTGGACTGAGTTCAATTCGCTCCGTAAGAACTGGGCATATCGCGTAGATCAACTTTCGACTACTCACCCAATCGCGACTGAGATGGAAGATTTGGATGCAGTCCGCACCAACTTTGATGGAATCTCCTACGCCAAGGGTGCATCTGTTCTGCAGCAGCTCGTGGCTCACGTAGGACGCGATAACTTCATCAAGGGTCTTCGCCTCTACTTTGCAAAGCATGCCTTTGGAAATACAACGTTGAAAGATCTCATCGACCAGCTTGAGTCTGCATCAGGTCGCGATCTCACACCGTGGGTCTCAACCTGGCTGCGCACAGCCGGTGTTAACACACTTCGCCCAGTGATCGAAGTTGATGGCGCCAATTACAAGTCAATCTCGATCAAGCAGGAAGTTCCAACGATGCCAGTTGGCTCAAAAGAACTTCGTCCGCATCGTCTCCATGTTGGTCTCTTTGATATTGCAGGAGATAAGTTGACCCGTCGCACCAGCGTTGAGCTTGATGTTGCTGGAGCGCTTACTGAGGTGACTGCACTCGCTGGTCAGAAAGTTGCAGACCTTGTTCTGATCAACGATAAAGATCAGACATATGCCAAGTTGCGCTTTGATGATCGCTCAATTGCAACAATGAAGAGCCACCTCGGTTCACTTGATGATTCGCTAGCTCGTGGACTCATCTGGGCATCCCTATGGGATTCATGCCGTGATGGCGAGCTCTCAGCAACTGACTATGTCACCATCGCACTTAACGCACTCAAGAGCGAATCAGATATCTCCATCGTCTCTGCGACTTTGATGCAGATCGATACCGCTGTATGGGCATATGCAGATCCCGTAAAGCGTGACGCGCTCCGCGCTCACCTTGCTACATCTGTTGAAGCACTCCTTGATGCAGCAGCACCAGGAAGTGATCATCAGATGGCATTTGCTCGCGCATTTGCAAACTTTGCATTCACACCCGCACAGTTCGATCGCACCAAGGCAATTCTTGATGGATCAATCAACGGCCTTGTAATCGATGCCGAGATCCGCTGGTACATCTTTATCTGCGGCGTTAAGCGCGGAGTATTTGGTCCAGCAGAAATTGATGCAGAGTCTGCCAAGGATCAGACTGCCCACGGCAAGCAGTACACCGCGCGTGCTTATGCATCGATTCCTACAAAGGATGCCAAATCAAAGGCATTCCAGTCGATCACAACGGATAATCTCTCGAACACAATTCACTCGTATACCTGCCAGGGATTTAACGAGAATATCCATCATGAACTTCTTGCCGATTTTGTCGATCCATACTTTGATTCGATGTTAAAGGTCTGGGAGACCAAGGGATATGAGATCGCTGAGACAACAGCGATACTTCTCTTCCCTTCATGGGTCATTAGCCAAGCAACGCTAGATAAGGCGCAGAACTGGCTCGATGTAACAGGAAAAGATGCTTCAAACGCGCTACGCAGAGCGATCACAGAAGGACGTGATGCGATGGCTCGCGCGATTAAGGCACGAGCTGCAGATAAGTAAGAACTACTCGATTGAATCGATGACAGAGCTTGGCTTCTTGCCAGGCTCTGTCTTCTTTTTCTCACGTGTTCCAGCTAATACAAGAACGGTGATGAGAAGGTAAAGTCCAACAGGAGCAGCTACAAAGTAGAGAAAGATTTCAACGGCAGTCAGTGGCTTATCTGGCATTGCGCCACCTTCGACAGGGCCCATGATTAATGCTGATGCGATCGTGTGAATCATAGGCAGAAGTGTAAGTCAGTTACGCAGTGGCTGCAGCCACGCCAAATGGTTCAAGATATGGCAACCATTGTGGTTCTGTTCGACCTGTTCCCAAGATGCGCCATGCAGCCCCCACTGGTTCGCGTGGAAGTGATCTGAGTCTCCACCCCAATTCCTTGAGTGGCTTATCAGCTTTAACGTGATTGCACTTATGACAAGCAGAGACAACATTCTCCCAACTATGGCCGCCACCGCGTGACCGCGGAATTACGTGGTCGATTGAAGTCGCATTTGCTCCACAGTAAACACAACGTCCTCCATCGCGAGCAAAGATTGCACGTCGTGACAATGGAACTGCGTGGCGATATGGAATGCGAATAAATTTATTGAGGCGCACAACTGATGGGAGTTCTAATTGACCTGATGCAAAGTGAAGAACTTCACCTGAAGACTCAACCATTGTTGCCCGTGAATTAAGCACAAGGATCAGCGCACGGCGGTCTGGTACAACGCCGAGTGGTTCATACGTTGCGTTAAGCACAAGGCTTCGCGACATCACTGCTCCAGTTGTGGCAAGGCGCGTGGCTCGCGCCGGTTGCCCTATCTTGCACCTACCGACCCCGACTTCGCAGCATTTGAAGGCTAATTTCTTGTAACTTTCAGGTGCATTTCAAGTACCTTTCTTCTATGAACGATCAAATTCAGAGCGCTCTCGAATGGATAAGCGGAGCACCCCTTCGCATCATCGCCGTCCTAGCTGGAGCGATCATCGCCCAGTGGCTTGGCCATAGAACGATCCATCGCGCCGTCAATCGCCTTGCCACCGCCGATCTACGCCCTGGCCCAGGAACTGCGACTCGACAGGCAGAGCGAGCCCGCACCATTGGTTCGGTTCTGACATCGATTCTCAATGCTGTCGTTTGGATCGTTGCCACTGCGATGATCTTGGGTGAGTTCGGTTTTAATCTAGGTCCAGTCATCGCCTCTGCCGGAATTGTTGGCGTTGCCGTAGGTCTTGGCGCACAGACATTGGTGCGAGATGTGATCTCAGGAATCTTTATGTTGATTGAAGATCAATACGGTGTGGGAGATCGCATCGATGTCTTAACAATCCAAGGCGTTGTGGAGCGTGTAGGCCTACGCATCACAACGGTGCGCGCCGATAATGGGACGCTTTGGTACATCCGTAACGGTGAAATTCTTACCTTAGGTAATTCATCTAAGAAGTAATTTACGACGGTTGGTTGACCATCGAGTGGGCAGCCATCTCAACGTAAGCGATTAGCTGATTGCGATGAATTTCTTGCATCTGCATCTCATCAATGGTTGCCATCATGCAGGTGAGCCAGGCATCACGAGCTGCTAGATCAATATGAAATCCCATGTGGCGCATGCGAAGACGCGGATGGCCGCGTTCTTCGGAATAGGTAGTTGGTCCACCCCAATATTGCTCCAGAAATTTCTGAAGGCGCCATGCTGCACCTTTCATATCACTTTCAGGATACATCGGACGCAAAATTGGATCAGTTGCAACGCGAGCATAGAAACCAGAGACGAGTTCAGTAAAGAATGCCTCTCCCCCAATTTCGTCGTAGAAGGTACTCATTGCTTTATTCGTAACCAGACTGTGCAATCAGCCGGAATCTGTCGATCAATAATTTCAGAAGATGCCAATAGAACTTCGGCGCCATCTGGCAGAGCGATCGGTGCACCAAAATTCACATAGCAAGCGAATTCTCCAGGGCGAGTAAATGCAATCACATCTGCGCCTGCATCGATCCATTGCATAGGTCCATCACCTAGGCCAAGTTCACTCTTTCGAATTGCGAGGGCCTGCGTATAGAGCGAATGTGTTGAGCCATCGACATCGACTTGTGATTCGACCGAATACGAACCCCACCATGAGCTCTGCGGAAGCCAGGCTTGATCTGGCTTGAGTGCAGAATTGGAAGAGAATCCATGCGCGCCTTCTGGCGAAGTTTTCCATGCAATCGGCACGCGACAACCGTCTCGGCCGCGATCTTGATAGCCGCTCATCTTCCAGATTGGATCCGTCAGGCGATCTTCAGGGATATCGCGCACTTCAGGAACTGCCAGCTCTTCTCCTTGATAGATATATGCCCCACCAGGTAGGGCCAGCATCAAGAGCGCACCTGCGCGGGCACGAAGTGTTCCCCGAGCAATATCAAACTGTGCAGGATCGCCTTGGCGTTCAAAGGTATTTACTTGACGGTTTTGCAGACCAAGATCAAAGCGATCAACAGAGCGCGTGACATCGTGGTTGTTAAAGACCCATGAAGGTGGTGCACCAACTTCTGCCATCGCATCTACTGCGCGATTGATCATGCCTTTTAGATACGTTGGCTCCCATAGAGATGTAAGGAAATCAAAGTTAAATGAGTTTGCTAACTCGTCAGGTCGAAGATAGCGAGCGATGCGCGAAGCCGGGCTTACCCACGCCTCGGCAACAGCCATGCGATCTCCAGGGTATGAGTTAAGAATCTTTCTCCAAGCACGGTAAATCTCATGGACACCTTCTTGGTCCCATGTTGGACGAAACTCATCAGGGAGAAATTCACCATGGGCAGATAACTGTTCTGCAGGTGGAATATCAGGTAGCCCTGGATACTTCATCAACGCATGAGCAACATCGATACGGAATCCATCGACACCGCGATCTAGCCAGAACTTGAGAATCTCTTCAAAGTGCTGGCGAACTTCTGGGTGTTCCCAATTGAAATCAGGTTGTTCAACGGCAAAGAGATGCAAGTACCACTGCTCAGGATTGCCATCTGCATCGTTAAGGCGTTGCCAAGCTGGTCCCCCAAATACTGATTGCCAGTTATTTGGCGGAAGCTCCCCGTTTTCGCCTTTGCCATCTCGGAAAATGTAACGCTCTCGAGCAGGTGAGCCGATTGGAGAATTCAGGGCCTCTTGGAACCAGACGTGTTGATCGCTGGAGTGGTTCGGAACAATATCGACGATCAATTTCATTCCGTGCTCGTGCGTTTGCTTGATCAAAAGTTCGGCATCAGCCAAAGTGCCATACATAGGCTCGATATCCATGTAATTGGCAACATCGTAGCCATGATCATTTTGGGGAGATGGGTACCACGGTGTAATCCAGATGGCATCGACGCCGAGAGATTTCAAATACGGCAGTCGCGAACGGATTCCTTCGATATCTCCGATTCCATCGCCATTTCCATCAGCAAATGAGCGGATATAGATCTGATAGGTAACCGCATCACGCCACCAGGCTCGCTCACTTCGAGATTTCATAACATGTATTCTTTAAGAAACTCGCGTTCTGTATCTGTAATGGGACGTGACTTCTTTGTATCCATGGAGATGGCTACTTGCACAGTCTTAATCCGTGCATGAAGGACGCCTTTAGAACTGATTTCATAGCTGAGGGTGAAGGAAGAAGTTCCAACCGAATCTACCCAGAGATGTACATCGACAAAGGCTCCGCCTTCATAGATTGGCGCAACGTAATCAACTTCCGCGCGAGCCACAACCATCTCAACAAGAGATGGGTTCTGGTTGCGCTCAACAAATTGATACCACGACCAGTGGAAGCGAGCTTCCTGTGCAAAGGTTAGGTACTTTGCATTATTGACATGGCCAAAGGCATCGATGTCATCCCAGCGAACAAATTGTTGATTGTGATACTTCATTAGCGTGTGAGCTTTCTATATGTCGCACGATGTGGACGAGCTGCCTCTGGCCCCAATCGTTCAATTTTATTTGCTTCATAGGATTCGAAGTTTCCTTCAAACCAGAACCACTTTGAATCACCTTCGTAGGCCAAGATGTGGGTTGCTACGCGGTCCAAGAACCAACGATCGTGAGAGATCACAACGGCGCATCCTGGAAATTCGAGGAGAGCGTTCTCAAGTGATCCAAGTGTTTCTACGTCAAGGTCGTTTGTTGGCTCATCCAGTAGCAACAAGTTTCCGCCCTGCTTCAAAGTCAGCGCAAGGTTAAGGCGGTTACGTTCTCCACCTGAGAGAACTCCTGCCGGCTTCTGTTGATCTGGACCCTTGAAACCAAAGGCAGCAACATATGCACGAGATGGCATTTCAACTTGTCCGACCTTCATGAAGTCA
>JACCDM010174551.1_pt1 | contig 10292 bp, 19 predicted proteins | sample 7445851 | NCBI WGS metagenome assembly JACCDM01 (sample SAMN15323438, study PRJNA562643) | freshwater metagenome | isolation source: river surface water | place: USA:Blue River Watershed | collected 2017-08-16
ATGGACATCATCACAAAGGTTGGGTGTTAATCACTCTTGATTGGACTGATTGTTACAATGTGGATATCATCAGTAACAAAGGAGAGGTAATCCAACATTATGATATGGTCTACTTCGATATGTTATCCGAGTTGATTGATAATCGTATCGAAAGAATACCTGAATACCAAGATTAAAGAATAGTTCCCCCACTATTCGACCCTCATCGAGAAATCGGTGGGGGTTTTTTGTTTTTAATAATCAACGAGTTAGTAAATGAACCTTCGATCATCCCACATTTTGATTCGCACAAGTACTTCTCATACATTACGTGCGAAACAATAACGAATTCGGATCACAGGTGAAAAAAAAAATATTTTAAAAATAATTGTAAAAATATTTGGAATATAAATCTATGTGTCGTATATTTGTATTGTAATCAAAAACATACAAAATGAAAAAGAACGAAAAAATGTTAGAAATTGTCAATGATGTTATTAATGACCGATTGACACAAATGATTGAAGAAATGTCTACCAATGAATTCGTTGAAATGATTGGTGATATGTACAAAGACCAAACGGGTAAAGATGTTGATGAGGGTGAAGATGAGGACTTCGACCAACAAGAGTTCGTTAGTGAAATTGTAGGTTCGAGAGTTGTACCACTACTTCACAAGATTAGTGAGTATGTGATTGGAGTTGACATTCCAATTAAGTAGTTAACAAATAGGTTGTAAATTAGAAAAGGGTGAGATTTTATCTCACTCTTTTTTTTTGTACCAAGAATTCACCTTCCCGTCCGGGGTCGTGATGAATTTGATTCGCACCGATTCCAGAACCTCCACAGCCCGATCTGCTGGTCGAAGTTGATTCGCACCAAATTGTGCGAAACTAATTCTTGCCGGCGCAGCGAAAATGCATTTGTCATACGTGCGAAACAACGTTCACTCGACGCCGTCAGATTACGGGTGAAAAAAATAAATTAAAAAAAGTTGTAAATAAATTTGGATTTTATTTTATATTGATTTATATTTGTGATGTCAAATTATTAATCAACTAAATCTTAAACAAGATGGAAAATCGTATTACAGAGTTATTAAATCAAACCGGTCTTAATTGGAAAGTAAGAACCGAAGGTATTCAAACCGAAAGTGGTATTGAGTTACCTAACATCGCATTAGTTCGTGAAGACAATAATGCGGTACTAGGTGTACATTCTAATGGTTATGTTCCTTATCAGAACGACCAACTATTAGAGTTGTTAGATAGAGTATCAAACCAAACTGGTCTACCTATTCATAAAGGTGGTATGTTCGGTGATGGTGCGAAAGTGTTCATCCAATTAAAGTCAAACAACTTGACATTGGGAACGGACAGAGTAGAAGGATTCGTTACGGGTATCAACTCATTCGATGGTTCAACATCATTAGGGTTCGGGCCAAGTAATGTTACTATCAGTTGTCAAAACACATTCTGGGGAGCGTATCGTTCCTTAAATGCGAAAGTTCGACACACCAAGAATATGGTTGTGAAGATTGATGACATCTGTCGTGATATCGAAGGAGTTCTTCAAGAAGAAAAAGTAATGTTCGACAACATTGTTAAATTATCTGAAACAAGATTCGATGACTTGATTAAAGATAGAGTAACAAAAACATTGTTCAACATTCCAAGAGAAGTAAATCTAACTGACACCGATGCGGTTAGTACGGTAACACAAAATAAGTTAAGTAGATTCTACATTGACTTAAATGGAGAGTTACAAGAAAAAGGTGATAACCTATGGGGATTGTTCAGTGGTATTACAAAATATACTACACACTCAATCTCGAAAGGAGATAACACCGAAAACAAAATGTTCGGAACATACGGAAATCGTGAAAGAGAGATATTCAGTAAGTTAGTTGAGTTAGTGTAATACTGACTGAATGGTTAAGGTAAGAACCCTCGTAGTAATACGGGGGTTTTTTATTTGTGTTTGGTTCAAGCTCAGTTGCGATGGTGTATTTTGTTTCGCACGTAAACGTAATACATATAGGGTGCGAAACAATTTATACCTGAAATGACAAGGCTTGTCAAAATAAAAAAGTTGTAAATAAATTTGGAATATAAATTTATATTGTGTATATTTGTGTTCTAAAATTAAATCATATGTTATTACCACAAATTGAAAAAATTCCTATGACTTGTTATAGGTTGACCTTCCCACAAGGAGAAGGAAAAAGTTATGATGTGTTCTTACAAGATACCACCGACCATAGTAGTTGTGTAAACATTACTGATGATAATGGTGACCAAGTTCCATACGAGGAATGGGATAATATCTTGATGTTCCTTAACATCACATCAGAGGTATAAATTAAAGTTGTAAAGAATTAAAGTCCACTCCGAAAGGGGTGGATTTTTTTTGTCGTTGTAAAAAAATTACGATCTGCGAACGTGATGTTGTTTCGCACCGAATTTTATACATCACGTGCGAATCAATATCCCACCAGTGATCACCGGGTAAAAAAAAATGTTAAAAAAATAAAATTTATTTGGAATATAAATTTATATGTAGTATATTTGTATCGTAATCAAAATCATAAAAAAATGAATGTACAAGTAAACAAAAAAATCGACGGAGTAGGAACAAAATTGTATATGGTATCATATACTGAAACCCCAATGTTCTACTCGGAGTTATGTCTTGGTAACGATGACAAAGATGTCTTGTTACAATTCTTCCAACGAAGTGGTTGGGATGAAGAATATGTTAGAAGTACATATTCGAATGTTGGTTGGGTATTCGATGAGGAGTGGGATGAAGATGAGGATGAAGATGAAGGGTACGAAAGAATTGAATTGGACTTCATCGGAGATGTAGTGTAGTTCAAAAACAAGTTGTCTAAAAGGGTAGGAATTTTTCCTACCTTTTTTTTTGTCTGTAAAAAAATTACGATCGCGAAATTAGATATTGATTCGCACCAAGAAGATGTAAGGTTACACCCATCAGGATTTTTTTGTTTCGCACCAATTATAATATACATCACGTGCGAAACAATAACTCGGATTACGGATACAGATGAGGGTGAAAAAAAATTTAAAAATAAATCTAAAATAATTTGGAATATGTGTTTATATGTTGTATATTTGTATCGTAATCAAAAACAAAACAATATGATAAAGTCAGTAGAAGAAAAAACATCAAGATTAGAAATTGACCTTACGGGAAGTGAGGGAAATGCGTTCGTCCTATTAGGATATGCGAGTAGGTTGTCTAAACAATTAGGGTTAGACCATCAGAAGGTTCAGTCGGAAATGACAAGTGGTGATTATGAACACCTCGTGGAAACATTCGACAAGTACTTCGGTGAGTATGTAACATTATATCGTTAATCATCAAAATCAAATCAATATGAATTACATTGTAATTAACGGACATTCCGTACAAGACCTAACAAGACGAGTTAATGAACACATCAAGGAAGGATGGATACCTATTGGTTCGCACCAAGTTGTTGAGTCCCACAGACAAAATCGTTATAGTGGTACACAACATATGGACACTCGTATCGAACACGATTATTCACAAACATTAATTAAAAAGTTATCATTAGATACTATTAATGTTGATATCTCGTATTATCATCCCGATGATAACGAAAATGAAAAGGTGTATGATGTGGAGGGTATGAGAGAGGAGTTCGAATATAAATTAGATTGTATCATCAAAAACGCAGGAATATAATGGAAAGTTATCAATTCTATCTTGACACAAAAGTAACAACTTGGTATCGTACCAAGTTCGAAGTAGAGGCTGATTCATTAGATGAGGCAAAGGCGGCAGCAATTAAAATTCATAGATTAGGTGAATTAGATGGTGAGCCGTGGGAATGGATAGATGGCACTATTGAAGTGTTGTCATACGAAGACAATGGTAATGAACCAACGGAAGAACTATACACCGCCGATGGAGAATTAATTAGTGATAACATACCTTAAATAAAATAATATGAATAGAGAAATTCCTAACACGAAAAACATCGTGGACTTATCAAACATTGAGTCGAGAGACCTTATGTTAGAATTAAAGTCTCGTGGGTATTACACGGACTTAATCTTCGGAATCGGAGATGTTGACTTCCAATTGGAATCTATCAACGATGATAGAGATGAAGCTGACCATATTAAATTAGATGAATCTGAAAAAAGAGACATTCTTGATAGTTGCTTCAACACCGATTGGTATTGTGAGAGAATGAACGATGACTTATCAGATGAAATATTAAATCATTACGATTCGTAATACTTGATAATGTCAACCAAATTATGTATACTTTAAATGTGTTCATAATTTGTGTTTGGTAAGTGATAAAAGGGGTATCAGAAATGATACCTCTTTTTTTATGCCCAAGAATTGTTGTTGAGCTGCAGATCAGGTCGGATATTGGTTCGCACAGATTTGGTGCGAATCAACTTCCAACAGCAGCAACAGATGCCGAATCTGTAATACGTGCGAAACAAAATGCGGGATGATCGGTTCCCGTTGTTCCACTCGTACCTGATGTTCCACTCGTTCCCAATGTTCCCGTGCGAAACAAAAATAAATCTGCCGGGGTCAGCACAACATCTTCTTCAAAAAAAAAATAAAAAATAATTGTCATTATATTTGGAAGTCGAATATAATGGTTATATATTTGCACCGAACAAAACAGAAAACGTGAATATGGAAGCCGAAGTAATATATGAAATAAAAATTGGTAGAGTAATAAAGAAGTTCTTCTTCATAGACAATGCTATAAATTATTATAGAGAATTGATTATGATGAATAAAACACCAGAAGTATGTGTACACTTACACATTGAGAATCAACCAAATAAGTGGGTAGAAAAAATAATCTAAAATAAATTAAAAAAAAGTATGAAAAAATTTGGAATATATTAAATCTTACCTTATCTTTGTGTTATCAATTTAATCAAATCATAATCAATCTCGGGGACAGGACAAAATCTGAACAAAGAAAAACTTATGGGAAACTATCCTACAAACTCAAAACAAGTGAACTCGGTATTCCAAACAAGTGATTACACGAAGTTCAAATTCCGTAACGACAATCGTCTTGTAAGTCAAACTCACGTTAGGAAATTAGCTGAGAAGATGAAAACAATCGGTTGGTTACCTGGCTCTTATGTAGTAATCAATGACAAAGGTGAAGTTATTGATGGACAACATAGAGTCGCAGCGGCTATGTCAGTTGGTATTCCTATCCGTTACACGATAGAGAAGAAAGCAGGGTTCGAAATCATTAGAGGATTGAACCAAAACCAAAAGAATTGGTCATTAGCAGACCACATTCACGGATATGTAGAGGAAAACAATCCTCATTACATTAAGTTAAATTCGTTCATCAAACGATTCCCTGACTTCCGTACAACTGAAGCCCTTATGTTCTTACAAAACAACCAAAACCCTGTTCATAGAGATATCTTCGAGTCAGGTCAATGGGAGTGTAAGGATATGGTTAAAGGTGAAAAATGGGCAAATCATATCTTGGAACTTAAACCCTACTTCGAAAAAGGGTTCAATAAGTCAATCTTCGTAAGAGCGATGATTAAAATATTCAGTAAGAAACCTCAATTCAAATTCGAGGAGTTCTTACACAAAGTGAAATTGAGACCAGGTATGATACACTTGTGTGGTAGTGTTGAACTCTATCTTGAAATGATAGAAGAAATCTACAACTACAAGAGAAGGTCAGATGAGAAATTGAATCTTCGATTCTAACGAGTTGATTGTGGTGTTGATGATTGGAAAGGGTGTTCTGTAATGGAACACCTTTTTTCGTATTACACCAATTCCATTCACCATCTCCGACGCACTGTCCATTTTGTTTCGCACGAGATGTGGATAAAGTTTAAAAAAAATTTGGTTTATCCACATTATGTGTGTATATTTGCATTTGAGTTTAGATTTAGTATGGGTTAGTAAGTTTAGGGCCTCGTAGTAATACGGGGCTTTTTTTATGCCAAACAAATTGTTTGCCGAACAAAATCATAAATGTTGTTTGGCACGTGCGAAACAATAAACCCCGTCAGCACTGTGCGCTAAAAAAAAGTTGGTCAAAAATTTGGAATATGTTGTTATGTGTTGTATATTTGTATTGTTAAACAATCACAAACACTAAAACAAATTATTATGGGAACGAGAAGCACTTACAGAATTATCGAACAGTACAAAGATGACAACGAAGTTGTTAAGGATGAAGCATTAGTATTGGTATATCGCCAATATGATGGTTATCCAGAAGGTCATCCACTTGAAACCGCAGAATGGTTATCATCAGGTAAGATGGTAAACGGAATTGGTCTTGGTGAAAATCAATTAGTATTCAATGGTGGAGGATGTCTGGCAGCACAACTTATTGCCAAATTCAAAGATGGGGCTGGTGGTACTTACATCCACTCATTAAAGAGTAGGGGTAAATGTTGGGAGGATTATCTCTATGACATTATCATTACTCCGTCGAATGAAATTGTATTCGTGGCCTACGAGAACAACGGCAAACGACCAACAGAGATATTCAGAGGAACTCCATCTGAATTCGTTGAGAAGTATCAGGTAACCGCTTAAAAATATGTGGGGATATTATTGGTAAAATAATATCCCCTTCATATCTTTGTATCGTACTATTTATTAGTAACAAAAAAAGGAGGTGTTATGAACAACGAGCAGATTAAAGCAAAAGGTAAACTTCTTGAAGAACAAATGAACAGAATGTTCAGGTTGATGGAAGATGAAACTAAAATGGATATTGATGAAACTTCATTATCCCGTGTGTGGTCTTATAGTGAGAAGTATGAAATCGCAACGATAACCGCATTCCGTAATCAAAATGTAAACTGCCTTAAAGTAAGAGATGGTGAAGAAGAAGGTCAGGAGTTCAGTAGAAAAGATAATGTGGAAAGAAACAAAGACCTATACGCAGTATTACTTAATAAGGGTTATGGTATTACAAAGGTGAAGGGAACCTACATTGAAAACTTCGATACACCTGCGGCAGTTGAAGTAGCTGAGGATGTGTTCTTCGTAGTAAACTATAACCAAGATGAGGAGTTCTTCTCTACTATTGTTAAGTTGGGCAAATACTTCTGTCAAGATAGTGTATTGTTAAAACCAATCGGAGGTGAAGCTTATCTATATGGAACCAACAATTCCGACTTCCCTGGTCTTGATAACAAATATCCACTTGGTAACTTCAAAGGTGGACAAGAAGCTGAGTTTATGACTCGTGTAGGAAAAAATAAAAGACCATTCCAATTCGCAGAGAACTACAATGTCAATTCAAGACATATTATATCTCAAAGAGCAAAGAAGGTCATAAATGAATTATAGGTGTGGTGATTAATGGTTAGGAGGTGAACAGAAATGTTCACCTTTTTTTATGCCCAAGATTTCTGCCGGGCCGGTAATGTAAATTGCTTCGCACAAATAATAAACATTCGGTGCGAAACAATAACCAAAAAACTAGTACGCAATAGCTTTGCGTAGTTCTAAAAATAAATTTGGTTTATGAGTTTATGTGTTGTATATTTGTATCCTAAATCTAAACTATGAGTATTAAACTAAAAAAATTCGACAGAGATTGTTTCTTTGATTATGTTAAAATGTTCTATGGTAAAGGTGAAATGGCTAATCATTTTACCGACAAAGAAATTAATGTTGGTATTGATGAGTACCTCGAAATTGTAACTAAAAGTTATTGGGGTGATGGCGACACCGCCGATAGAGAAAATGTGTTCATTATTATGATGTCCAATAGACATAATAAAATTGAAAAAGAAATTAAGAAGTTGAAAAAACAATTAACACAATACCCTAAACTTAAAGAGAAAACATTGAAGAATGTTTGTGAAGTTGTTAGGGGATATTGTTACACCACCTAAAAAAACAATAAGGAGAAACTGAACCCACGAAATAGTCGTGGGTTTTTTTATGCCCAAAAAAAGTTGCAGCTGCGCTGGAAGGGGTGACATTTTGCTTCGCACAAGTTTTAGGTATAGGTCGGGTGCGAAACAATATCGACCTGGCAGATCAGTGCATCAAAACTGGTGAAAAAACGTGCGAAACAATATCGTTCTGGCAGATCCACAGATTTCGCCAGATATTCGTGCGAACCAACATTGACCTGGCAGATCAGATCCTGATCAGGGAAAAAAATAATTTAAAAAAATATGAAAAAAAATTTGGAATATGTTGTTATGTGTTGTATATTTGTATCATAAAATCATAATCAAACACGGGGACAGGTTACTGAACACCACTCACTATGGGATTAGATATGTATCTATCGAAAAAAACTTATGTGAAACAATGGTCACATAACAAACCTGAAGAACAATTCGAGGTAATTGTTAAAAAAGGTGGGGTTACTTACCCGAACATTAAAACTGAACGAGTATCGTATGTAACTGAAGAAATTGCGTATTGGAGAAAGGCTAACCAAATTCACGGATGGTTCGTAAACAATACCGAAGAACTTGTTGCGGATGTCAAGTATTCTGTATCAACAGAACACTTACAACAACTATTGGAAGATTGTAAGAAAGTTCTAAACCTTCTTAACAACTCCAAAAAAGAAACCACACAGGTTGTGGGTGGTTGGAAAAATGGTGAAGAATATAAAGTAGATGTTGAGGTCTATTCCGAAGTAGATGAGATTATGGACATTCTACCACCAACACAGGGGTTCTTCTTCGGTGGTTCGGAAATTGATGACTACTACAAACAGGACATTGAACACACGATTAGTATCTTGGAACAGGAGTTACAAATTCCTGATGATTACAACGAATACGAGTATTACGCTTCGTGGTAATATAAAAAAATAATGGGGATATTGTTGGAATAACAATATCCCTTTTATATCTTTGTACAACTAAATCAAAACACTATGCCAAATTGGTGCTCAAATACATTAACAATCAGTGGTCATAAGTATGACATTGAGGCAATCGTCGATAAATTAAAGAACGGCGATAAAGATAAAATGTTCCAAACTCTTATCGGTACTAATCCCGAGATAAGTGAACAAGAATACGAACGAAATTGGTACGACCAAAACATATCGAGGTTCGGTACTAAATGGGATATCAGTTATGTGATAGATGATATGATTATCAATGATGAAAGTATTACCTATTCATTCGAGAGTGCTTGGTCACCTCCTGTAGAGTTCTGTCGTCATCTATCTAAAATCTATAATGTTCAGTGCACATTGTATTACTCGGAACCTGGTTGTGGATTCGCAGGTCAGTTCACTTGTGATGCTGAATATGAGGAAGATGATGAGTGCACATTCCTCGAAGGCTTATACAAGTATGACAACGAATACTTCTGGAATGAAGTGGAGAGTTACTTGGAGTCATATGGTGAAGATGAGTTACCTGTGGAGGAAGTGCTGTCAAACTTCGTTGGTGTTGTCACTGATGAGGAATTGACCGCAATAAAAATTCAGTACGAAGAAGAATTAGAAAACCGCAAAAACTAAACAGATATGGTACATATTGAATCGCACGAAGAAAGAACTGATATGACTCTAACAGAGTGGATGCGTATTACAGGTGCGTCCCAACATTATATATCACCTGAAGTAGAAAGGATGAATGCTTGGGATGAGATTATTCGAGAGGCAAGAAGACAGAAGTTGGAGATGGAGGATGCTGAAATTGCTTCGCACAAAAACTAAAACACTAAAACAAAACAATAAAACAGATGAAGACAAACAAATTAACCGAAGGTGTATTTTCTAAAATCGTGGGCACCCCAAAGGAAATTAGCACTTATGATAGGTTTATCAACTTGGATGTTGATGCCAATCTAAATGTTTCAAAGGACAGCACCCACTATTTGAATTTGTATCGCACCTTAATCAACGAATACAAAACCAAGTTTGAGAAGTTAGCTCGACTTGAGGAGTTGATTATGTGTATCCGTGCGAAGGAAAATATTGACGACATAAAACTTTCGTTGGTACGAGAGTACATTTATGCAAGAGCAGTATGTTTTAGAGATGATACCCAAAACCAAGATATCCGTGTTATCGTAGGATATACTGAGTTTGATGGGACCGATTTGGAATCTTTATATAAGAACGATGTGTTTATGGCACTTGCTAAGGCTAAGATTGCCAAGTACATAGACAATATCGTTGAGGATAAGAAAAATCTTTTAACAAAAATATTCTAAAAAAATTTGGAATATTCTAAGGTATTACATATCTTTACTTAAACTAAAAAACAATCTAAAATGAACTCAACAATCAAACTTGG
>JACCDM011465039.1_pt1 | contig 10291 bp, 3 predicted proteins | sample 7445851 | NCBI WGS metagenome assembly JACCDM01 (sample SAMN15323438, study PRJNA562643) | freshwater metagenome | isolation source: river surface water | place: USA:Blue River Watershed | collected 2017-08-16
CAGTGGGTAGACAACGATTTCTTTCTCACTTCACGTGACTTATTCCGTGAATGGGCGAGCCAACAAAAGACCTTCGTTATGGAAAACTTCTATCGCGCTCAACGCAAGCGATTAGACATTCTCATGCAAAACGGACAACCAGTTGCGAATCGCTGGAACTTTGATGCAGAAAATCGATTACCCCCTCCAAAACACCGCGATTGGCCGATGCCAATCGAACATGTACGAGATGAAATCGACATCCAAGTAGCCGAACAACTTAGTTACGAACCGACTTCCACTTGGGCAACTACCCGCGAAGGTGCGCTCGCCCAACTTGAGTATTTTGTGGAAACTAACCTTGAACATTTTGGACCATACGAAGATGCAGTTACGGATCAGAGTTGGGCATTACATCATTCACTGCTTAGTCCTTATTTGAATAACGGTTTATTGACACCTCAAGAGGTAATTACAAAAGTTCTGCAACGGTTTGACGCGGGACAGGCCCCAATTGAATCGGTGGAGGCTTTTGTTAGGCAAATAATTGGTTGGCGTGAGTACATCAATGGCATGTACTGGTTCTTGGGCGAAGATTATCGCGAGAAAAATTCCCTCAATGCATCGAGGCAACTTCCTCCGCTCTTTAGTGATTCTTCAAAAACAAAAATGAATTGTGTTGCCACGGTTGTGCGGCAAGTTGAAACAAGAGCCTGGGTTCACCACATTCCACGCCTAATGATTCTGAGTAACTTAGCTTTGATTACCGGAACCAATCCTCAGCAATTCCTTGATTGGATGCGCGAAAACTTTGTGGATGCAAGTGAGTGGGTGATGGTGCCAAACATCATTGGCATGGCAACCTATGCCGACGGCGGAACGCTCATGACCAAACCCTATGCCGGTGGTGGGTCTTATTTGAGCCGGATGACCAATCTTTGCAAGGGGTGCGCATACGACCCGAAGGCACGAGTGGGCGAAAACGCCTGTCCTTTCACCACGCTCTATTGGGACTTTCTAGATCGTCACCGAGAAGAATTCCTCGATAACCACCGAATGTTCCAGCAAATAAATGGCTTGAACCGACTTAGCGATTTACCGGAACTGAGAGTCCGAGCTAAACAAGTGCTCACGGGCATAGATCAGGGAACTATCTAGGTGAATTACTCAAATAGCTGATGGCAATGGTTCAAGTTTGCCTCGCAGTTATAACTTGATTAAATGGCCTATCCAAAAGAGAAGTTTGACGAGTACATTCGACGCTTTAATGCCAGGGACTTAACGGCTTTCGAAGATTTTTTGCATCCCGAAATGCACATGCAGAATGGCACCCACGAATTCATTGGCGTCGAGGGCATGAAGCATCACTACCGCGATTTGATTTGGCCTGACTTTACTGAGTATCTAGAACCAACTCAATACATGAGTGATGGCAATCAGATAGCAATAAAGATGTATACCTTGTTCACTGCAATGCACGATAAAGATGACTCGCTTTTTGGAACGGTGAAGAAAAATGAAACCTTTGAATTCAATGGCCTGATTCTGTATCAAGTCGAAGACAACTTGTTCCGGGACATCCTCGTTGCATACAACTCGTTTGTTTACACTGATTCAAACGGAAATAAAAGAGATCTAGGAATCCCTCACTAATGACACAGCCAGCTCCTTCAATCCAGCTTTGGTCTATTCGCGAACCTTTCACCGAGGACATGAATGCGGCACTCGCTCGCCTCGCTGAAATTGGATTCACCCAGGTAGAACCTTTTGCACATGGTGACCTAAAAGCCGGTTCATTCATCGACGAATTATCAGTTGCTTTGAGGGCAAATAACCTAGTTTCCCCAACCGTGCACATGCAGGTAATTGGTAAAGATCCCGTGCAGTATTTCGAGGCTGCCCAAAAACTCGGCGTGAACTATTTGATTGATCCAATGTATGCACCGAATTGGATGGATCCTATTGGTATTCCTCCTCTTTGGGAAAATCGCGATGAAGTTCTAAAAATTGCCGACCAATTGAACAACTTGTCTCAGCGTGCCAAAGATTATGGGTTCAAGGTTGGCTACCACAATCACGCATTTGAACTCTCAGCACGCATCGGCGATGACATCGCACTTCAATTCCTAATTGATCATCTGAACAATGACGTCGTAATCGAGCTTGACACTTTTTGGTGTGAGGCTGGCGGAGTGAGCGCACCTGATTTCCTAAAGAAGAATGGCAGCCGCGTTGTAGCGTTGCACATCAAGGACGGCTACCGCAGCGGCAAAGTTGAGGAACAGGTTCCCGCTGGCCGAGGCGAAATGCCAATTCAAGAAATTTTGGCTGCCGCTCCACATGCGATTCCAGTTATCGAATTTGACAAGTACTCAGGGGAGATCTTCGCTGGAGTAACCGAGTCACTCGGTTATGTAAACAAGATCCGCGGATAGAAAAGACCAGACATTACCGCCAAATGTAATTCTGTCTAGCGAATAAACAGGTGGCTAGCCACCTACCGGTATTCGCTGGAGCGAATATTTCTTAGACTTAGCCTTATGGGTGGATTCAAGTCTTTCAAAAAATTTCAGCGTCGATTTATTTCAGTAGTTGCAGCCGCTGCACTCGCAATCACAAGCCAGAGCCTGATCTCGATCAGTGCCTCTGCAGTAGAAGCAGACTCCGCAGCATCCACCATCGACTACGCGGGTGTATTTGATGGCAGCACTGTAAATACCGTCGGGCTTCCATCGTCGAGTGTTATTCCAACCGCCGGAAACTTCACAGTTGAAGCCTGGATTTATCCAACCAATGCTGCAAGCGATACCAATACTCGAGTTTTTATATCACAGGGCACTAACTCTGATGGCGAATTTTATATTGCACGCTATAAAGGCGGAATTACGATTTTTGATTCTGGTCGCACAGCTCACTATTGTGGCCCTGTTCCTACAGACGCCTGGACGCACGTTGCCGTTTCTCGCACAGCAACAACCTTAAATTGTTTTCTAAATAGTTCAATTGCTTACACCAAGACTTCGACCTTTAGTGCCTCCGTCGGCACCGGTTTCACGGTTGGTTCATGGAAGCCAAACCTCGCAGACACAAATACTTTTTGGCAGGGTCAATTAGACCAGGTAAAAGTATGGGATGCGGCGCTAACCGAATCGCAGCTTTCTCAGTCGATGCATGATTACGCTGCAACCAGTGTGACTTCCGCGCCTAACCTTCTCGCACACTACGACTTCAATGAGGGGTCAAACGCAGATCAGAAGGTTTATAACCGTGCAGGTGCAAGCCTTGACCTAACGGCTGCAACTGCTACATATACAGATGTAAAGACTGTAGTGAACACTGGCAACATTGACGCCAATCGCACCTTGGTCTACAAGTTCCCTAGAACATATCTAACGGCGCAAGGCGGCTGGACTGTAACCGGCAACATGAAGAACGTTGAAGTGCTCACCGTTGGAGCAGGAGGTGGCGGTGGCGAAAACGTTGGTAGTGGTGGTTCTGGAGGATCTTCCACTTATCACTCAGGATTGAATTTCACCGCAGGTGATGTCTTATCGGTTAAGGTCGGGCAGGGTGGTCGCCCTGGAGTTTACGTGGATGATTCGATGGATGATCCGACAAACGGCACAACTGCGAATTTGTGGCAGAAAAATGCTGCTGGCACGGACAACGCCGCCGTTGCTTCGAGCCAGCGCGATGGTGGAGACGGCCAATCTTCCATGTTGTCAATCGGAACAACAAACCTGACAGCTCCCGGGGGTATCGGTGGGCAGAGCTATTGGCTAGATAATCAATGTTCAGGCAGTGGAATAGCGGCGGCTACCACCCCAGCGGGAGCTGCTGGTACCGGCGGGACTGCTGCAACAGTTGGTGGAAATGGTGGTCAGGGCCACATTGCAACTTCGTCTGCAGCCGGTTCGGCCGCGCCAACCGCATACACAATTTCTGGATTGAGCAGAAAATTTGGTGGTGGAGGTGCAGGAGCTAACGGCGGTTCAGTAACTGTAGTTTCGGGTGGAGATTATGGGGGTGGCTCAACTGCAACAGTTGCTGCTACGCGTGCGGGTTCGGGTGTCGCGAATACTGGTGGCGGCGGTGCCGGTGGACTTACCGGATGTACACCAGGTGGAGCCGGCGGTTCGGGCGTGGTTTATGTGCGCACACTTCCAGTATCGATTTCTGCAATTACAGGTGGAGCAGGATCAGTCAAGAGTGTTGCCGCTGTAATTTCTGGCCCAACAGGAAACTTTTCACTCACACTTTCGAGCACAGTTGGAAACTTCAACATTCTTGCTGGTGACTTAACTGCATCAGGCGCAACGAAGACAGCAGGTAACGGAACAGAAAAGTTCATCACCTATCAAGGATCGATTGAACAAATTCGTGCAGCAGTTGTTGCAACTAAATTCACGCTTCAGGGAACTGAAGGTTCGGGAACGATTAAGTATGAGTTGAACCCGGTTGTAGCAGACACTGCGACAACTTTTTTCAACTCGGCAAATAGCCACTACTACCGGTACGTGAATTCGACCTCGGTTTACAGTACGGCTGTTTCTTACGCGAACAACACTGCAAACAACCAGTCTGGTTTGAATGGCTACCTAATCAACATAACTTCGGCGGCCGAGCAGGTTTTCCAGGCCAGTACTTTTACCTACGCATCCAAGCCGAACCTATGGATCGGTGCGCGAGAAGTATCAACCAACGGTAACTGGGTTTGGTATGACGGACCTGAAGCTAACACTCAATTTATGAGTGGTAACTATGGAGCAAGTAAGGCAGCAGTCAATGGTGCCTACAACAACTTCAACGCTACAGAACCGAACAATAACTCGAATGATACTGTCGGTGGCAGTGACTGTGCCGTAGGAAACTTCACGTCAGCCAATGATTGGGATGACATTCCTTGTAGCGGAACTACCAACGGTTTTATTATCGAATACGGTGGTCGATCTACTGACCCAGGTGTGGCCTCAAACACAGTCACCGTTACCAAGACCACTGTAAACGTGGCATACACCGAGTTAAATTTTGACTACACCGCTGGCCACTACACCAACCTCAAGAAGCTTGACATCGTTGCAGCAACTTACGGTACGACTGCTGGAACGACGATTACCACAACTAACTCAACCGGCAAGCTGGTTGGTGACCGAGTGCTGTTCAAAGCGGTCACCGTTCGTGATGGCAAGACTATTGATGCGCTTGTAACTACTCGAAGCCTCTACAACACCTCGATTGCAACATATGAAAACGCGAATGCAGGTGGTTCGGTGCAGAGCTTCCAATCAGATGTGAGCATGACTGGCACAAACGGTTATGCAGAATATCAGTTCGACTTCTTCGAGACCAGTGCAAACATCGAAGCAAATTGTAATGCTGCGATCGCTTGTACCGGATCAAACAAGGTGATTTTGCAAAACGTAAACATTTCACTCTGGGATATCGACTACAACCAGTGGAATGAAGCAACTGGTATGGACAGCTACACAATGGCTTCCAATAGCTACGTCAAGTCATGTTTGGCAAGTTCGCTCACTATCTCCACTACATGCACTACGAACTCACCAGTAACCACATTCCCAAATGCGGTTCGTTTCCAAGGTCGTTCTGGCTACACCAGCCCTGGAACCACAATTCCTGAAGACATGGTGATTGCGAATTATGGCTCGCTAGAAACTTTCAGAATCAAACTCGGAAAGACTTTGAATGTAAATCCAAACCTCTACGGAATTACTTTCAAGGCATTATCTTGGGGCTCAACAACTCCGGTTACCTACGGTCCACCGGCAACCAACTACGACATCGTCTATGACGGCAATGGCAAGACCAGCGGAACAGCTCCGGCAACTCAGACCGGAGCGCTTGGTTCGAACGTAACCATTTCATCTAACTCTGGAACTTTGGTTCGCACTGGCTACACATTCGGTGGTTGGAACACATCAGCCGATGGCTCTGGTGACGCATTTGCGGTTGGTACTGCAACCATGATTCCGGTAAACGGTATGACCTTATATGCGGTTTGGATACCAAGCCAGTTCACACTTACTTATAACGCCAACGGTGGATCAGCTGCACCGGCATCGTCATTGAACAATGCTGGAGCTAGTTTGACCTTGAGTGCAACGGTGCCAACTCGCACCGGCTACACCTTCGGTGGATGGAACACCTTGGCAAACGGCAACGGTACTAACTATGCATCGAGTGCTGCTTACACAATGCCTGGAGCAAACACCACACTTTATGCAAGGTGGACTGCTGCAACTTCGACTATTGCATACAACGGCAACAGTGCGACGTCAGGTAGTGCCCCTGGCAATGACACCGGCAGCGCTGGTGGTCCAACCACTGTGGCAGCAAACAGTAGCCCACTTGTAAGAACCGGTTATACCTTTGCCGGTTGGAACACTGCGGCTAACGGATCCGGCACCGACTACGCGGCCGGTTCTGCAATTAACTACCCATCTAGTGGAACCACCACGCTCTACGCTCAGTGGACTGCGGTGTCTTATACCTTGGCATATAACAGCAACGGTGGATCAGCGGCCCCTGCATCTAGTTCGCAACTTTACGGTTCGACCGTCACGGTGGCTGCTCCTGGCTCAAACCCAACTCGCGCGGGTTACACCTTTGCCGGTTGGAACACTGCTGCAAACGGGTCGGGCACATCTCAGGCCGCAAGCTCGACATTCTCGATGCCGGGCAACAATGTCACTTTGTATGCGCAGTGGACTGCTAACAACTACAACGTGACTTACAACGGCAATGCACCGGCTTCACAAAGTGTGACCGGTTCACAGACCGATGCAACTAATTACAACGTTGGTGGCTCAGTTACCGTTTTGAATGCAGGCACTCTTGCTGTTTCTGGCTATCGCTTTGTGGGCTGGAACACTCTTGCCGATGGCACTGGCACCGATTACGCAGCAGCGGCAACACTAACCATGCCTGCAAGCCATGTCACCCTGTATGCCAAGTGGGTGTTGTCTTCGATCAGGCTCACCTATGACGCAAACGGTGGAACTGGCGCACCACCTGCCGATACTCACACAGCTGGTTCAACTGTAAACCTGTCTTCAACTATTCCTGTTCGCTCCGGATACACCTTCGGCGGTTGGAATTTGCAGGCTAATGGCAGTGGAACGAACTACGCATCGAGTGCAAGTTATGTCATACCTGGCTCTGACACTGTGCTTTATGCAAAGTGGACAGCAGTGAATTACAAATTGGTTTACAACGCAAACGGTGGCCCTAATGCTCCGGCTGATTTGCTCAACCAAATCGTAAATACCATCATCACGCTTTCAAGCACAATTCCAACTTGGATTGGTTACACCTTCCTCGGTTGGAACACGGCAGCAAATGGAACTGGCACCGACTATCCGGCTAGCTCAAGTTTCACCATGCCTGCAAACGATGCAACCTTGTATGCGAAGTGGCAGGGCAATCCTTTTACTCTTTACTACAACGGCAACAATGGTGGAAACATCACCCCAAGCTCACAAGCAAGAAGTGCAGGAACAACTGCAAACATTTCGAGTTCAATTCCACTTCGTACCGGTTACACATTTGCCGGGTGGAACACGGCAGCCAATGGCTCTGGAACTGCTTACACAGCGGGTGCCTCATTGGCAATGCCTGGTTCAAACCTGACTCTCTACGCTCAGTGGACTGCGGTGAGCTCATCGGTCACTTACGATGCCAACGGCGGAAGCGGAGCACCATCTGGCAGCAACGCGACTATCGGCCAAACCGTTACTGTTACCGCTGGAGTACCAACACGCACTGGTTTCACCTTTACAGGTTGGAACACTGCCGCGAATGGTTCTGGCACCCCATACTCGGCAACTGACACCTTTACTATGGGTGGCAGTGCGGTAACGCTTTACGCTCAGTGGACTGCAACTGCGTATGCACTTAGTTATGACGCGAACGGCGGAACCGGAGCCCCAGGTTCTCGTAATTATGCGTATTCAGCCACAGCAACTGTGAGTTCAGTTCTTCCAGTCTTTGCGGGAAATGACTTCTTGGGCTGGAACACTCAGGCCAATGGTCTCGGCACCACCTATGCTGGCGGCGCAACATTTACTATGCCGGCAAACAGCGTGACGTTGTACGCTCAGTGGACGCTAGCCACATTGAGCGTCTACTACAACGCAAATGGCGGTAGCGGAACAATCGCAAGCCAGGCGGGTCGTTTTAACACAAACATCACATTGAGCAGCAGCGTTCCTACCCGTTCGGGTTACACCTTTGCAGGTTGGAACACCAACTCTGATGGCTCGGGCACAAGTTACGCGTCATCGTCATCGTTTACCATTCCGGCAACCAACACCATTCTTTACGCCCAGTGGACTGCGATTACCTACTCGCTTTCCTACAACGCAAACGGTGGATCTGGTGCACCGACTGCAGTTGCCAATTTGACTGCAGCACAGAGCGTGACTCTATCTGGCACGGCACCAACTCTCAGCGGTAGTTACTTCACCGGCTGGAACACTGCAGCTAATGGCAGTGGTCAAAGTTACGCAGTATCAACCGCGTTCGTAATGCCTGCAGCCAACGCGACTTTATATGCTCAGTGGTCACTAAATATTTACAGCGTTAGCTATAACGGCAACGGTGGAAATGGAGCTCCAAACGCACAGCAAACCAGTGGCGGTAACGTAACTGTGCCAAATAGCACACCGACTCGTCCTGGTTACACTTTCAATACTTGGAGTCCAAACCCTGGTGGTGGCGGTAGTACTCAAGCGCCGAACTCAACGTTTGCCCCTTCAGGAAACATGGTGCTTTACGCGCAGTGGACGGCGAACACCATTACCATTCACTACAGCATGAATGGCGGAACTGGAACTACGCCTGCGGATTCCACTGGAACCTATGGCACCACGATTCAGTTGGATGGAGACACAAACTTCACCAAGGCCAATGCCGTATTCGTTTCCTGGAACACTATGGCTGATGGAACCGGCACCAGTTACCAGTCGTTTGAACCAAACTTTGCATTGCCAGATTCAGACATTACTTTGTATGCGATCTGGTCTGGCACCAACTTCGCAATTGAGTACAAGCCAAACGGCGGAAACAACGCACCTGGTACTCAGTATGCAAACCCTGGTAACAACGTAAACCTTGCACCTAGCGAGCCAACCAAGTCGGGATTCGACTTCGCTGGCTGGCAAGAGGTTAGCACCGGAAACGTTTACTCACCGGGTACAGCAATCACCATGCCTACCGCAAACCTCGTGCTGGTTGCACGTTGGGTTACTCGTGCAAGTTCTTCTGCACCGATTCCAATTGCAACTCCAACACCGACTCCAACTAATCCACCGGTAGTCGGACCTAAGAAGTTGACCATCACGGTTTACTTCAAGGGTGACTCTGCGGTGCTAACTGCCACTACCAAGACTGCACTTAAGAAGTTGTCTATTCAAGCGAAGGCATTCGGTCGCGCTTCAGCAATAACAATCATTGGTCGAGTAAAAGAGACTAACGATAAGAGTTACGACATGCGTCTTTCGAAGCAGCGAGCTACCAACGTGGCCGCGTACTTGAAGAAGCTTGGAGTGAATGGCACCTACAAGGTAATTGCCGCCGGTATCTCTCCAGAAAACAAGGCGATCTCACGCCGTGTTGATGGAGTTCTAGTCTGGAAGTAAAGTTCTAGAAACCTAATCAGCCTCGAGAACGAAACCAGTTCTCGGGGCTGATTCTTTTTTGCACAATTGCTGCTGAGAACAAAATGATTGCAGCACCAAGCAAAGTGCTCAGCTGAATCTGCTCATTCAGTAAAGCCCAACCGGCAATAACCGCTACAACCGGCGATAAATAGGTAACCGTACTGGCAATTGCGCTGCCGACGATGCTGGTGACTCTAAAGTTCCAAACGTATGCAAAGCCTGTGCCAAGTGCCCCAAGCACGAAAATAGAAAACACCGAGTGCAGACTCAAATCATTATGGGTAAGCGGTTGCGTGAATGCCAGTGGGGCAAGCCAAACTACGCTGGCAATTAACTGAGCTGTGGCCAGAGAGGTGGAACTGTAACCTGTGTTTGACAAATGCTTGCGCATGTAAGGGAACGAGAATCCGTAGCCAAGGGTTGCCATCAGAATCAGACCGATACCAAGTGGCACATTTGATCCGTTAAATGACAAGTTTCCAAACAAAACCAGCACTCCGATAAAGCCAAGCAGCAAACCAAATATTTGACCTTTAGTAATGGTTTCGCTGCGGAACACGAGAGTGATAAACAGAACGCTAAACAACGGGGTTGTTGCGTTCAGAATTCCCGCCAATGAACTATCCAGAAGC
>JACCDM010263953.1_pt1 | contig 10289 bp, 9 predicted proteins | sample 7445851 | NCBI WGS metagenome assembly JACCDM01 (sample SAMN15323438, study PRJNA562643) | freshwater metagenome | isolation source: river surface water | place: USA:Blue River Watershed | collected 2017-08-16
GTGGCCATGCGCCCGCCGACATAGGGCGCTTGTTCAAACACACTGACCTGATGCCCGGCTTGAACCAGGGTGCGGGCCGCTGTGACGCCGGCCATGCCGGCCCCGAGGATGGCAAAGTGTTTCATGGGATCGACTCTACACCCAAGTGCGTTTGTCGTCCCGGGTGACACAACAGCGCGGCTCGGGTCGCCGGGCTGCGCAGCTGTTTGAGCCACCACTGCAAGGCCCGCCCTGTCCGAGGCCCGCCCTCTGCGGTGCCGGCGTCGTGTCCGCTGCTGGCGTGGCTGTCAGCGCCACCCCGGCGCCAGGCGTAGCCAACCGAGGGGATGCGGGGCGGTCGTTGTACCTCGCGCTTCACCAGCCGACCGGCGGCCAGGTAAGGGCGTACCAGGGGCTCGGGCAGAAATCCGACACCCAGCCCACGCAACTGCGCCTGCAGCTTGGCCGGCATGCTGGGCACCGTGAACACGTCCTGCCCGGCCAGCAAACCCACGGTCATGCCACGCCCCTGCGGGGTGGAGTCGGCCACCGCCACGGCCCGGTGCTGACGAATCACCTCGTCGGGCACCGGTTCGGCGTGGGCGGCCAGCGGGTGGTGTGGGGCAATCGCAAAGACAAAGGGCAACTGGCCCAACGGGGCAAACTGCACCCCGTGCGGCAAGGTGATGGCCTCCATGCTCACGCCCAGGGCCAGATCCGCCTGGCCGGAGACAAGGGCATGCAGCGTGCCGCTCAACACCTCGTCGCGCAAGCGCAGACGGGTGGGGGGTTGGGGCTCCAGAAAACTCCCGCACAGTTCCATCATCGTGGTGGGGTCGATCAGGCTGTCCACGGCGATGGTGAGCTCGCTCTCCCACCCCGTGGCCACCCGGCGCACCCGTTGTGCCACCGCTTCCAGTTCGGCCAGGATGCGTTGGCCCTCGTCCATCAACTCCTGGCCCGCCGCGGTGGGCCGGGCCTGGCGCGACCGCCGATCAAACAACAAGACATCGAGCGACTCCTCGAGCTGGCGCACGCGGTAGGTCAGGGCACTGGGCACCAGGTTGAGCGCCCGGGCTGCGGCGGCAAAACTGCCGCAGCGGGCGATGGTCTGAAGCATCGACAGGGCTTGCGGCGTGAGGACATCGCGGGTGTTGGGCATGGCGTTTCAGCGTTTATGCAGGGGAGGGGGCGCCGGTCACCAGGTTGGCGGGATCAGGCTGATTGCAATATTCAATATATTTGAATGGTGACGTCAATCATATGCCATGGCGAGCCCTCGAATCACCCGTACATTGCTGTTTGTCTTGAATTTATTGTCTTCAGGGGATTCGCATGATCACGCTTCGACGCTCTCAAGATCGCGGCTACGCCGACCACGGCTGGCTCAAGTCGTTCCACAGCTTTTCCTTTGCCGGCTACCACGACCCGGCCCACATGGGCTGGGGCAACCTGCGGGTGATCAACGAGGACCGCATCGCCCCGGGCACCGGGTTTGGCACGCACGGCCATCGCGACATGGAAATCATCAGCTACGTGCTGACCGGTGAATTGGCGCACCGCGACAGCATGGGCAATGTCAAAGGCATTCCGCCGGGAGACGTGCAGCGCATGAGTGCGGGCCGCGGTGTCCAGCACAGCGAGTTCAACCATGCCGACGGGCAGGAGACGCATTTTTTCCAGATCTGGATCCAGCCCAACGTGGCCGGCATCGAACCGGGTTACGAGCAGGTGACGGTGGCTGCATCGGACAAGCGCGGTCGGCTCGCGCGCATTGCTGCGCCTGAGCAGGGGGCGGTGCGAATTCATGCGGATGCGACGCTCTATGCGGGTTTGTTCGACGCCCAGGAGTCTGCGCAACTGGACCTGAGGCCCGGTCGTCTGGGCTATGTGCATCTGGTGCGTGGCGCCTTGCGGGTGAATGGCCAGTCCTTGCAAGCTGGGGACGCGCTGTTGTTGGCAGAAGAACCGTCGATCCGGCTCGAACAGGGGCAGGATGCGGAAGTGCTGGTGTTTGACCTGGCCCATTGAGCGAGGTTCCGGTCCTTCATTCTTGAGGGACTGTTTCTGGTGGGCGAGTTTTTTCCCGCTGTTTGTTTTTTCGATCGATTTTTTTTCAGGAGTTATTTCATGGCAAAAACCGTTGTGGTCTTTCATTCGGGCTACGGTCACACCGAGCGCGTGGCCAACTTTGTGGCAGATGGTGCCCAGGCTGAACTGGTGGTGATTGATGCCGATGGCAACGTGAGCGAGGCCGACTGGAGCCGACTCGATGCGGCAGACGCCATCATCTTTGGTTCGCCCACTTACATGGGCATGGCGTCGTGGCAATTCAAAAAATTCGCCGACGCCACCTCCAAGCGCTGGTTCACCAGTGCCTGGAAAGACAAGGTGGCGGGTGGCTTCACCATCTCGGCCAGCCCGAGTGGCGACAAGTTGTCCACGATTCAGTACTTCATCACGCTGGCCATGCAAAACGGCATGATCTGGGTGGGACAACCGGCGCTCAATGACGGCACCGTCAACCGCCTGGGCTCCAACTCGGGGCTGATGGCACAGGTGGGGCCGACCAGCCCGGCCAGCGATATTCCCCAAGGGGATCTGGACACCGCCAAGGCCTACGGCCAGCGTGTGGCCGAGGTGGCGGCCAAGCTGCGCGGCTGAGCGCAGACCTGCGGGGGTGGGCGTTGGCTGGGCGGTGCGCGGGTCAGGGCGAGGCGGACAAATCGGGGGCCAACGCCACCCGCTCGTCAAACACGAAGCAGTCACCTCGGTAGTGCGCGCCGCCCACTTCCTCGAAGTACTTGAGAATGCCGCCCTCGAGTTGGTACACCGAGTCGAGCCCGAGGTCTCGCAGATAGAGGGCAGCCTTCTCGCAGCGGATGCCTCCCGTGCAATAACTCACCACCGTTTTGCCTTCCAGCGCGGCGCGGTGCGCTTGCGCGGCCGCCGGGAATTCGCTGAACCGGTTGATGCGCCAGTCAATGGCGCCCTCAAATGCCCCGGCATCCACCTCGAAGGCGTTGCGGGTGTCGAGGGTGACCACCGGACGCCCTTCGTCGTCATGCCCCTGGTCCAGCCAGCGCTTGACGGTATCTGCCTTCACGGCAGGTGCACGCCCCCCGGACGGACGGATGGTCGGGTGGTTCATGCGAATGATCTCGCGCTTGCACTTCACCAGCATGCGCTGGAAGGGTTGTGCGTGCGACCAACTTTCCTTGGGCGTGATATCGGCAAAACGCGCATCTTGATGGATAAAGCCAACAAATGCGCGCACAGCCGACTCGGGTCCGGCCAGGAACAGGTTGACACCTTCTTGGGCGAGCAAGATGGTGCCCTTGAGGCCGTCGTTGCGTGCGCGTGCCAGCCAGGGCTCACGCAGACCTGGCGGGTCTTCAATATCGACAAATTTGTAGGCGGAAATGTTCAGAATGTCCTTCACACGGACATTTTACGAGGCGGCGATCCGTGGCCGTGCCTACAATCTCCGCATGTTCGTTCATCTGCGCCTGCATTCCGAGTTTTCCGTGGTCGATGGCACCAACCGCATCGATGATGCGGTGCAAGTGGCAGCCCGTGATGGTCAACCGGCATTGGCGATCACCGACCTCAACAACCTGTTTGGCGGTATCAAGTTTTACAAGGCTGCACGGGGTGCCGGGGTCAAGCCTGTGCTGGGCGCCGAGGTGGTGCTGGAGGGGTTGTCGGACGACCTGGTCCAGACCTCGCGCATGCTGCTGCTGGTGCAGGACCACGCCGGCTATCTGAACCTGTGCGAGCTGCTCGCTCGCGCCTGGACGCAAAACGTGGTGCGTGATCAGGCGGTGGTCAAACTGGCCTGGTTGCGCGAACTCGCGCAAGGTCTGATCGCGCTCTCGGGCGCTCAAAGCGGAGCGGTGGGCCAGGCGCTGATGCAGGGCAATGCATCCAAGGCCGGTGAGGCCGCGCTGTTGCTGGCGTCCGTGTTCCCGCACCGTTTTTACATTGAATTGCAACGTGCCGGCCGTGCCGACGACGAAGCCCATGTGATGGCGGCGGTGCAACTGGCTGCGCGACTCAAGCTGCCGGTGGTGGCCACCCACCCGGTGCAGTTCACCCAGCCCGACGACTACGAGGCCCACGAGGCCCGCGTGTGCATTGCCGAGGGCGAGATACTGGGTAATGCGCGGCGCGTTCGCAAGTTCACCCGTGAGCAATACTTCAAGTCGGCCGAGCAAATGTGCGCGTTGTTTGCCGACGTGCCCTCGGCCCTGGTCAACACGGTGGAAATTGCCCGTCGCTGCAATCTCACGCTCACGCTGGGCAAGCCGCAGTTGCCCGACTACCCCACGCCGCCCGTGGACGGTCGTCAGTTGCCCATGGAGGAGTATTTCCGCCACGCCTCGCACCAAGGCCTGGAGGCCCGCTTGCGTCAGCGTTTCCCCGACGAGGCCGAGCGCGAGCGCCAGCGCCCCGGCTATGTCGAGCGCCTGGAGTTCGAGATCCAGACCATCATCAAGATGGGCTTCCCGGGCTATTTCCTGATCGTGAGTGACTTCATCAACTGGGCCAAGCACAACGGTTGTCCGGTGGGGCCGGGACGGGGGTCGGGCGCGGGCTCGCTGGTGGCGTACTCGCTCAGCATCACCGACCTCGATCCGCTGCAGTACAAATTGCTGTTTGAACGTTTCCTGAACCCGGAGCGGGTGTCCATGCCCGACTTCGATATTGACTTCTGTCAGACCAACCGCGACCGGGTCATCGACTACGTCAAGGAAAAATACGGCCGCAACGCGGTCAGCCAGATCGCCACCTTCGGCACCATGGCCGCGCGCGCGGCCATCCGCGATGTGGGCCGTGTGCTCGACATGAGCTACACCTTCTGCGACGGCATCTCCAAGCTCATTCCCAACAAGCCAGGTCAGCACATCACCATCGCGGGTGCGCTCGAGGTAGAGCCGCAACTGGCCGAGCGCCAAGCCAAGGAGGACGAGGTTCGCACCTTGTTGGCCCTGGCACAAAAACTCGAAGGCATGACGCGCAACGTGGGCATGCACGCGGGGGGCGTATTGATTGCCCCAGGCCGTCTCACCGATTTTTGTCCCCTGTACCAGCAGCCTGGTAGCGGGTCGGCGGTCAGCCAGTTCGACAAGGACGATGTCGAGGCTGCGGGCCTGGTGAAGTTCGACTTTCTGGGACTGGCCACGCTGACCATTCTGGAAATTGCCCGTGACTTCATTCGTGCACGGCATCCGGCGCAGGTCAACTTCAGCTTCGACGACATTCCGCTGGATGACGCCGCCACCTACAAGCTCTTTCAAGACGGCAAGACTGAAGCCGTGTTCCAGTTTGAAAGTCGCGGGATGCAGGGCATGTTGAGAGATGCGCGCCCCACACGATTGGAAGACCTGATTGCGCTCAATGCCTTGTACCGTCCTGGCCCGATGGACCTGATCCCCAGCTTTGTGGCGCGCAAGCACGGCCGCGAGCAGGTCGAGTACCCCCACCCCCTGGTGGAGCCTGTGTTGGCCGAAACCTACGGCATCATGGTCTACCAGGAGCAGGTCATGCAGACCGCGCAGGTGCTGGGGGGCTACTCGCTCGGTGGCGCCGATTTGCTGCGCCGTGCCATGGGCAAGAAAAAAGCCGAGGAAATGGCCGAGCATCGGCAGATCTTCCGCGAGGGGGCGGCCAAGAACAACATCCCCGAGCAGAAGGCCGACGAAATCTTCGACCTGATGGAGAAGTTCGCCGGCTATGGCTTCAACAAGTCGCACGCGGCAGCCTATTCCTTGCTGGCCTACCAGACGGGCTGGCTCAAGGTGCACTACACCGCCGAGTTTTTCTGCGCCAACATGACGGTGGAGATGGACGACACCGACAAGCTCAAGGTGTTGTACGAGGACGCGGTGTCCATGGGCATCACCTTCGAGCCGCCGGATGTGAACCGTGGCCATTACCGGTTTGAGCCGGTCGCGGATCAGTTGATCCGCTATGGCCTGGGCGCCATCAAGGGCACGGGCCAGCAGGCCATCGAGGCCATCGTCGCCGCGCGCGAGAGCGGGGGAGCCTTCTCCAGTTTGTACGACTTCTGCCGTCGGGTGGACCGCACACGCTTGAACAAGCGCACCGTCGAGGCCTTGGTGAAGGCGGGGGCTTTCGATGCCATCGAACGCAACCGCGCCGCGCTGGTGGCGTCCATCGACCGCGCGTTTGAATTCGCCCAGGCTTGTGAGGCCAACGCCCACCAGGGGGGTCTGTTCGATGGTGGCGATGACCACGGCTCGAGCACGCAGGAGCCGGAGTTGGTGCGCACCATGCCCTGGGGTGTCAAGGAGCGTTTGACGCTGGAAAAAACCGCCGTCGGTTTCTACCTCTCGGGCCATTTGTTTGACGAGGTCGAGCGCGAGGTGCGGCAATTCGTCAAGCGCCGGCTGGACGAATTGATGGACTCGCGCGAGCCACAGTTGCTGGTGGGGATCGTGTCGGATTTTCGGGTCATCAACGGGCAGCGTGGTCGGCTGGCGCTCTTCAAGCTCGACGACAAGAGCCAGGTGATCGAAGCCTCCGCCGACGAGGGTTTGTTCAACGCCCACAAGCAACTGCTGCGCGACGACGAACTGGTCGTGGTGATGGCGCGCGCACAGCCCGACCGTTTTTCGGGCGGGCTTCGGCTGCAGGTGCAGCAGGTGTGGGACCTGACCCAGGCGCGCTGCCGCTTTGGCAAATACCTGCGCGTCGAAGTCAACGGTCAAGCCCCCGATATTGCGCGTGTGGTGCGCGAGCATCCGGTGCGCAGAGAAGTCGCCGAGCAAGGTGAACTCAGCCGAGGCCTGGGCGTTCGCCTGCATGTGCTGCGCGAGGGCGCGCAGGCTGAATTGCAACTCGGTGAGGCAGCGCGCTTTTATCCAAGCGACGCGGCACTGGCCAGTTGGATGGCACAGGCCCACAACGGGCAGGCCCGCATCGTCTACGATTGACCCCATGTTCTTCACACTGCCCAACCTGATGACCTGGACGCGCATAGCGGCCATTCCCTTGATCGTGGCGGTGTTTTACCTGCCGCTGGACCCAGAGATGCGTAACCTCACGGCCACGGTGATGTTTGTGGTCTTCGCCCTGACCGATTGGCTGGACGGTTACCTGGCGCGCAAGCTCAACCAGACGTCCTCCTTTGGCGCGTTCCTGGACCCGGTGGCGGACAAATTTCTGGTCTGTGCCAGCCTGTTGGTGTTGGTGCACCTGGGCCGTGCCGATGTGTTTGTGGCCCTCATCATCATTGGGCGCGAAATTGCCATTTCAGCCCTGCGCGAGTGGATGGCGCAAATTGGCGCCTCACGCAGCGTGGCGGTGCACATGCTCGGCAAACTCAAGACCATGGTGCAGATGGTGGCGATCCCCTTCCTGTTGTATGAAGGGCGTCTCTTCGGTCTCATCGACACCCTGTGGTGGGGTCAGGTCATGATCTGGATCGCCGCCGGGTTGACCGTGTGGTCCATGGTGTACTACTTGCAAAAGGCGCTTCCCGCCATCCGGCAGCACGCCCGATGAATTCGTCTGGTCCGGGGTCGAGCGCGCCAGGGCGACTCGAGTGGGTCGATCTCATGCCCGCGGTGTTTGTGCTGATCTGGAGCACGGGCTTCATCGTGGCGCGCTACGGCATGCCCTATGCCCCTCCCATGGGTTTTCTGATGTGGCGGTACGCGCTGTCCATCCTGTGCTTTCTGGTGTGGATTCGCCTGGCCCGGGTGGCCTGGCCGAGCACGCGCGGTCAGTGGTGGCATTTGAGTGTTGCCGGGGTGTTGATGCATGCGGGCTACCTGGGCGGTGTGTGGTCCTCCGTCAAGGCCGGCATGGGCGCTGGATTGACGGCCCTGATCGTGGGCTTGCAACCGGTGCTCACGGCCATGTGGCTGTCTGCACGAGGCGGCGCGGTCAGTCGCCGTCAATGGCTGGGCCTGTGGCTGGGGTTGGCAGGCTTGGTGCTCGTGGTGTGGCGCAAGCTGGGCAGCCTGGAGGTGTCTGCGTGGACGCTCGTGTGTGCCATCACCGCCCTGTTGTCCATCACCATTGGCACGCTCTACCAAAAGCGACATGTCCAGCCCTGCGATGTGCGCACGGCCAACACGGTGCAACTCGCCGCGGCGGCCCTGGTCACCTGCCCGCTGGCCTGGATGGAAACCGAGTCCGTGGTCTGGCACCCGCAATTGATAGGGGCCATGGCCTGGTCGGTCTTGGGCATGACACTGGGCGGCAGTTCATTGCTCTACCTGCTGATTCAGCGCGGTGCCGCTGCGAGTGTCAGCAGCCTCATGTACCTGGTGCCGCCATGCACGGCCACCATCGCCTGGGTGTTGTTTGACGAGCCCATCACGGCGCTGACCCTGGCCGGCATTGGCCTCACAGCCTTGGGTGTGAGCCTCGTGGTGCGAGCGCCCGCGGTCACGAGAGCGACATAATTGCACGCATCACCCCCTGTCAGCCAGGGCTTTCGGCTGACAATTCAGGCCAGTTATTTTTCGGAGCCACCATGAGCAAACATCGTATCGCCGTTATCCCTGGAGACGGCATTGGCAAGGAAGTCATGCCCGAGGGCGTTCGGGTGGTGGATGCTGCGGCTCGCAAGTTCGGCATTGATCTGGCGTTCGACCATTTCGATTTCTCCAGCTGGGATTACTGCGAACGCCACGGCAAGATGATGCCCGATGATTGGAAGGACCAGATCGGGGGTCATGAGGCCATCTTCTTTGGCTCGGTGGGGTGGCCGGCCAAGATTGCCGACCACGTGTCGCTGTGGGGGTCGCTGCTGCTGTTCCGTCGCGAGTTTGACCAGTACATCAACCTGCGCCCCGCGCGCCTGATGCCCGGCATCGTTGCGCCGGTGGTGCGGCGTGACGGCAGCCCCCGTCTGCCGGGTGAAATCGACATGTACATCGTGCGTGAAAACACCGAAGGCGAGTACTCCAGCATTGGTGGACGGATGTTCCCGGGCACTGAGCGCGAGATCGTCATGCAAGAGTCGGTGTTCTCCCGTGTGGGCGTCGACCGTGTGCTGAAGTTCGCCTTCGATCTGGCGCAGTCGCGCCCCAAGAAACACCTCACCAGTGCCACCAAGTCCAATGGCATCGCCATCACCATGCCTTACTGGGACGAGCGTGTGGCCGAGATGGCCCGGGCCTATCCGGACGTGAAACTGGACAAATTCCACATTGACATTCTCACTGCCCATTTTGTGCAGCGTCCCGATTTCTTCGACGTGGTGGTGGCCAGCAATTTGTTTGGCGACATCCTGAGCGATCTGGGGCCGGCCTGTACCGGCACCATCGGCATTGCGCCCAGTGCCAACCTGAATCCCGAACGCAAGTTCCCCTCGCTGTTCGAGCCCGTGCACGGCTCGGCCCCCGACATTGCGGGGCGTGGCATTGCCAACCCCATCGGTCAGATCTGGTGCGGCGCCATGATGCTGGAGTTTTTGGGCTACAAGGCAGCACACGATGCCATCCTCACGGCCATCGAGAAAGTGCTCGATCCCAAGAGTGGTGCACCGCGTACGCCGGACATTGGCGGCACGGCCAGTACCAGCGACCTGGGCCGTGCCATCGAGCAGGCGTTGTAAGAATCGCGCCAGCCCAGCAATGGCGCTGGGTGGGGCTTCAATCCTCCTAAAAACGGATAGAATCCCACTCCACGTTGCGGTTGCTGAGCCGTGTCACATGGTCGTTTGTCACCATTGACAGTCCTCCAGCCCTTGGATTAAATCCACGACAGCAGCGATGAACTGTATCGCCTGAACGATGCGCCCCGCGTCTTTTGCGGGGTGTTGTTTTTCAGGTGAGCCCAAACTAGCAACCACATCAAGTCTTACAACAAGGGGATCTTTGTGAACAAGTCCGAATTGATTGAACATATCGCCAAGCATGCCGACATCTCCAAGGCTGCTGCAACCCGCGCGCTCGAGGCCACCATCGGTGCCGTCAAGACCACGTTGAAAAAAGGCGGCACCGTGTCGCTGGTGGGTTTTGGTACCTTCGCTGTGACCAAGCGGGCTGCTCGCACCGGTCGCAACCCCCGCACCGGCACTGCGATTAAAATCAAATCGGCCAAGGTTCCGAAGTTCCGTCCCGGCAAGGCTTTGAAAGACGCCCTGAACTGATTGTAGGTGGGGTGCTTAGCTCAGTTGGTAGAGCGGCGCCCTTACAAGGCGTAGGTCGGCGGTTCGAGACCGTCAGCACCCACCACCCAACGAAGGCGAACCTGGTTCGCCTTTTTTGTTGAACTCCACAGAAGACGCCCATGTTTGATTTCGTCCGCAAGCACACCAGGATCATGCA
>JACCDM011009438.1_pt1 | contig 10288 bp, 10 predicted proteins | sample 7445851 | NCBI WGS metagenome assembly JACCDM01 (sample SAMN15323438, study PRJNA562643) | freshwater metagenome | isolation source: river surface water | place: USA:Blue River Watershed | collected 2017-08-16
AGGCGCATCAGCTCCTCGTTATTCTGCATAGCCCGACTTTATCGGTAAGGTTGGAGCCATGAAAGTACATGTCGCCAATCACCCGCTTATCTCTCATAAGTTAACTGTTCTCCGTGATGAGCGCACAGATTCACCCACTTTCCGCCGTCTCGTTGAAGAACTCGTGACTCTCTTGGCATATGAAGCGACTCGCGATGTAAAGACAGTTCCAATCAAGATTAAAACTCCAGTTACTGAAACAACTGGTCTCAAAATGGCAGAGCCTCGTCCAGTCGTCGTTCCTATTCTTCGTGCAGGGCTGGGAATGCTTGAAGGTATGACAAAGTTGCTTCCTACTGCACAAGTTGGTTTCTTGGGCATGGTTCGTGATGAGAAGACGCTCAAAGCTAGTACCTATGCCAACCGTCTTCCAGAAGATCTCTCTGGACATCATTGTTTTGTTCTTGATCCGATGCTTGCGACTGGTGGAACTCTCGTTGCTGCATTTGAATATCTCATCGAACGCGGTGCCAGCGAAATCACTGCAATCTGTCTCTTGGCTGCTCCTGAAGGAATCAAAGTAGTAGAAGACGCTTTTAAGGATTCCGGGGTTCCCATTACATTGGTAACCGGGTCACTCGACGAAAAACTCAATGAACACGGGTACATCGTTCCCGGCCTTGGCGATGCTGGTGACCGTCTCTACGGAGTCGTGTAATGGCATCAACTTCTCCTGGATACGGAATCACGATCCGCGTTGAGGGCGCACCTGAACTTCAACCAGTCGCACTTGTTACTGCAACGGTGACAAATGCTGGTGCAACGATTACTGCTCTCGACGTTGTCGAATCTCAGCTTGATCGGGTTGTCGTAGATATTACCTGTGACACCGTTGATAAAGATCACGCTTTAGAGATCAATGCCGCATTGGCAGCACATGTCGGACTTACTGTCCGCAAGGTCAGTGACCGTACATTCTTGCTCCACCTCGGTGGAAAGCTGGAGATAAATTCCAAGGTTCCATTGAAGACTCGTGATGACTTATCCCGCGCATACACCCCTGGCGTTGCTCGAATCTGTCAGGCGATTGTCGATGACCCATCAGATGTTCGACGCCTCACCATGAAGCGCAATACCGTTGCCGTTGTTACTGATGGATCAGCAGTGCTCGGCCTTGGAAATATCGGTCCAGCAGCAGCTCTTCCAGTGATGGAGGGAAAGGCAGTTCTTTTCAAGCGTTTTGCAGATATCGATGCCTGGCCAGTCTGTCTCGACACCCAAGATGTCGATGAGATTGTTCGCACTGTTCAATTAATTGCTCCTGTATACGGTGGAATTAACCTTGAAGATATTTCAGCGCCACGTTGCTTTGAGGTTGAAGCACGTCTTCGCGAACTTCTTGATATTCCAGTATTCCACGATGATCAACACGGAACTGCAATTGTTGTTCTCGCGGCGCTACGCAACTCACTCAAACTTGTGAACAAGTCAATCGCAGATGTAAAGATTGTAATGAGCGGTGCTGGCGCTGCCGGTACTGCCATCGCGCGTCTACTCGTCTTAAGCGGAGCTAAAAACATAATCGCTTTTGATAAAGATGGTGTCATCTGTAAATCTTCACAAGGTGAAGATCGAATGCGTCGTTGGTTTATCGATAACTCAAACCACGATAACTTCCAAGGTGATATCCATGCAGCAATGGCTGGTGCCGATGTCTTTATTGGTGTCAGCGCGCCAGATGTCATAACCGAAGCCGATGTTGCATCTATGGCTAAGGGTTCAATCGTCTTTGCTCTTGCTAACCCAAATCCGGAGATTGATCCTGCTATCGCTCGAAACTACGCAACCGTGGTTGCAACCGGCCGAAGCGATCAGCCAAATCAGATTAATAATGTGTTGGCATTTCCTGGAATCTTCCGAGGACTTCTCGATGCTGGCGTAAGCAAGATTGAAGATGAACTTCTCGTTGCAGCAGCTGAAGCGATTGCAGATTGTGTCTCTAGCTCTCAACTCAACGCATCATTTATTGTTCCAAGCGTCTTTGATGCTCAAGTTGTCACCAAGGTGGCAGCTGCGGTGAAGAAGATATCTCTTCGATAGCCATGACTGCCTACGCCGCATCCTTTGACACACAGTTCTCTTCGCTCGCGCCTTTTGTTCTCTACGTATTGATTGGTGCCATTATCTTCATTGAAACTGGGCTGTTATTTGGCTTCTTTCTCCCTGGAGATTCAATACTTTTCAGCGCAGGGATAGTGGCAGCAGCTCACGGCGATGTAAATATCGTAATTCTGGTTTCGATCATTGTCGCTGCCGCTTTCTTTGGAGATCAAGTTGGTTTTGTCTTAGGTCGAGTCATCGGTAGGCCATACCTCGATAAACGCCAATCCCCTAGAATTAAAGCGATGATTGTTAATGCAGAACGCTTTTACGAGAAGACCGGCTGGTGGGCTGTAATTACTGCACGATTCTTCCCTTGGGTCCGCACTTTCGTGCCGCCGATTGCCGGCGCTTCAATGATGAACTACTACAAATTTCTCTCTGCAAATATCATCGGAGCGATTCTCTGGGGAGCCGGGATAACACTCGCGGGTTACTACGCCTATTCAATTCCTTGGGTAAAGAACTTCTCCTACGGAATTGCTGCCTTCTTTATTATTGCTTCTGCAATCTCCGTGTTTGTGAATTATTCACGCCGCCCACGATAACTCCTAAATAAGTCATAGCGATACCTGTTACTAGGTACCAGCTCACTCGTACGCCTTCAGTCGGTGAAATCAAATCAATCAATAATGAGCCCAGGAGATTTCCGCCAACGCTAAAGAGTGTAAAGGTGAGTACTCCAAGGTGCTGCACAATCTTGGATGTAAAGGCGATGTAGATAACTCCAATTACTCCACCGGTGTAGATCCACCATGGACCTGATGGAAGAGGTGATAACTCAGTATCACCGAAAACAACTAAGAGCGTTAATAAGATGAAGAGAAAGCTTGTACCCATAAAGAAGTTAAGTAACGAGGTTGTAAAGCTTTGATGTGAATGTTCATTGATCTGACCATTGAGAGCTCGCTGTACTCCGACTACTGCTCCAGCAACGCCAGCTAGAAAGACAGCGAAGAGTGCCAAGTCGGCCGCTTCAATTCGGTCAAGCACGGAGATAAAGACAGCGAAGACAGTAAATACTGCGGCAGCAGTGCGACGGAAGGTGATCTGCTTCTTTCCACCACCGGTGATGCCTAGGCGGTCAACGAGTAAGGATGCTGCTGTCTGCCCCGCGATTGAGGCGACAGAGTAAATAGCCACGCCTATTACAGGCACCACATGGGTTTGAATTCCGACAAAAATCCCACCGAGTGCACCAGCGAAGAGCGTCCATTTCGGTATTTCACGACGGCTCACAGCGCCGCGCAGATTTTGAACTCCCAATTTAATTGAAGGCGAGAAGAGCGCAATCGCAGCGATGATGATGAGCCCGGAACCAAAAGAGATTAGCGCTGCTTGAACACCATTATCGAGTCGAGTCGAGAGTTCACCATTTGCTCGAGCTTGCAGCGCAATCATTACACCAGAAATTGTTGCTAAAACATCGAGGCGTTGGTTCTCCTTAGAAGCCATCTCTAACTCTCCAACGCCATTGTGATTGAGAGCCACTCTTCTTCGCGCAGCGCTAATTCGGATGAGATCTGTAACAACTGTTCTGAAATCTCAATAAGTTTGGCAGGATCTGCTGCAGAGGATTCTTGCTCTTGGGTAAGGCGTAAGACCTCGGCCTTGCCTTTTTCTATCTGACGTTCCACGCGTGCCAGGTCTTTCTTCAATTGCCGCTCTTCCGCCGCATTTGATTTCTTTCCCGAACCTCCTGCTGCCTGCGTTGGAGCCAATTGCTGGTGGCGCAGCTGTAAGTACTCATCGACTCCGCGGGGTAAGTCACGGAGTTGCAAGTCACCAAGTAGCCCTACAAAACGATCACAAACTCTCTCGAGGAAGTAGCGATCGTGCGACACAACAAGCAGAGTTCCACCATAAGAATCTAGGAGGTCTTCCAGTTCGGTAAGAGTCTCGATATCGAAATCGTTTGTAGGCTCATCGAGCATTAAAACGTTTGGTGCATCCATCAATAAACGAGTTAATTGCAAGCGTCGACGTTCGCCACCCGATAAATCTCCTACCGGTGTCCACTGGCCGTCGCGATCAAAGCCAAGGCGTTCGCAGAGTTGTGATGCAGAGAGCGTCTTTCCTTTTCCAAGTTCGACGTATTGGGCAACATTCTCTACCGCTTCAAGTACTCGCCAGGTTGGGTCGAGTTCATCAAGATGCTGCGTAAGGAAGGCTATTTTCACTGTTATTCCAGTGACGAGCTTTCCGGCAGCGGGAGCCAATTGGCTCGCAAGCACGCGCATCAGAGTGCTTTTGCCGGCGCCATTTACTCCAATGATTCCGATGCGATCGCCAGGTCCAATATTCCAGGTCAGATGTGAAAGTAACTCTTTATCTCCAGCCTTTACCTGCATATCTTGTGTTTCAAGAACTGTCTTACCAAGTCGGTTGAGCGCGAACTTCAGCAATTCGCTTCCATCGCGCGGTGCCGGCTCTGCCGAGATTAATTCATTTGCGGCGTCTACGCGGAACTTCGGTTTTGTTGTTCGTGCCGGAGCGCCTCTACGCAACCAGGCAAGTTCTTTTCTAATCAGATTATTTCTGCGCGCCTCTGTTGCAGCTGATTGACTTGAGCGCTCTGCCTTTGCCAAAACAAATGCTGAGTATCCTCCGTCGTACTCCTCAACATTTCCTTGTACAACTTCCCAGGTGCGATCAGTGATCTCATCCAAGAACCATCGATCGTGAGTCACAACTAGGACAGCTAAATCTGTTCGCTTCTTCAAGTACTGCGCGAGCCATGCAACGCCTTCTACATCGAGGTGGTTAGTCGGCTCATCGAGTAGAACTAGTTCGACGTCGTCAATCAATAATTTTGCTAATCCAACACGACGTTTTTCTCCGCCTGAGAGTTGGCCAAAAGTTCTTTCAAAGAGATGGTCATCAAATCCGCCGAAGAGTCCAGTGAAAATTTCGCGGATACGAGAATCTCCAGCCCATTCATGTTTTTCGCGATTTCCTAAAACTACTTCACCGACGGTTAGATGCGGATCTGCCTTATCAATCTGAGCAAGAAATCCAATATTTGTTGAATTGGACTTTGTAACGCGGCCAGCATCTGGTGATTCTTCGCCTGTGATTATGCGCATCAAAGTACTCTTGCCTGCGCCATTACGGCCAACAATTCCGATTCGTTCTCCCTCTGAGATACCGAGTGAGACTCTGTTCAGAAGTGGGCGAATATCAAAGGCTTTTGAGACCTCTTCAATGTTTACAAGATTGCGCGCCACGGTAGGAGAGCGTACCTTTCCCTCATGAAGGTTACTGACCGCGAATACGCCCTTGAACTCGATAAAAATGACCCGTTAGCTCACTTTAAGAGCCGATTTGTCATCACCGATCCCGATCTCTGTTATCTCGACGGTAATTCACTCGGTCGCCTCCCCCACGACACCATCAAGGCGGTCAACGACTTCCTGACCCACGAGTGGGGCCGTGAAGTCGTAACCGGCTGGAGCCATTGGGTAGATGAAGCCCAGCCAGCAGGTGATTTGTTAGGTCGCTCAGTTCTTGGCGCAGGGCCTGGTCAGGTGCTTGTTTGCGATACCACCTCGGTGAATTTCTATCAGCTCTGTCTTGCCGCGATTAATTCTCGCCCTGGACGAAAAACGATTATCACTGATGCCGCAAACTTTCCAACAGATCGCTACATCCTTGATGGAATCGCAAAGCAGCTTGGCCTCAATCTTGTCATTATCGACAATGAAGATCCTGCTATCTCAGAAAATGAGCGCATAACTGTAGATATCTTGAAGCCATACATGAACGAAGATGTAGCACTTGTGACATTTGAAGTTATCCAATATCGATCTGGTGCTCGCAACGACATTAAATCAATTACTGATTTTGTTCGCTCTTTTGGCGCCTGGGTCGTTTGGGATTCCAGCCATGCTGCTGGTGAAATTGAGATGAACTTCGATGAAAATGGTGTTGATCACGCGGTAGGATATACATACAAGTATGGAAACTCAGGTCCGGGTTCTCCGGCATGGCTTTATGTCAATAAGCGCGTGCAGAATGAACTGCAAGTTCCCATTCAAGGTTGGTTTGGTAATGAAGATCAGTTTGGAATGGGTCCAGAGTATGTAAAGGCTGCCGGCATCCGTGGCTTCCAAATTGCTAGCCCATCAATTGTTGGTATTCGCGGCGTACAGACTGCCTTCGCGATGATTGAAGAAGCAACTATCAAGGCAATTGCAAAAAAGGCCGCGACAGGCACGCAGATGATGATTGATTTATACGATGCTTGGCTCGCAGATCTTGGATATTCACTTCTTACATCGCGTGATCCAAATGAGCGCGGCGGACACATATCTATCGGGCACCCGCAAGCTGCTCAGATCTGCGTTGCACTTCGTAAGTTTGTGAATGTCATACCGGATTACCGCACACCGAATGCAATCCGTCTCGCAATTGCACCACTGCCTACCTCATACGTTGAAATTTGGGATGGATTCGAACGTCTACGTGACCTTACTTTGTCACGTAAATATGAAGACATTAAGGGATCGGATTCACGGGTCACATGAGCGAAAAATTCGAATCAGCACTTACTTACACCTCTTATTTGCAGGTAGATGAGCTTCTTAAGCTTCAAAAGCCACTCTCTGACGGACCAGAGCATGACGAACTTCTCTTTATTGTTATTCATCAAACCTACGAACTTTGGTTTAAGCAACTTCTGCATGAATTCGCAGCTGCTGGAAAGGCGATGGAGGCAGGCGAAACTCATTACGCGTTAGCTCTCTTGGGACGCATCCGTACCATCATGAAGGTTTGCGTTGCTCAAGTAGATATTCTCGAGACAATGACTCCACTTCAATTTAACGCTTTTCGCGGCTATCTCGCTTCTTCAAGTGGATTTCAGTCGGCGCAGTTCCGTAAAGTTGAGGCAATTCTTGGCCGCCGCGATATCAAGATGGCTGGACATCTCCCGCCTGAGATGCAGGCCGAGATTAAAGAGATTACCGATTGCAATTCAATTTGGGATTCTTTCATTTCCTATGTAGCTGGTAGAGGTTTTTCAATTCCTGACTCAGTTCTAGATCGTTCGCCATCTGTTGCCTACGAAAGCAATGTTGATGTTCAAGACGCTCTCTTAGATATGCATCGAACAGATCCTGAAGCAGCGATGGTTGCTGAACGTTTGCTTGATATCGATGAAGGAATTCAAGAGTGGCGCTATCGCCACGTGAAGATGGTTGAGCGAACTATTGGTGCCAAGATGGGAACCGGCGGCTCAAGCGGTGTGCAATATCTTGCAAGCACTCTCTTTAATCCGGTATTTAAAGATCTCTGGGAGATCCGGTCACGTTTCTAGGCTGGCAGCCCTTTAACAACGATTGTTTCAAGCGGTAGACGTTCGCGCTTTGCGAGTTCGCGCTCTAACAAAGGGCCACTTAACTTCTCGGGAACATCTTGTGTGCCGACTGCCATAACAACTACCGGAATTAAATCACTAGCAATTGAAAGTACATTTTGTGCGATTGCCTTATCGAAGCCGGTCATCTGATGAACGATGAGGCCGCGATCATGAGCTTCGATTGATAGCTGGGCTACTGAAAGACCGCAGTCATACTGATAATCAGCATATGGGGAGCCATCCCCCTTGGTGGTCTTTCCCGCGACCAGAATAAGCGCAGAAGCATTGACTGCCCATTTCTGATTGAACTCACCCAAGGAAGAGAGGATTTGAGTAAAGACTTCATCGCCGCGCTTACCGACAAAGTAACGCCAAGGCTGTCCATTAAATGCTGATGGGGCCCAGCGTGCTGCCTCCAGGATGGCCAAGAGATCTGTATTGGAGATGACTGCCTCTGCGCTAAAGGAACGTGGACTACGACGAGTCGCAATAATTTCGTTTACTGGTGTTGATGTCTCTGCTCTCATGAGTGAGAACTCTAGTGGAGAACTCTCGTTACTTCTCTTTGAAATCTGTCAGTAAATTACTGTGGAGTCTTCTTGATATTGATTACTTCGCGTTGAATGCCATAAGCCTTCTCTGCAATCTCTCGACGGCGAGCGATATAAGTCTCAGATGCACCTTCAATAAGATGTTCGAACCTTTCATTACCTTTTATAAGCGCGTGTAGTTCCTTTGCAGTTGTCTGCGATCCCCACACTGGAGTTTCACTCTTGATTTCATTGACCTTTAAATATGGATGAAGTGTGCGATAGATATGGGCTAATCTGCGAAGCCCGACCCATGCAATATGTCTTTTCCCACGATTAATGTGATCTTGCAGTTTCAAACGGTTATAGGTAAACCAGGAAGGACGTTTTGGCTCTTCACGATTGGCTAGGTCGAAAAGAATCTTTGCAATCTCGGCGCCTCCGGTAGTTGCCGGAAGTTCTTTACATTTCGCTGCAAGCCTTGCACGAACTTCCGGATCTTGTAACTTTTTAACTGCTGTGGTGATGTCATGTAAATCTGCTTGATTACCACGAATCGCGAAACCGAAATCATGGCCCCACTGTGCACGAGCCTCTTGATCATCGGTACCTCGAATATTAGAGATAAAGACGGTTGGCAAGCAGGCAGGTAAGTTCTCATGGAAACCGTTATATCCAGTTGCCGAAACACCTGCATCAAAAGCATGGAGCACACGAGCCAATGGGAAATGGCGGACCACCCGGATATCCAAGCCTTCGGGAGCGAGTGATTTTCCATTGGTATCAAATGGTTGCTTGGTAAGAATTACCTGTAAATCTTTCCAGCCAAGTAGGCCAGCTAGAGCAGCTGTTAACTTCTCATTGACATCGCTATCGCCTGTGCCTAGCTGGACCAATACCGCTGGGCGATCAAGATCTAACCCCAATACTTTGCGGGCTTCATCGCGAGATAAGGCTTCATCTTCGCGATAAAGGGATACTGGAGAAGTCAGCGTTGCATCTTTGCGATTTGCTGTTGGACCAAAATCATAAGCGCGTGCCATATCACCTGGTTCGACGATGTAATCCATCATCTTCGACTGCATGCCAAGAACGAATCGTTGTGGTTTTTTCTGCCATAGCCCTCGACGAACCCAGACCAATGCCAACTTGGGATGCGAAAACTTTGCTGCAATAACACCTGGGTAAGGCACAACGCCATCAAAAGACATCACAGTCGCGCCTGTTTCGTCCACGAGCGCCATAAGGCGATCACGTAGATAGACATCCCAATTATCACGTGTCATCCAGCCGCGATCTTTACCTGGAATGTATTCGACTCTGATTCCGAGATATTCGGGAATCTCTGCTATTCCGCCAGCCATTGAGACAATGATGGGATTTGCTACCTTCTTCAGCTCAATCGCAATCGCAGTCGCCCGCACAAGGTGACCCATTCCAACGCCATTACTTGTCGCGAGGATGATGGTTGGCTTATTCATGATGGGAAAGGCTACCAATAGTTGCCAATAATGAGTTTAATTAGCCCTATGCCTCAGACAATTCATCCAACAAAGGCTCGACTCATTGAGACTGCAGCAGAGATTTTGGAGACCCAACTTCCGGAGGCGATACAAGTAGATGAGATTCTTGAGAAATCAGGAATTTCAAAGGGAAGCCTCTATCACCACTTTGAAGATCTCGGTGAATTACTTGAGGCTGCGCAGGTCACACGTTATGCAGCATGGGTTGATAGAAGTATTGGTTTGATTGTTCCCGTTCTTTCAGGGGCGAAAAAACGAGATGACATTATTGAAGGATTGAAGAAAGCCACCCTCTACACGCAATCAGCGGACTACAAATCGACACGATTTTCACGTGCCCGCACTTTGGCTAACTCAGAGAATTCAGAACGATTTAGAAAAGCGTTGGGACTTGAACAAGAACGCTTAACTACTGCACTTGAAGATTTAGTATCTGAGGCGAAAAACAAAGGTCTTTTTAAAGCTGAATTGGATTCAAGAATAGTTGCAGTCTTTATCCAGAGTTATACCTTAGGAAAAATTGTCGATGACGTCGTTCCGCACCCTATGGATCAAGAAAAATGGGATGATTTCATCTTAAATATGCTCATCGCCACGATGGTTTCCTAACAGTTGCAACTTTCTTAACCTTCGGAGATAATTACGCAGCGCAGTAATGCGTGATTCAAAGGAGAGTACAGAACAAAACCGCTTCTAAGCTAGAGGCTTTTGTAGTACAGCGTTACAAATGACAACAT
>JACCDM010272336.1_pt1 | contig 10286 bp, 5 predicted proteins | sample 7445851 | NCBI WGS metagenome assembly JACCDM01 (sample SAMN15323438, study PRJNA562643) | freshwater metagenome | isolation source: river surface water | place: USA:Blue River Watershed | collected 2017-08-16
AGAACGTGTTCGTGCCGATGATGCTCGCCGCGAAGTCGTTCTCGACGTAGTCGGCCATCCCCTCGACGATCGAGACGACGGCGATGAGGAACATCACGCCGATCATGACGCCCGTCAGGGTGAAGAAGCTCTTCAGCTTCTGCACCCGGATGGTCTGCAGGGCGAGGCGGACCGCCTCGAGGAACGGCATCGGCCTACAGCTGCGGCGCGTGGATCCCGAGTCGGGCGACGAACTGGGCCTGCGTCTCGTCCGAGGCGATCGTGCCGTCGCGGAGCACCACGACGCGGCGCGCGTGCGCGGCGATGTCGGGCTCGTGCGTCACCATGATCACCGTCTGGCCGGTGCTCGCGAGGTGCTCGAACACGCGCATGATCTCCTCGGAGGTCTGCGAGTCGAGGTTCCCCGTCGGCTCGTCAGCGAGGAGGATCGACGGGTCGTTGACCAGCGCCCGTGCGATCGCCACGCGCTGCCGCTGCCCACCCGAGAGCTCGTTCGGCTTGTGGTGCATCCGTTGCCCGAGCTGGACCTTCTCCAGTGCCTCGGTGGCGCGGCGCTTCCGCTCCGCCGCCGGGACGCCCGCGTAGACGAGCGGGAGCTCCACGTTCGCAAGCGCCGTCGCGCGGGGGAGGAGGTTGAAGGTCTGGAAGACGAATCCGATCTCCTTGTTCCGCACCCGCGCCAGCGCGTCGTCCTGCATCGCGCTCACGAGCTGCCCGTTGAGCCAGTACTCGCCGGCGTTCGGCGTGTCGAGGCAGCCGACGATGTTCATCAGCGTCGACTTCCCCGAGCCGGATGGGCCCATGATCGCCACATATTCGTTGCGCTTCACGGCGATGTCGACGCCGCGGAGGGCGCGGATGATCTCGCCCCCCATGTCGTACTCGCGCTTGATCCCGCGGGTGACGATGACCCACTCGTGGTCCGGCGCGGCGCCTACGGCGCCCACCACGGCCGCCCCCTCGGCGGTGGTGCTCATCGGTGCTTCAATGATCGCGCCGCTCACGGGACCTTTGTCCCGGCGGTGGCCGGCTCCTCGATCTGCTTCACGGTCTGGCCTTCCTTGAGTTCGCGGATCGCCTGGTATGAGCCGGCGACGATCCGCTCACCGCCGGTCAGACCGCTGAGCACTTCGAAGTGCTTCTCGCCCGCGATCCCCACCCGTACGGCCCGGAACGTGACTTTGTTGTCGTCGCCGATGAGGAACACGCCCTCGACGTCGCGCTTGCCGACCTCGACCGCGGGCGACCGGCTGGCGGCCGGGGAGGACGAATCGACCGCGGCGCCCGGCTCCTCGCGTACCGTCAGCGCGATGATCGGGACGGCGAGCGCGCCTGCGCGCGTGTCGGTGATAATCTTCGCCGTCGAGGAGAAGTCCGGCCGAGTGGCCGGCGGCGGGTTCAGGATGCGGACGGTGACTTCGTAATCGATCGCCTGGTCCGTCGCCGCTGCGCCGGCCGTCGCCCCGCGCACCGAGCTGTTGGAGATCTCGACGACCTGCCCGAGGAAGGTGGTGTCGGGGAAGGCGTCGAGCTGGATCACGGCGGAATCCCCGAGGCTGATCCGGCTCACGTCGGTCTCGTCGACCTTCACCTTCGTCTCGAGGACGCTCATGTCCGAGATGGTCATCAGCGTCGCGGCATCCCGGTTGAGGGTACCCATGATCGCCGTCTCGCCCACCTCGACGTTCAGGCGCGTCACGCGGCCGCTCATCGGGGCGTAGATGGTGGTCCGCGAGAGCTGGTAGCGCGCGTCCTTCAGCGACGCCTCGGCCTGCTTGACGTTCTCCTGCGCGGCTTCGACCAGCGCCTCGTTCACCTCGAGCTGCGTCGAGAGCTGCTCAACCTCCTGCGCCGAGACGAGGGCGGCGTTGGTCCGCCGGATCTCCTGCTGCCGCTCGAGGTTGCGGCGCGCCTGCAGCAGGTTGGCTCGCGTCTGTGCCAAGCTCGCCCGCGCGTTCGCGAGCGCCGCCTCCGCGCGCTGCACCTGCGCCTCGAACTGCTGGGGGTCGATCTGGAGCAGGAGTTGCCCCTCCTTCACCTCGTCACCGTCCTTCACGGCGAGCCGGGTGATCCGCCCGGTGATGTCGGACGAGATGTCGACCTTGGTCCGCGGGATCACCTGACCGCTCGCGGTGACCGAGGCGACGAGGTCCTGTCGGCCGACGGTCTCGATCCGCACCTCCACGGGCTTCACGCGCTTGCTCGCCGCGACCTGCCCGCCGATGCCGGCGATGATGAGGAGGCCGACGCCTCCGAGGATGTACTTGGTCCGCTTGGTCATCTCTTCCTCAGGTCAGCGCAGGGTCCGTCCGACGGCCGCTTCCAGCGCCGCGAACGCCCGGTGGAATTCGTAGACCGCGTCGATGCGGTCTGTCTCGGCCCGCTCGTACTCCGCGCGGGCGGTGGTCAGGTCGACGAAGGTGTTCGTGCCGACCCGGTAACGCTCCTCGGCCAGCTGCAGCGCCTCACGCGCCGTGGCGGCATTCCGCGCCTGCAGGCCGACCGCTTCGTACGCGGCCTCGAGCGTCACCTGCGCCGAGGTCACCTCGGCCGTGAGGGCGAGCTCCTGCCGACGCACCGTGTAGCGCGCGTCGGTGCGTGAGGCCGTGGCCTCCTGCATGCGCTGCTCTCGCGCGAACCCGTCGAAGATCGGGAGCGAGATGCCGAGCGAGAGGTTGTACGGGTTCCGCGTGAAGCCGAACGGGAAGTTGTCGTTGGCCGAGCGGAGCGCGGCCTCGTCAGCCGCCCCGAAGCTGATCGCCGCGCACTGCGCCGTGATGCGGGAGAGTCCCGCGCCGCCGCGGATGGAATCGGTGGTGAGGCAGCTCGCCTGCCGGGCCAACGCGCTCGCCTGCGCCTGCGCGATCGCCGGGCCGAGGTCCTGCTGCCGCTGGGCGAAGCCCCCCACGTTGGCCGACAGGCTGAGCGTGGGCGTGTACTCGCCGCGCGCCGCCTTCACCCCGACCTCCGCAGCCCGCTCCCGCGCCTGGAGCGCGCGCAGGGTCGGATTCGCCTGACGCGCCGTGCGCAGCAGGTCCTCGATGGTCTGCGTGGGCGCCGTCACCGGCAGCTCGGCGGTCAGCACGACCCCCTCGGGCATCGGGACGCCGAGCTGCTGGAAGAGCTGGAGCCGTGACACCGCCGCCGTGTTGCGGGCCCGGAGGGCCGCCACCTGCTGGGTCCCGAGGCCGACCTCCGCGCGCTTCACGTCGAGTGAGGTCAGCTGCCCCACACCGGCGCGTGCCTTCGCCAGCTCGAGGAGCAGCTGTTGCTGCAAGACCAGCGTGTCTTGCAGGGCGGCCCGGGCTTGAGCCTGCAACGCACCGAGGAACTGCGCGGTCACGCTGCTCCGCAGGGTGTAGGCCGCGGCGTCGAGCTCGGCGTCCGCCGCCTCGAGGGCCGCGTTCGCCCGCCGGATGGTGTTCAGGGAGTTGTAGCTCAGGCGCGCGTTCGCGCCGAGGTTCCAGCTCGAGGCGATGATGTCGGAGGTCGCACCGAACGCGACACCGCCGAAGAACTGCGGGCGCCCCTCGCGATAGCTGGTGCCGAAGCTCGCGTCGGCGCTCGGGAGGAGGGCACCATACGCCGCGCGGACCGCTGCGACGGCACGGGTCCGTCCGGTGATCGACTGCAGGTACGCCGGGTTGTTCTTCCGGGCGATCTCGAGCGCGTCGTCGAGGGTGAGGATCGGGCGGGTCGACTGCGCCGCGAGCGGCAGCGCGGCGGCGGACAGGAGCACGAGCAGCAAACGTCGGAGCATCGACGAAGGGTTACGCGGTGAGGAGGGCGAGGGACTGCTCTGCATACGTCCGCTCGTCCGAAAGTGTTTCAACATCGCGCTCGCTTGGCGGGGCTTCGTCCCGGACCGCTTCGAGCGATTCGCCGGGGATCCGGACGCGGAGGAGCCGTCCCGAGGGGTCCACCCACGCCTCGTAGAGCACGGTGTTATCGGCGTCGATGCGGACCGTGAAGCGACGGGCTTGGATCTCGGAGAGACCGATCGCGAAGGCCTCGGAGCCCGCCGCCTCGACGCGCACGGTGCGCGACTGCAGGGTGCGGGGGAGGAGCAACGTCGTGCGACGCCCGACCGGGGCGAAGCGAAGGAGGAACCAGAGGTGGTGCATCACCCCCGGCTCCACCGCGATGGTGCCGGCGGTCAACCGGAACTCCCGTGCGGACTCCCCCAGCGGGTTCACGGCGCGACCCGACCAGAGGCCGCCGCGCCACTCCCCCGTGACCGTCGCGGCGGACTGTCCGGCGGCGACCGTCTCGTGCTGGAAGCGCAGCGGGAGGCCGAGGGAATCGGTGGAGGTCGCGACGCTCACGCGGCTCTCGCCCATCAGCACGTTGGCCTGCGCAACGTAGGCGGCTTGGGCCGTCGACGGGGCGCGGCGGATGCTGAAGTCCTCTCGTCCCACGCGGGTGCCGCGGAGCAGGAGGGTGAAGGTGCCCTCGTCGACGACGACGACCTGTCCCGCCACGAGGCGGGGCAGGAGGGCCGACAACAATAGGACGAGGGTCCGGCGCATCCTCGTAATGTAGTGGGCGGGGTGTGGCTGACGGTCCCCCGGCGGCCGGGTATTATCCGCTCGTGCGCTCTCGCCTGTGGACCCTCTCCGCGATCGCGTTCGTGGTCGCCGCGGCGCTCTGGTTGCGCGCGCCGTCGCTCGGCGCGCTCGCGGCCCTCGCCGTCGTGGCGGTCCCCTTGCTCTGGGGGGCCGGGGCACCCGACGCGCGGCGTCGGCGCGGGGTGGTGCGACTCGCGGCGATCGGTTTCGTCGTGGTCGCGGCGCTCCATCAGCGGGCGCTGGGACGGATCGGCGCGCCGGAGGCCATGGCCCGGGATCGGAGCGCGGCGGCGGTCGCCCTCCGCGCCGCCGTCGCGGCGGAGGGGACACGTCTCGAGGCGCTGGCGGCATCGGCCCTCGCCGTGCCCTCAGACCGCCGTGCCGCCTTCGCCGCCCTCGACCGCGTCCGCCCGACCGGGGCGGACCGAGCCATCGTCGTCGCCGTGGACGGTCGGCCGTACGCGTGGTCGGGTCGGCTCCTCGTCTCGCTCGACTCCCTCGCCGCCCCGCGCGGGCTCCTGATCACCCCCTACCACGTGGTCGTGTACGCGGCCGCGCGCGAGGGGCGTCGAGTCGCCGTGGCGACGACACTGCTCCACGCGGTGCGCCCGGCGCTGGCGATGGCGGCACCGCTCGACGCGGCGCTCGCGGCGCGGCACGGCCTGTCGGGCTTCGCCTACGGCGACCCCGGGGATGCCGTGGGCGTGCCGGACGCGGTGGTGCTCGACCTCGGCGACGGCCCCGTCGCCGCGGCGCGACCGCTGCCGCTCGACGCCGATGCCGGCCGACTCGCCACCGAGGAGCGGGCGCTCCCGTGGGTCGTTGCGCTCCTCGGGCTCGTCGTGCTGGGGCTCGTCGCGACCGCCTGGCGGCGCGGCGGGCCGCTCTGGGAACGCGTCGCCGTCTGGTGCGCCGCGGTCGCCGTCGTGGCCGCGGTGCCATCCGCGGGCTTTTCGAACCGCTCCGTCGTCTTCGATCCCTCGGTCTTCTTCGTCGCCCTCGGCGGTCCCTTCACCGCCAACGCGGCGAGCGTCGCCCTGTCGAGCGGGCTGCTGCTGCTCGCGATGCTGACTGCTGTCCGGGCCGCTAGTTGGCGGCCCTCCCGACCCGTCGCGTTCGGGGCGCTCGCCGTCGTGGCCGGAATCGGCCCCTTCGCCCTCCGCGCCCTCGCCGGCGGAATCCAGCTGCCGATGGCCGGCGCCTCGGTCACCCTGTGGATCGCGTGGCAGGTCGCATTCTTCCTGGCGGCGACGGTCGTGCTCCTCCCCGGCGTCATCGCCGGTCGGCTCGCGATGGGCGGCGCGCGTGGACTCCCCGTCTGGGTCGCCCCGGTGCTCGCGGCACTCGCCGCCCTCAGTGCGGTGCTGTTGCTCGAGCCGCCGGCCCGCCTTCCCGCCTGGCACCCGGTGTTCTGGGTCGTGGCGATCCTCGCGCTCGGGCTCTCCCGACGCGGCCGCGCGGTGGTGGTCCCGGTCGCCTTCGTCGCGGCGTGCGGCTCCACCACGCTCGTCTGGCTCTCGACCACCCGAGACCGTGTGGCGCTCGCCGAGGCTGACGTCCGTGGGCTCGAGACGGCGGATCCGATGGCGGCCGGGCTCCTGCAGCGCGCGGCCGCCTCGCTCGACCGCGCCGCCGCGGCACGGACGCGCGTGCAGATGCTCGACGCCTTCCGCGCGACGGAGCTCGCCGCCACCGACTATCCGATCGAGATCGCCACCTGGGCCCCCGATGGGTCGCGCTTCGATGAAGTGCGCGTGCGGCGGGGGCCAGGCATCACCCTGGGAATCGAGCGCTTCGCCCGCGAGGTGCAGTCGACGGGGGTCGCTGTCTTGCAGGCCGTCCCCGGTGATCCCGGGGTGCATCTCGTGCTCGCCGCCCCGCACGATGACGGGACGGCGACGACGATCGTCGTCGCCCCGCGCTCGGCGCTCGTGACGCCGGATGCGTTCGGTGCGCTGCTCGGGTTCGCACCGCCCCCCTCACCCGAACCGCCGTACGCGCTCCGGCTCGCCGCCGAGGCGGCGGGGGCGCCGGTCAGCGGACCGCCGGCGGGTGCCCTCACCTGGGCGCGTCGCGGCGATGCCCTCCACGGCGACGGGGTCACGGTGACCCCGACCGGGGCTCGACGGCTGCACGCGGAGATCGACCTCCGCAGCCCGATGGCCCTGACGATGCGCGGCGCGCTCCTCGTGGCGTTCGACCTCGCCCTGCTCGGGGCGCTCTGGCTTCTCATCGTCGTCGCCGATGGCGTCCTGCGACGCTGGTGGCGTCGTCGGCGACGCGACCTCCTGCGCAGCTTCCGCGTGCGACTCTCCATCGCACTCCTCACCGCCTTCACGGTGCCGGCCGCGCTCTTCGCCGCCTGGTCGGTGCAGCGGCTCCAGCTCGAGGATGCGCAGGCGCGGGACCTGCTGGTGCGGGAGACGCTGCGTGGCGTCGCGGTCTCGACCACGGCCTCGGAGCTTCGGGCCGCGAGCCAACGCTTCGATACGCCGCTCTTCCTGTACGCGGACGGCCTGCTCGCCGCGACGAGCGATCCCGTCCTCGACGCGCTCTCCCCCGTGGGGCGCCTTCTCCCCCCCGCCATCGCCCTCGCGCTCGCCGATGGCGATGACCCGGTGCAGGGCGAGGTCGCCACGCTCGGTCGCACGCGGCTGCGCCTCGGCTTCCGCAGCGCGGCCGATGCCTCGGGGGTCACCTTTGTGCTCGCAGCCCCGGCGCGTCTCGACGACCGCCTCCTCGACCGGCGGCGCAACGACCTCGCGGTCCTGCTCCTCTTCGCGATGACGCTCGGCGCGTTCGTCGCGCTCTGGGCGAGCGGCGCCGGGGCACGCCAGCTCTCCGAGCCGATCCGGGCGCTCCGGGCCCGCGTGCTCGCGGTGGCGCGCGGGGTCCCGAGCCCGGAGCCGTCCGGGCCACCACCGATCGAGTTCGTCCCGGTCTTCCGTGCCTTCGGGCGGATGACCGTCGACCTCGCGGAGAGCCGCGCCGAGCTCGAGACCGCGCAACGGCGTCTCGAAGCCACCCTGCGCAACGTCGCGAGCGGCGTGCTTGCGCTCGACGGCGAGGGACGCGTCACCCTCGCGAATCCGCGGGCGGAGGCGATGCTCGGCGCGTCGATTCCCCCGGGCACGCCCGCGGACGTCGTACTCGGCGCCACCCTCGCCGCGTGGGTCGCGACGCGCCGTGCCGAGGCGTCGGACGAACGGGCGACCGAGGTCGACCGGGATGGCCGGCGATGGCAGGTGCGCGCGACGCGCTTCGGCACGACGGGGCGTCGCCTCGTGCTCACGATCGACGATGTGACCGAGGTCGTGCGCGCGGAGCGCGTGCTCGCCTGGGGTGAGATGGCGCGGCAGGTCGCGCACGAGATCAAGAACCCGCTGACGCCGATGCGGCTCGGCATGCAGCACCTGCAGCGCGCGCATCGTGACGGACGCGGCGACTTCGGGCGCCTCCTCGAGGAGAACACCGCGCGCATCCTGGCGGAGATCGACCGGCTCGACGACCTCGCGCGGACGTTCAGCCGCTATGGCGTGGTGCCAACGGGCGCACCGGCGCCCGCCGCGGTCGACGCGGCGCGTGCGGTGCACGACGTCGTCGAGCTCGAGCGGATCGGCGCGGAGGGGATCGCGTGGCGCGCGGAGGTCCCGGACGCGCCGCTCCTCGTCACCGCGCAGGACCGCGAGCTGCGCGAGGTGTTGCTCAACCTCCTCGAGAACGCGCGACTCGCGGATGCGCGACGGGTGACGGTGACGGCGATGCCGGACGCGGCGGGTGGGGCGATGCTCCGGGTGGAGGATGACGGCACGGGGATCGCTGCCGAGTTGCTCCCGCGGATCTTCGACCCACACTTCTCGACACGCTCGAGTGGGAGCGGACTCGGCCTGGCGATGGCCCGGCGCCTCGTCGAGGGATGGGGCGGGACGATCACCGCCGAGAGCACCCCGGGCGCGGGGGCGACGTTCACCATTCGTCTCCCCGGCCCGCCGCCGACCGCCGCGTGACTACGTTTCGCTCCGGCGATGCCTGACGTCTCCATTGGTCACAATCGGCCCAGCAGCGGCCTGCCGCCCCACCTCGAGGGCTGGGTCCTCCCCCCGGATTGGCGGTGGGGCGGCTCCGGCGTCTTCACGCCGCATCGGCACGCGCAGGAAGTGGTCGACGCCTTGGGCCGCTCCCTCGCGCTCGTCACCGCCCCGGACCCCGTCCACCACGCCTGGCTCTTCCGCGAAGCGCGGCACCTCGCGCATCGCAGTCATCCGAACGTCCCGACCACCTACCACTTCTGGCAGCAGCACGCGGGATCGCGGCGCGGGCCGGGCTACCTGCGGCGATGGATCACTGGCGAGACCGTCGGTGACCGGGTCCGCCGGATCGGCGCCGATACCGTCCCCTTCGCGTTGCGGATCCTGCGGGCCATCGGCTCCACGCTCGCCTATCTCCACGATGCCGCCGGTACGCACGGCGCCCTCGGTCCCGACACGGCGTATGTGACGCCGACCGGGCGCATCTGGACCCTCGGGTGGCAGTGGGTCGTCCCGCGTGACGAGATCCCCGCCGGCGTCACGCCCGACGCACGATGGACGCCCTGGGCGCCCGAGTGGGGTGCCGACTGGCGTCCGTCCGCGGCCTCGGACCAGTGGCAACTCGGCGCCCTCGCGTTCGCGATTCTGACGGGGGAGCTCCCGTCCGGCGCCGACATCCCGCCGATCCGCATCGTGCGACCGGACTGTCCGGCGACGGTCGCCTCTCTCGTCGATCGGATGCTCGCCGCCGACCCCGCAGAGCGCTTCTCGAGCGTGGCCGGGATGCTCCGGCAGATCGAGCGCATCTCGGCCGGCAGCAATCTCTCGGTCCCGGCGGCCGAGCGGGTCTCCGGTGCGCAGGCCGTGGCAACGGAGGAGGATCGCCTCCGCTGGGCGACTGGCGACGACTACGAGGTGCTTGCACCGCTCGGCGTCGGCACCTACGGCTCCGTCTGGCGCGTCCGCGATCTCTCGCTCGAACGTGAGGTCGCGCTCAAGATGCTCCACCCCACGATCGCGCGGAACGCCGCCGCGGTGAGCCGATTCCGGCGCGAGGCGCAGCTCGCGGCCCAGCTGCAGCATCCCGCGATCGTTCCGATCTTCGCGTGGGACGCGAAGGGGGATGTGAACTGGTACATCATGGAGCTGGAGGAGGAGGGCTCCGTGGCGGATCTCGTGGCGCGCGCGGGGCCGCGTCCGCTGGAGGAGATCAGCGCGCAGGTCGACGCGATCCTCGATGGCCTCGCCGTCGCGCACGCCAACGGCATCATCCACCGTGACTTGAAGCCCGAGAACATCCTCATCGACCGGTATCGCCGGTGGCGGATTGCCGACTTCGGCATCGCGAACGCGATGGGCACGGCGGTGGCCGGCGCGTCGGGGACGCCCGCGTTCGCCGCACCGGAGCAACTCCTCGGCGAGGAGCAGGGCGTCGGGACGGATCTCTTCGCGATTGCCGGGATCGTGATCTTCGCGCTCACCGGCCAGCCGCCCTTCGCCGGGCGCGACGGGCCCGCGATCCTCGCGGCGCAGCTCGGTGGGCGCATCGACCTGGAGCGCTTCGAGGAGCCGCTCCGAGGCTGGTTGCGCCGTGCCCTCGCCGCCGACCGCACCGAGCGCTTCCCCGACGCCGAGGCGATGCGCGCCGCCTGGCGCGCCGTCGTCCGCACCGCCCAGCGCGAGGCGCGCG
>JACCDM010830944.1_pt1 | contig 10282 bp, 9 predicted proteins | sample 7445851 | NCBI WGS metagenome assembly JACCDM01 (sample SAMN15323438, study PRJNA562643) | freshwater metagenome | isolation source: river surface water | place: USA:Blue River Watershed | collected 2017-08-16
ACGTCCAAATGTTCCTGCACCGTTTACTTGGTTTCCAGATTCTGTTACCCAACGATGTGGATAATATGTTGACATTAATTCGCCTTCTTGTCTTTCGTTATCGGCAACGATATCAATACTGTCGCGTACAAATTTCTTAACGTTAAATCCTGAACGACGTAAGTTCCATAGCAACATACCTTTTGGATATAGTGCTGGATCTGGAGCGTCTGGGTCTAAGAAATCGCTTTCTAATAATTCAACAATAGTACTGTTGGTAGGTGCTGTTGATGTTCCGCCGTTAACTCCCCAACGTGCATCTGCAAAAATGATACCGTCTTGAGTTGTTTGGTCGCCCGTATCAACTGCTACCCATTTACCTAAATCTGAATTGTATTTGTATAGTGCTGGATAGTTTTCTAAATCGCTAGTATCAATCCACAAGTCTCCTGAAACTAAATTAGTTCCGTCTGATTGTGTTTTTGGCTTAGTAGCACTTACAATAGGTCCTTCTGGATCTGTTAATTCGTCTGGATCGCTTGACCAGAATGGAGATGCAAAATTTGAAAGTCCTGTACCTGCTTCGTACTGATATCCTACCCATGTACTGCCGTTATGTACAAGAATATCAACTTCGTCTACCATTGAATTGTACCATAGACGACCGTCTTCGGCTTCAGTAGTAGGTGCTGTTGATCCTGTAATTACATCGGCATATGGACTCCATAGCGTTGCTACAAAGTCATGAGCTTGGTCAATATCTGTATAGAAATTAGCAGTTCCTTGACCTACACCATTACCGTCAACTGTATATGGATCAAATAGATCTGCAATAGCTGTACCAGTGGTATCATTGAAATGTATGTCACCGCCTTCGCTATGTCTAATCTTAACAATTCCTGTTGTTGTTTTTTCTACTGTAATTTTACTTGTTATTGGAAGACCGTCAAATGTGGCTTCACCTAACTTAGCTGATAGTGCTGATACAAATGCATCAATTCCACCTGAACCAGTAAATTCTACAGTTAGTTCGTCTGATAAAGTTGTTTTGCCTTTAACTGTTTCACTGATTTTAAAAACGTTACTACCAGATGTAGTAAAACTGCTAAATGTGCTGACAGAATTAATTTCAGTAATTCCAGATGATCTACGAGAATAAATTTTAAAATTAGCTACATTTGGATTATCGTTAGTTGTTTGCTCTTCAATATTGAATTTTACATAAAGAGCATTTTGTGTTAAGTTAAGGCCGCCACCGCTTGCATCTAGTCCTGAAAGGGCTTCAGTATTCGATTTAAATAACGGTGCAGATTTTTCTGCCCAGCTGCCAGTAGCATCGTTATAAACTTTAATTCTCCAGCGAGCACCTAAGTTTGGTTCTGTTGTTTTGACCCAAACTGAACCTGTCGGAACTCCTTGAACACTTGCACTTGAACGTTTAAAATCTGGTACAGTATAGTGCGGGCTAATCTTTAATGTTGGAGCTTTAAATGTACCTGAAGTACCGTAGCCGCTATTTGTTGGAACTAGTCCTAATTTTTGAACGCTTGTTCCACTTACAGAAAAATCAAGTCCTGATGTGTATAGTTCTAAACGATTATTAATAATTGCTGCGGTAATTCCGCGAGCATCAGTTTCGTCACCGGCACCTTGATTAATTGTATTAATATCTTCTACTAAAGATGTTAGACCAGTGTGCCCAGTGTAGTTATTTGAAAGACCGTTAACTGTAATAGTTAGTGTGTCGCCTGCATCGAGCACTGGATTAGCTATTCCGCCTTGCGCTGCTGGCCAACTTGCTACCCAGTTTGACGATCCAACTTCTACCCAAATACCTGATGCTGTTGCTGTTTTTGCTTTTTTATACCACAATGCGTATTCAGCATCTTTAGAAACTATAGCATAATCGCCTACTGCGCCAACACTGGCTTTAGGAGCACTGCCTGTTAATTGATCATCGCTTGTAATTACTAAAGGAATTTTGTTAGTGAATGTTTGTCCGCTTGTAGTAGTTGCTGAAGCACTATTCCACTGGAAAATACCAAATTTAGTACTACCTGTATCGAACCATAGTTGTCCGTCTTCTGGTGGGCCTGTAGGTGCATCTGATTGTGCATCTAGTTGTCCCATGTCAACGTCTGCGCGAACTACATACGCACGATTGCTTACACCTAAATAACTGTAAGCTGCTTGGAGACCATATTCGTTTTGTTCTCCTGCGTGAATTGGGTTGTTATTTGCATCAGTTTTAAAACTTGGTGTACCAAAAGTATCTGCTAGATCTTTTTGACTTGTTAGTAAATAAACTTTGCCAGCGTTTGCTTTTATCGTACCAGCAGCTGTGCCAGTACCTGCACCATTTGTTTTATCTTGTTCAGATGCAACAATAATTAAAGGGGTTGTTCCAGGAGCGGCACTTGTATAAAAACTTTCGTCTATAACTGTTACGCTTACGCCTGGTGAACTTAGTTGAGCCATTTTGTGATCTCCATGAATGCTATATTCCTATTTGTATTTAGTGGATTTTGGCTTTTTATACCTGTTATCAACTGTCAAAAAGGGATACAAAAGGCTTAAATATCTGTATGAGACCCTTATGTGCCTGTGGATTTAGACCAGCAGCAGTAAATTATATCAAAAATGGAAGAACTTACTATCGTAAGTTATGCGAGGCTTGCCTTAAAGGCGGCAAGTATGCAGGTATTGCACGTTGGTTCCGTGCAGGTTATAAAATGAAAAATATCTGTGATAAGTGTGGATTCAAATCACAGCATAAAGAAGTGTTTGCAGTCTTTCATGTCGACGGCGATTTAAACAACTGCAAACACGCAAATCTTAAGACTGTATGTGCAAACTGTCAGCGTGTCCTGCATAAAGAGGGTGTTCGTTGGCGTCAAGGTGATTTAGTACCAGACCTTTAACCTTGCTAAACAGCTCATCGATACTGCCGTTGTTATCAAATATATGATCAAATTTAGTACCAACCCATGCGGTTTCGCTAGCATGAATTTTAAATTTATCTAGACTGCTTTTGCTCAACGCCCATTTAACATTTCCATTTGGGCCTCTATTAACGTTGACTGCATCATCGTACCATTCGGGTAATTCGCCTCGTCGGACCCATACAATGATTCCTCCAGCTTTTCGAATGCTTTCAATTTCATTAGGAAAACGACAGTCGCTAATAACAATATCGTCAGTCGAATTGCGTAGTTTATTTTCTAAACTAGCAATCCAGATATCGTCATGGAAGCCTTTGCGACACACTTCAGTGCCCCAGTATTGCAGTACCCATCGAGGAGTAAGATTGGGCATGTTTAGGCGTTCTGCCCACCACGGATCTACTTGTTCGCGCCATTCACGAGCTTGTTTGGTACGGCCTTCTAACATAGTTCTATCCCAACCAAACACTTGGGCAACTGCGTCTTTAAGAGTATTAGCGAATGATTCTCGTCTAAATCCGTGATAATTTGTAAGATAGTCGGCAATAGTATCTTTGCCCGAACCAATAAAACCGCATACGCCAATAATCATAGAAATCCCCCGTAATAGTTCTAGTATATAACAGAACTATTGCAAGGTCAAAAGATTTTTAACCAATTACAAAGGTGTAAGGTGTTCCGCCAGGAACAAGCTCATAAATTTCTTTTTCGAGCTTTTCTATTTCTTTATCGCCTTCTTGTTTGAGTGCAGTACCATTGAGTTGTATACCACCACCGCCTGGGCCTGCAATATTACCAAACTTACTGCGAGCTTCTCCAAGTATTTGTTTACATACTGCTAGGGTGTAATCGTATAACCATTGCTTGGCATAGATATCTTGTAGTAGTATAAAGTCAGGACGATAGTTGTGTGTACGTAGCAATACTTGTTCGCCTTGGGCAAACGGGCGTTGTAGAATTGTTAGCAAGTGATTGCTTTGACGCCATTTAAATTCAATATAAGCGCCAAACATTTTACCAACAAGTTTTTGATATCCAGCAAATAACTCGTATGTTGCTAGTCCGCCCATCATACTTCCAGACAACAAGTAGCTGTTTGTATAGGCTAAATTAAATGGTTCAAAAAGGGTACCGCCTGCCCCTAACCCACTTCTACTACCAACTGCTCTTCTAAAGATACTCTGTACTTCTATTACTTCATTAGGCAAGCGGTACTCGTTTTGATCCTGCATAAGTTCCAGGAACATATAGCTTTCTTCTACAGATGCACTGCTTCTTTGACGAAACTTTGTAATGGCACGATCTAGAGCTATTTCGTAATGTTTAGGATCCAGTTCTACTTCTACCATGCCATCGCCTAGCATAGTTTTAACGTAATCAAATACTTTATTACGCTCTATTGTGCTGTCTGATTCACCAGGATCTGTTGGGTAGATATCTGCCATATTAAGTTCTCCTAGTATATTTATCTTGCGATAAATATCATTATGCCACGTTTATCATTATACAAACCCGAAAGAGGGCAAGATTACAAATTTATGGATCGTCAAATTTCTGAGATGTTTCAGGTTGGCGGTACTGATGTGTATTTGCACAAGTATTTAGGCCCTAAAATTGCTGCTGAAGGCACTGCTGATCAGCCTGTCTACGATGTTGTAAAAGAAACAAATATTCAAGATTTGTTATTTTTAGAAAATCGTGATAGAAAATACGACGAAGAAATCTACAGAATTCGAGGTCACTATAACGTACAAAATATTGATTTTAATTTGAGTCAATTTGGACTGTTTATCGATAACGACACAATCTATATGACTGTGCATATTAATGATTTCATCAAGTATGTTGGTCGTAAGCCTCTAAGCGGCGATGTAATTGAATTGCCGCATCTTCGTGATAATTTTGCATTAAACGAATACGAAATTGGTCTGCCTAGATATTATGTCATTGAAGATGTAGGTCGTGCAAGTGAAGGGTTTAGTGCTACTTGGTATCCGCATTTATACAGAATTAAACTTAAGAAAATAACAGATGCACAACAGTTTGCAGATATACTGGACAAGCCAGCAGTTGATGCTAACGGTGATCCAACTGATAAAACCCTACGTGAAATACTAAGCACCCGAGCTAAAGAGCTTGAAATAAACGATGCTGTAATACTTCAAGCAGAAGCAGACAGTCCGCAAAGCGGATACGAAACTAGACAGTTTTATACTTTAGCAGTTGATGAAAAAGGCAAAACAGTCTTAAACACAGCAGATGATGCCGTAGAATTGGACGCAAGTATCACTTCAATCACAGCACTTGAATCAAATAAACGTCCGGTAAGAACTGGATACACAGGTTTTTTAGTTGGCGACGGTTTTCCGCAAAACGGATACGACTTTGGTCACGGTATACAGTTTCCAGAAGCACCTGGTAAAGATGATTTCTTCCTTCGTACAGATTTTATGCCTAATAGGCTTTTCCGTTTTGATGGCACAAGATGGATTAAAGTTGAAGATGCAGTACGTATGAATATGACTAACAATGACACACGTCAAACTCATACTACTGGATTCATTAATAACACAAATTACATTTACAACGAAGCTGTTGGCATTGACTGGTTAAAACTTCCACCAGTTGTTATACCTCCAGCAACGGTTCCAGAAAATTACAATTATGTGTTTGATACAAACATTGATTATCAACAAGGATTATACGTCGTGTTTAAGTTAGAAACATTAGAAATAGCGTATAAGAAAGAAATAATATCAGTTCCTGCAAATCCAAAAACTGATTATCAAAATATTATTTCAAATAATGCTGGTAAAGTAAGAATCACACTTCCAGAATTTTCTGATGGCAATTTTACAGTTGGAAAATCTTATAAAATTACAAGTTTAGGAAATACAGATTTCACACTTATTGGTGCAACTTCTAATACTGTAGGAACTACATTTGTTGCTACTAGTTCTGGAAATATAAACAACACCGGAACCGCTTCTGAATTTTTACCGTACGATGGCGTTTGGAAGTTAAGCCTGTGTAATAACAGAGAAGCACAACGACAAAGCCTTAGTAAGGCTCTTAGACCTAAGGCAGATTTATAATGCAATATTTTTATGACGGTCAGATTAGAAGATATATCACACAAACTATTCGTGTGTTGAGTAACTTTACTGTAAGATATGGCGATGGCACACTAGTTCGTGTTCCTGTGATGTATGGAGATGCTGATAGACAAGCCGCAAGTATTATTCGTCAAAACAGCGAAAATAAAATTAATAGCGTTCCACGCATGAGTGTTTATATTACTGGACTAGACTTGGATCGAAATAGATTAGGAGATCCTAGCTATGTTGGAAAAGTTCATGTACGAGAGCGTGAAATAAATGACAGTGATCCTGCAAATCCTGTTTATACAACAGGGCAAGGTCGTAACTATACAGTTGAAAGACTAATGCCAACACCATTTAAGTTGTCATTAAAATGCGATATTTGGACTGCCAACACTGAACAAAAATTACAACTAATGGAACAAATTTTAGTGTTGTTTAATCCAAGTTTAGAATTACAAACAACAGACAATTATATTGATTGGACTAGTTTAACAGTACTAAATTTAGCACAAGTAAATTGGTCAAGTCGTACTGTACCTGTTGGTCTTGACACACCAATAGATATTGCTAGTCTAACTTTTGACACTCCTATATGGATTAGTCCTCCCGTTAAAGTCAAACACCTTGGTGTTATTACAAAAATTATTACCAGCATACACGACGGCGCATCTACTGATAAAAATTCTTACATTGAAGGTCTTGGTCAGCCGCTAGCAGGTCCTGAAACTACTATGGGTAGTTTACTTACACGCGATGTTGTTACTATTACAGATTACACAATACAAGTATACAATGGTCAAGCAATACTTTTACATAAAAATGAAAGTAGCATTCCTAGAGAACCAACATTAGACATTCCAGTTCGACAAGGAACGCCTATTGAATGGCAAACAGTATTTGACAAATATCCAGGAAAGTATACAGCAGGGTCTAGTTCATTATATTTGATACAGTCAAACGGCACCGAAGTTGCAGGCACTGTGGCAATTAGTCCACTGGATCCTACTATACTCACAGTTTCTTGGGATAGTGACACCCTTAACACTAATACTGGCATTGACAGCAACGGTAATCTAGATACTGATCCAGACTATGATGCTGCTGGTAGTTACAGACCTAATAGCCCTGGCACATTTGATGCAATCATTGATCCGCAAAAAGTTTATCCAGGACACGGGATGCAAAATGTTACCACAGGTGATAGATTTTTAATTGTTGAAGATATTGGTGCTGTTGGCAATATAGATGGTCCAGATGCTTGGAAATCGTCTAGCGGTGCCGATTTTGTTGCTCGTGCTAATGATATTATCGAATGGACTGGCTCTCAATGGAATGTAATTTTTAATAGTAGTCAAGAATCAGACACCCTACTCTATCAAACTAATATATACACTGGAGTACAATACGTGTGGAATGGCGTGTATTGGACTAAATCATTTGAAGGTGAATATGAGGCAGGTGCATGGAGACTAGAGCTTTAACAGATCGCATTGTATGTAGTGGAGCATTGTTCTACGCTAAGTCTACACGAAGGTTTTTATTGTTACAAAAATCTAACGGAAAACATATAGGTACCTGGGGACTAGTTGGTGGTACAAATCTACAAAACGAAAATCCTTGGCAAGGTCTTCAAAGAGAAATTCAAGAAGAAATAGGGTCTATTCCTACTATAATAAAAACTATTCCGTTAGAAACTTTTGTAAGCAACGATAAAGTTTTTAATTTTCACACTTATTTGTGTGTTATTGAAAATGAATTTATTCCATCTTTAAGCCACGAACACATGGCATGGACTTGGGCAAACATGGATTTTGCTCCTAAGCCTCTTCATCAAGGTCTGCGAAATAGTTTTAATAACAAAACAATTAGAACCAAACTACAGACGGTATTTGATCTGATAGACTTAATATAAAAAGGACCCGAAGGTCCTTTTTTTAAAAGTTTAATGTTGTAGTAGTGCCTAAAAAAGTTTCTGTATGATTAAAATGCCCATTTGTTTCGTATTGAATGAACGGCTCAATTTTAAATCGTTGAGCCGTATACCCTAATCCAACTCTAAATTGAGCTTTGTCTAATTGAGCATCGGAAGTTTTATCTCCTCCAAAATCCCAAATAGGATTTATTTCAGTCCAAACATCGTACTGTTGATTTATTTGATACCTTCCGCCGACAGTTGATCTAAAACTAAAATAATCTAGATTATTTCCCGAAAAATACCTATAGTCTATACGCGGTCTAAAAAAGAAATTATCTCCGCGATATACAAAATAAGATACTTGTGGCCTCCATTCTTTCGATCCAATGTTGTCGACATATCTTAATCTGATTTCTGTATTTCTAAGTCCGAAGTAAGACAGTTGTAAATGATCTTTGTTCGAATTTATTTCTTCTCGAATTTCTAGACCATAGTCTCCTGTTCGAAGTCTTATATTATTTTGAAATCTTTCAAAATCGTCTGCCAAAATTGAACCGCAGAAACATAAGGCAAAGATTGCCAATATTTTTTTCATTTGATACCCTTTGATCTTAGTGTAGGGAGGTCTGCCCTCCCTACAGGTTACTGCTACAGATTTAGATTACAAATGTAATTAAACCTGCTGTTCCTAAAAGCAAGGCGCACCATGCGCCTAATGCTTTGTAGTAAGTGCTTAATGGCGTATTGAAATACTTATGACCCACCATGACGCACTTGTGAGTTGGGCTTAATAGGTATGCGGTAAAGTCTAGCGCAAAGAACCATAAGAAATATTGCTGGCCGAAGACCTGCGACATTAATACTGCAATCGCTACAAACTTACCCGAACTACCCATTAAGAAACTGGCTACGAAACCTATAGCAGAAATGGCTAACATACCGACAAATGTAGAAGGATCTAACATACTACTTTTGATTAATGTTTCCCAATCTCCACCGTGAGATTTCATGTAGTTTCCTAACATGATCACTGCACCTACCCATATCAAAACGTCCCAGCGAATGTATTCTAATAACTTCTTAAAATTCCATTGTTGTGTAATAATGACATAGTACAACGTCAAGAAACCAAAACATCCAACCATCCACTCTTTATTATAGATGTAAAAGCCAATGGCTATAAACATCGGTACAATATTTCTTAAGACTGCTGAAAGTTTAAAGTTTCCTGGTGCTATGTTAATCTGTTCTTCATGCACTTGATACCAAATATACCAAGCGATAAATGCCAAACTAACTACTAGCAAAGGTGCGATCAAACCAAGCCATGCTGTATAAGTCAGACCAAATGCTGCGATAGGCAAGATAACTGTCTTTTCAAGAGGACTCCACATGTAATAGTGATGTGTACTCAAGTAATCAACAATACCTAACTTTTCACGACCTTGACCTTCCTTAGGTGCTACTGTGTCAAGCAAACCTGCAGACACAGTGACTCGGCCTTCAATTGGCAATATACCGCCAATTGCACTTAGGAGAACTACAACAAACTTGTTACTACGGAATGTGTTTCTTACATAGGCAAATGCCGGGGCGAAGAGCTGGTACTCTTTTGCTAGTCCGGCGCTGATCATAATGAAGAATATCATCCACAAGTAACTGATGTCCTTTAACAGGACGCTTGTGATAAAGTCCATTTTTTCTCCTTAAAAAACGCTACATGATTGTAGCGCACAATATTTATTAATGCAAAACTATGGAGAATTATTTTATTTCTTCAAAATTTCCTGATAGACTTATTCTTATTTCATTTCCTCTGTTTTTACTAACACTATGAGGCATCCATCCGGGAAATATTACTAAATGATTTTGTTTAGCTGGTATGCTGTATCGAAATCTTTCTAAGAACCAAAAAGTCAAATCGCCAGATCCTGATGGAACTGCAATATAGTATACCCACGCAAAGGGGCTTTCGCCATGATGATGTGTATTTGTACTTTCAAGAGGTCTGTGTATCTGACCCCATGCTTGTTTTGTTTTTAGATTTTTCTTTAAACCAATTTGATCAACTAGTTCGATCAATTTATGTACTTCTGTGCCAGGGCTTCTATCAAGTCTACTGTCTTCATTTAAGCCACTGTTGGGATCGTCACTCAAACGATTATCAATATGCGATAATACTTCTTTTGCTAACTTATCATTATCAAGCCCTGACAGTTTGTATTGTCTTGCTGTAAGTTCTAGTAGTGTAAAATCTTGTGTAAATTCAAAATTACTCATTTAAAAATTATGTTAAAAGCAATAATTGTTCTTGGACTTGTACCTTTGTATTTTGCGCTGTG
>JACCDM010979935.1_pt1 | contig 10275 bp, 6 predicted proteins | sample 7445851 | NCBI WGS metagenome assembly JACCDM01 (sample SAMN15323438, study PRJNA562643) | freshwater metagenome | isolation source: river surface water | place: USA:Blue River Watershed | collected 2017-08-16
CGTGCCGCCGACGCGCTGGATCTCGCCTTCCTGGATGGCGCGCAGGACCTTGGTCTGCGTGGGCAGGGACATGTCGCCGATCTCGTCGAGGAAGATCGTGCCGCCGTCGCAGAGCTCGAACTTGCCGGGCTTCTGGTTGGTCGCGCCGGTGAAGGCTCCCTTCTCGTGGCCGAAGAGCTCGGACTCGATCAGGTTCTCGGGGATCGCGGCGCAGTTGACGGCGAGGAACGGTCCCTTGGCGCGGAGGGAATGCTGGTGGATGCAGCGGGCGACGAGCTCCTTGCCCGTGCCGCTTTCGCCGGTGATGAGCACCGTGGCGTCGCTCGCGGCGACCTGGCCGATGGACTTCAGGACCTCCTGCATCGGCTCGGAACTGCCGACGATGCCTTCCTTGTAGTCGGCCGGGTTCACGAGCATGCGCGTCGAGCGCGTCGCCGAAGCGAGGTCGCGGCGGGCGGACAGGGCCTTGTCGACGAGCGCGATCAGCTTCGCCTGGTCGAACGGCTTCATCACGTAGTCATACGCGCCGAACTTCATCGCCTCGATGGCGGTCTGCGTCGTGCCGAAAGCGGTCATCAGGATGACCATCGCCTGCGGCTGCGCGCCGCGGAGCATCTGCAACGTCTCGATGCCGGTCATGCCGCCCATGCGGTTGTCGAGGAGGATGACGTCGGGCTGGTCGCGCTTGGCGGCGACGACGCCCGTCTCGCCGCTGTCCGCCTCGATCACGGCGTAGCCGAGGCCCGCGAGCGCACGGCGCAGCGAATAACGGAGGTCCTTGTCGTCATCGATGACCAGGACTTTGGCGTTCGGGGCGGCGGGGTTGGCACTCATGATGAGTAAAAGTAGGCAGAATCCGTGCCAGCAGATGACGCCTCCTGAAAATGACCTAATACGGGCTTACCGCAACCTATTGGTGCCTATTTTTAAGCAAACCCACCCTGACAGACCCCTTGCTAACCAATAATTGGGCGTAATTCTCGATTCCATGTCTCGTTGGCTAAAACGCGGGGTGGGGGTGGTTTTGGCCCTCTTGGCGTTGTTCTTCGTCGGCGCCAACGCCTGGCTCTGGTCCGCCGGCTGGGGGCGACTCGCCGCCAAGCCGGACGAAGTTCCGCGCGGTGCGGTGATGGTGCTTCTCGGGACGGATGAGTTCGTGCAGGGAACGCAGGAGCACTCCGGCACCTTCCGGCCTCGTATCGCCGCCGCCGCGGAGCTCGCCCGCTCGGGCCGGGTGAGGCTGATCGTGACTTCCGGGACCGCCGTCCATGCGCGCGTGATGGCCGAACGCCTGCGCGCGTCGGGCGTGACCTGTCCGATGGTCGAAGACCCTTACGGCTGGCGCACCTTGGATTCCGTACAGCGCGCCAAGGCCTACTATCCCGGCGACCAGATCGTGTTCGTGTCGCAAGGGTGGCACTGCGTGCGCGCGCTCTGGCTGGCCGACCGGGCCGGGCTGAAGTCGACGGCTTATCCGGCCGCGTTCGGCGAAGGCTGGCGTCCGGTGATGGGCTGTCTGCGGGATTGCTTCGCCAAGCCCAAGGCGGTGCTCGACCTCTGCCTGGGCAATCCGCTCTCGGCGCCGGTGCCGGCGGACCAAGGCAACGTCCCGCACCGCTGAGTCAGGCGCGTTCGTGGCGTCCGTCCGGCCGGCGGGTCAGCACTCCGCGGATCTCCATCATCGTCAGGCTCACCGCCGCCTCGGCGACGGCGCAGTCCGCCAATGCGGCGAGGCTCTCGGCGTCCTGCGCGGCGCCGCCCGCGAAGTGCGGGAGCCAACGGGCGAATTCCGGCGGATCGGCCGCCAACGCCAAGGCCGGCTGGTCGCGGCTTTCGCCGAGTTCCGTCAGGATGTCGTCCACCGACGACACGAGCGTCGCGCCGTCGCGGATGAGCGCATGGCAGCCGCGGCTCGCGGGACTGTCCGCGCGGCCAGGCACGGCGCAGAGCGTCCGGCCGAGGTCGCCCGCGAAGCGCGCGGTGATCATGCTGCCGCCGTCGACGTCGGTCTCCACCACGACCATCACGCGGACGAGCCCCGCGACGATGCGGTTGCGCTGAGGGAACGTCTGCCGGTCCGCCGGCCGGCCGAGCGGGAATTCGGACAGCACGCAGCCGTCGGCCCGCATCCGCGCGCGCAGGCGGACCGCCTCCGGCGGGAAGGTGAGGTCCAGCCCGTGGCCGACGACCGCCGCGGTGCGGCCCGCGGCGTCGAGCGCGCCTTCGTGCGCCGCGGTGTCGATGCCCCGGGCCAGGCCGCTCACGACCCACCAGCCTTGCTGCGCGAGGTCGCGCGCGAAGCTGCGCGCCAGCGAGGCCCCGTAGGTCGTGCAATGCCGCGAGCCGATGAGTCCGACCGCGCGCTCCGTCGGGAAGTTCGCGCCTTCCGCGTAGAGCACGAGCGGCGGGTCCCAGAGCCGCGCGAGCGGCGCGGGCCAGACGTCGTCGGTCTCGCTCAGGAGCCGGTAACCGAGGTCGCGGACGCGTCCCATCTCGGCGGCCCAGTCGAACGCGCGCGCGGCGATGGCGGCCGCCACGGGGCGGCTGATGCCCTCGACCTTCGCGAGCTGCTCCGCCGGAGCGCCGAGCGCCACGGAGAGGTCGCCCCCGAACGCCTCGCGCAGACGTCGGACCGTGACCGGTCCCACGCCCTTGAGGCCGTTGAGCAGGACGCGTTGCGCGAGCGGGTCGGTCGGGATCGGCTGCATCCCGCCAGCCAGCGTAGCCGGCTCAGCCGCGCAAGACCGGGGACAGCCCAGCGAGGAGCTCGGTGGTTCTCACCGCTTCCTCCCCCTGGTTATCCCTCAGCCAGTCGGCGGCCCGCGCATGCCAGGTCGTCGCGAGCACCACCGCGTCGAAGGCCGTCAGGCCAAGTTCTGAACGGCGGGCCAGCACCGAGGCGACGATCCCCGCGAGGAGATCGCCGGAGCCGCCGCGCGCGAGCACCGGTCCGCCGAAGGGGACATGGATTACGCGGAGCCCGTCGGTGACGCAGGTCAGCGGGCCTTTGAGCACGACGATGGTCTTCGTCCGGCGGGCGTAGGCGCGGGCCGCGGCCACCGACGCGAGGCGGCCGCTGAGACGTCTGAATTCGCCGGCGTGCGGCAGGAGCACGCGGATCGGCGCGCCCGAAGATTCCTTGATGACCGCCGGACGGAGCGCGTCGGCGTCGAGGACCAGGGCCGGCTTGGCCGAGGCGGCGATCGCCCCGATGAGCTTCACCGCTTTCTCGCCCATGCCGGAGCCGAGGAGGACGGCGTCCTTGTCCGCGAGGAGGGGGCGGAGCGCTTTCAGGTTCGTCGCGGAGAGCGAGCCGTCTCGTCCGGTGCGCAGGCCGCGCCACATCGCTTCGGGATACGCGACCGCGGCTTTCGCCCTTACGGATTCCGGCAGGCAGGTCGTGACGAGCGCCGTCCCCGATCGCAGGGCCGCGGCGGTGTTCATGATGACCGCGCCGGGCATGCGTTCGGAACCGCCGACGATGAGCACCCGGCCCTGGTGGCGTTTGTCGCTGCGGGCGCGACGCGGACGGGTGAGCGGCGCGAGGGCCGCCGCGGTCACGCAGGCCTCTTCGGTCTCGCCGAGGGGCAGGCCGATGTCGAGGACGCGGAGGCGACCGACGAAGCGGGCGGCCCCCGGCGCGAGCAGCGGACGTTTCAGGCAGCCGATCGACACCGTGAGGTCGGCGCGGAAGGCCGGACCGGTCGCGTCGTCGCCCAGCCCGCTCGGCAGGTCGACCGCGATGCGCAGACCTCGGAGCTTGTCCGTGTCGCGGAGGAACCTTCGTAGTTCGGCGGAGAGCGGCGCGCGGAAACCCTGGCCCAGGAGGCCGTCGAAGATCAGGCAGAATTCGCGCGCGGCGAGTCGGCGCAGATCGGTCGCGGCGACGATGCCGATGCGCACGCCACGCTTGCGGACGGACCACGCGCGCCGGGCCTGGGCGCGGGCCGGACCGCCTTCGGCGAAGACCGCGACGATCTCCGTCCCGGCGCGGGCGCAGCGCAGGGCGGCGAGGAAGGCGTCGGCCCCGTTGTTGCCTTTGCCGGCCAGCACCAGGATGCGCTCCGGCTTGCGGCCGAGGAGCCTAAGCGCCTCTTCGCCGACGCCGCGGGCGGCGACGTTCATCAGCTGCCAGGAAAGTTTCGCATCGCCGGCGAGGAACGCGGCCTCGGCCGCCGCGGCTTCGGCGCAGGAGAGGACCGGCAGGCGGGAGGCGGCGCGCATGCGTCAGCGGACCAGCACCGCGAAGGCCTGGGCGAGCGTGTCGGTGTGCGTGAGCGAGAGCAGCAGCCGCGAACCGCCGCGGGCGGCGAGCAGGGCGCGGGCCTTGTCGTCGAGCTCCACGACCGGTTCGCCTTCGGGTCCGCTGAGGACGCCGACGCTCGTCAGCGAGAACTCCGCCCCGATGCCGGTGCCGAAGGCCTTGCTGGCGGCTTCCTTGGCGGCGAAACGGGCGGCCAGCGAAGGATACGGGTCCGCTTTCGCGAGGCAGAGCTTCTGCTCCGCGGGGGTGAAGACCTTGTCGAGGAAGGCGGCGCCATGCTTCAGGTGCGCCGAGCGGATGCGAGCGACCTCCGTGAGGTCCACGCCGACGCCGAGCACGTTGCCGCCTTCGAGGTTCATGCCGGCCTGACCAGGTACGCCTTCATCTCGGCCACCGCGCCGCGGATGCCCGTGAAGAGGGCGCGGGCGACGATCGAGTGGCCGATGTTCAGTTCGTGCAGATGCGGCAGGGTGAGGATCGCCCGGACGTTGTCGTAATTGATGCCGTGGCCGGCGTTCACGATCAGTCCGTGGCCGTGGGCCAGTTCGCAGCCCGCGCGGAGGCGTTCGAGTTCGGCCGCGGCGGCCGGGGATTTCCAGGCGTTGGCGAACGCGCCGGTGTGGAGTTCGATGACCGGGGCGCCGACGGCGACGGCGGCTTCGATCTGCGGGGCGTCCGGTCCGATGAACAAAGAGACCTCGACGCCGGCGGCCTTGAGCGCCTGGGTCGTCTCGCGGACGCGCGCGAGCTGCCCGGCGACGTCGAGTCCGCCCTCGGTCGTCACTTCTTCGCGGGATTCCGGGACGAGGCAGACGGCGGCCGGCTTCAGCTTCAGCGCGAAGGCGGTCATCGCCGGGGTGCACGCCATCTCGAGGTTGAGGCGGACGCCGGGGATGGCGGCGATCGCATGGACGTCGGCGTCCTGGATGTGGCGGCGGTCCTCGCGGAGATGCAGCGTGATGCCGTCGGCGCCGCCGGCGAGGGCTTCGCGGGTGAACGCGACCACGTCCGGCTCGGCGTGCGGCGACAGGTGCGCGCCACGGTACCGCGCCTGGCGGAGCGTCGCGGCGTGGTCGATGTTGACGCCGAGGAGGAGGGAGCGGGCAGCGGTCATTTCTTCATCTTGTCTAGGGCCTTCTGGATCTTCTCGGATTCGAGCCTCAGCCGGCGGGCCCGTTCGACGTCGTCGCATTTCTCGAAGTAGCCTTGGATAAGGTCAAGCAGTCCTGCGAGGGCCTTCAGGCGGAAGACGTCCGCGCCGGCCGTGCCGCCGAGCTTGCGGCGATACACCCGTTCCATCTCGGAGAGGAAGGCGGCTTCCATCCGGCTGTCGCCCTTCACGGCCTGATAATAGCCTTCGAGCAGGGCGCGGAACGTCGGCAGGTGGTCGGCGTTGTCCTCCAGGGCGCGCCGATGCATGTTCGCCAGCTTCTCCGCGTTCCTGGCCCGGTCGGCCATGAGGACGGAAGATTCCCGTTCGACGGCCTTCTGGATGAGGTCGTAGCGCGTCCGGTCGTAATCGCCGCGCCGCTTCTTCTCGGAGATCAGCCGGTCGTAGGCCCGCTTGCAGCTCAGGAAGATCTCGTCCTGGGTCATCGTCGGGAAGAGATGCTTGGCTTCCATGTCGTCGGCGAGCTCGCGCATGTCGGGCCAGTCGTCGAAGGCGCGGCGCATCTCCAGGACGAAGAGTCTCCACTCTTCCGTCTTCACCTTCGGCCCGAGCGCCTCGAGGCAGGCGGCGTAGGCTCGCCAGGCCTCGAGGCAGCGGTTGGCCGCGAGGACGGCGAGCCGCAGGCACTCGTGCTGGGCTTCGCGGTCGCCGCCGTCGCCGAAGATCTGGGCCGCGAGCTGCAGCCGCTGGGATTTCGCGAAACGCTCGGCGCGGCGCTGCGGGTCGCCGAGGATCTGCACCTCGAACTCGCCGATGCGCCGGCCGGTCTGCGGGTCGGTCGTCTCGCCGCAGGCGTAGCCGTCGTTGTAGCGGCCGGTGTTCATGTTCCATTCCTTGTCCTTCCGCTGGTAGGCGAACCAGGCATGGCCGCCGCGGTTGCCGTCGCCGGTCACGTAAGCGGCGGGGATGCCGTAGGCCCGGGCGGTGTTGGCGGCGAAGTGCGCCTGGTGCATGCAGATGCCGCCGAGCTCGAAGATCTCCTTGAGCGTGCCTTCGGTCGGTTTCGCCAGCTTCGTCTTCTCCTGGGTCACGTAATCCATGCGGTAGCGGATCAGGCCGTAGCTCGGCGACCATTCCGAGAGCGAGCGCAGCTTCGGATTCGCCAGCGCCCAGTTCATCTCCTCCTCGGTGGCCGTGGCGCCGACGACCCAGACGAGGTCGCCCGGCGGCGCCTTGCGGACGTCACCGACAAGGCGGCCCGCCTCGGCGGCGGTCTTGTAATAACGGTAGCGGGTCAGCGCGTCGGCCGAGCAGGCTTCGCCGCCGTCGAAGCGGGACCAGCGCAGCGGCTGGTCGAAGACGAGCGCGCAGGCGATCTGGAGGTTATCGTAGCGACCCAGCTGGGCCGGGGTGTCGTCGGCGGCGAGCCGCGCCCAGACGCGCAGGGCTTCGGCCGCATCATCCTCGGGCTTGAGGGTGAGCGCGAATTTCTCGAGCAGGTCGGGCCGGCCGAGCAGTTCCGAGAGCAGGGCGGGCAGGTGCTCCCCGCCTTGGGCCGCCGTGCGCAGGTTCTCCGCGCCGATGCGGCGGATGAAGAGGGCCTGGGTCATGCCGAGCGCGAAGGCCCGGCTTTCCCAGAGGCGGTTATGCCGTTCGACGCCGTCCGTCGAAGAGGTCGCCGCGAGCGCGGGCAGCAGTCCTTTCTGCAGCCTGACCAGATGGTCCTCCCACTTGCCGTCCTTGAGCCGCTCCCGCGCGTCGGCGACGAGGAGAAGCGGCAGCTTCGGGTCGTTCAGGGCGGCGCCGGCGAAGACATAAGGCTTGTTTTCGACGACCACGGGCGCGACCACCGGTTCCGCCTTCGGGACTTCGGCCATCTTGGGCGGCGCGACGGGCGCGGCCGGCTTGGGTTCGACGACCGCGACCGGCTTCGGCTCCGGCTCGACGACCTTCGGAGCTTCGACGACCTTCGGCGCCTCCTTCACCACGACGACCTCGGGCGGCCGCCGCGTATTCTGCCACACGAACCAGCCGACCGCCGCGAGGACGGCGCCGCCGATGACCAGCATCGGCCAGTTCGACTGGCTCCGACGATGGGCGAGGATGGGCGTGGGCTTCTTGGGCGGGGTGGGTTGGCTGGCCATCGTGGGAATGGTCCGAAGTTACCCGCCGCCGCGGATTGGTCAAAAGAACATCGTCCGGGGCGGCGGATTATCTCCGCCTCAGCCGGGCCGGGAAGCCTTGCCTCTTTCGAGCGTCAGCCGCAGCGACGGCGCCGTCGGCGATTTCTTGAGCTTGGCCAGGGATTCCGGGTCCCCGGCGTGCACGAGTTCGCCGCCGGCGTTGCCGCCTTCGGGGCCGATCTCGAGGACCCAGTCGGCTTCGGCGATCACGTCGGGGTGATGCTCGATCACCACGACCGTATGGCCTTGGTCGACCAGCGCGTGGAGGAGTTCGATCAGACGGCGGCAGTCCGATTGGTGCAGGCCGATGGTCGGCTCTTCGAGGATGTAGAGGTTGGGGCGGATCTCGCCGCGCGAACGCTCGCGGAAGGTCGGCAGCCCTTGGGCGAGTTCGCTGACGAGCTTGAGGCGCTGGGCTTCGCCGCCGGAGAGCGTCGGGCTGCTCTGACCGAGCGTGAGGTAGCCCAGGCCGGTCTTCACCATCAGTCCGCAAAGGTCGCCCAGCTTGGCGTCGAACGAGAGGAACGCCGCGGCTTCCTCGAACGTCATCGCCAGCAGGTCCGCGGCGGACTTGCCGTTCCAGCGGATCGCCTTGGCGGCGGAGCCGTAGCGCGTGCCCGAGCATTCTTCGCACGGCACGTAGGTGTCGGGCAGGAAGCTCATCTCGAGCCTGATCCGGCCCGCGCCGGAGCAGGCCTCGCAACGTCCGCCGGAAGTGTTGAAGGAGAAGAAGCCGGCGCCATGGCCGCGGATGGCGGCTTCCGGCAACGAGGCGAGCCGTTCGCGGATCAGGTCCCAGACGCCCACGTAGGTCGCCGGCGTCGAGCGCGGCGTCTTGCCGATCGGTTCCTGGTCGACGACCACCAGCTGGCGGAAGCCCTTGAGCCCGGACAGCGCGGCGAACGCCGGCTTGCCCAGATGCGAGACGACGCCGAGCGCCTCCTTGCCCGTGAGCCCGTCTTTCTTCTTCGCGATGGCCGCCCGGATGGCGGGGGCGAGGAGGTCGGTCACCAGCGTGGACTTGCCGGCGCCGGAGACGCCGCACACGACGGTGAGTCGTCCGACGGGGATCTGCGCGTCGAAGCCCTTGAGGTTGCGCAGCGAAGCGTCCTTGAGGCGGACCCAGGCGGCGGGCGCGCCTTTGCCGGCGACCGGCCGGCGCGAGCCGCGGAGCGGATGCGGGATGGCCTCCTTCAGGAAGCGTCCCGTCACCGAGTCGGCGCGTTTCTCGAGCGCGGCCGCGGTGCCTTGGGCCACGATCTCGCCGCCGTGGACGCCGGCGCCCGGGCCCATGTCGACGACCAGGTCGGCCGCACGCATGGTGTCCTCGTCGTGCTCGACGACCAGGACCGTGTTGCCGCGGTCGCGCAGGCCCTTGAGCGAACCGATGAGGCGGTCGTTGTCGCGCGGATGCAGGCCGATGCTCGGTTCGTCCAGCACGTAGAGCGCGCCGGAAAGCGTCGAACCGAGCTGCGCCGCGAGGCGGATGCGCTGGGCTTCGCCGCCGGAGAGCGTGTCGGCGCCGCGGTCGAGCGCGAGGTAACCGAGGCCGACCGAATCGAGGAAGCGCAGGCGCGCGGCGATCTCCGGCAGCAGGGCGCCGACGATGGCCTTCTCGCGCGCCTCGAGCCTGAGGCCGGAAAGGAAGGCGAGGGATTCGTCGGGCTGCAGGCGTAGCAGGCCCGGCAGGGAAAGCGAGCGTCCCTTCGGACCGGCGAGCTTCACCGAGCGGCCGATCGGACCGAGGCGCTCGCCGTGGCAGGTCGGGCAGACCGCTTCGCCGACGCGGTCCGCGATCGCGTTCTCGTTGATGGATTCTTCTTCGTCGGAGGAGAACGTCGTGACCTCGAGGCCGTGGCCGCGGCAGTCCGGACACCAGCCGCGCGGCGAGTTCCAGGAGAGATGCTTCGGATCGACTTCCGGGAAAGATTCTCCGGTCGCGGGATCGCTGCGCGACGTCGACAGATAGGCGACCTGCCGGCCGTCGGGGGCGAGGAGCACGCAGGCGTTCTTGCCGGCCGAAAGCGCCTGGCGCACGAGCGCGCGGAGCGCCTTCTCGCCGGATTCTTCGGTCTCGTCCGGCAGGCGGATGAGCCCGTCGGCGCGGAGTTCGCCGAAGACCGCGTCGACGTCGTGTTCGGAATAACGGTCAAGCCCTTCGAAGCCGTCGACCTGGAGCAGCTCGCCGTCGCAACGGAGCAGGCGGAGCCCTTTCGTCTCGGCCCACTCGGCGAGCGGACGGTGGTGGCCCTTGCGAGCGCGGACGAGCGGGGCGGCGATGAGCAGAGAGCCCTTCTTCAGGGACTTCGCTTGCTTGGCGACGAGGCGGACGACCGCGTCTTCGGTCATCTCTTCGAGCGGTTCGCCCGTCGTCGGGCTGTGCAGGACGCCGGCGCGCGCGAAGAGCACGCGGAGGTATTGGGCGACTTCGGTGACCGTCGCGACGGTGGACTTCGCGGAGCCGCGCGTCACGCGCTGTTCGATCGCGACGGTGGGCGGCAGGCCCGTGAGCGAATCGATGTCGGGCTTGGGAAGCTGTTCGACGAACTGGCGCGCGTAGGCCGAGACGCACTCGAGGAAGCGGCGCTGGCCTTCGGCGAAGAGGATGTCGAACGCCAGGGAGGATTTGCCGGAGCCGGAGACGCCGGTCATGACCGTCAGCGAGCCGTGCGGGATCTCGAGCGAGACGTCCTTCAGGTTGTGTTCGCGGGCGCCAC
>JACCDM010109032.1_pt1 | contig 10272 bp, 9 predicted proteins | sample 7445851 | NCBI WGS metagenome assembly JACCDM01 (sample SAMN15323438, study PRJNA562643) | freshwater metagenome | isolation source: river surface water | place: USA:Blue River Watershed | collected 2017-08-16
GGCAGACAATCCACATAAGGCTGGTGTTGCAAAACATGTACTTGTACCAAAAAACTCAAAACAGTAGACAAAGACAAAACTGTAGCAGAAATATAATTGTTGAACAACGGCTGAACGGTATTGCGTTTGGCCAACAAATATCCAATCATAACAAAAAGGATGATATCTTTCAAGAACGACTGTTCTGCAGTCAGCTTGATGCAATCTCCAAAACATCCGCATTCTCGGATGGCCCCTGATAATACAGCATAGCCAGTTAGAAAAGTAAAGAAGATGATCAGTACAAACAGCAACCAGCTGAACAACTTGAATTGCCATCCCAATAAAACTGCAACACCTGCAATGATTTCAAACGCAATCATCAAGATGGAGAATACCAGTGTGGCATCATTCAAGGCGGACAAGTTCCACACCTCAAAAAATTCCTGCATTTTATAACTCAGTCCTGAGGGATCATTCGCCTTGATGAGTCCACTGAAAATAAACAACACGCCGACAATGAATCTGAAAATATGTGTAATGGCCTTGGTCATGTTCAAGCTTTGTGTCCGGGTTTGCCTTCTTCAATCAAAATAAGTCCAAACAGGGCATAATTGATGATGTCCACAAAATTGGCATCAATCCCCTCACTGATGATCGTTTTGCCGTCGTTTGAGAGAATTTGTCTGATCCTGCTGAGTTTCATGAGGATCAGGTCGATATAACTCTCCTGACTCATGTCTCGCCATGCTTCACCATAATCATGGTTTTTGTCCAACATGGTATTTCTGGCAAAGGCAATATGTTCATCATACAGTTTGGAGACATGATCTGCATCCAAATCTTGTGGTGCTTGATCATCCATGGAAAGCTGGATCAGTCCAATGATTCCATAGTTGACGATCCCTTTGAATTCAGCATTGATATCATCTCCTACCTTCTGAACTTTTTTTTCCTGGATGGTCCGAACCCTCATGGCTTTGATGAAAATCTGATCCGTGATGGAAATGATTCTCAGGCATCTCCAAGAAGTTCCATAGTCAATCGTTTTCTTGATGAAAATATCCTTGCAGGATTGAACTGCCTGATCGTATTGTAGATTTGTAGTGGAATTCATCGAAATTTGTGATCTGATTTACAAATGTAATAAAGAAACTCCATGTACAAGCTTCATTCGGGCAACGATACTTTAAACATTGACTGTCCAAAGATCATGGGAGTTATCAACTGTACACCTGATTCTTTTTATGCCGGCAGCAGAACATCCGGTTTAAACGAGGCAAAGGCCATGATCGAAAAAATGGTTGACGATGGAGTTGATATTCTTGATATTGGTGGAAGAAGCTCCAGACCGGGCAGTGAGGAAATCAGTGAGGAGGAAGAGATTCAACGAGTTGCAGAGATCATAGCGTTTGTTGCAAAAACCTATCCATCTGTTTGGATGTCAATCGACACAACCAAATCAACTGTTGCGCAATATGCTGTTGAACATGGATGCCGTATTGTAAATGATATCAGTGCCGGTGATATGGATCCATTGATGATAGAAAAGGTTGCACAGATGAAAGTCCCGTTTGTATGCATGCACATGCAAGGCACACCCGATACGATGCAGAACAATCCTACCTATCATCATATTGCAGATGATATTTTTTCATTTTTTACACAAAAAATTGAATTGCTTGCATCAAGAGGCATTGAACAAACAATCATCGATCCGGGATTTGGCTTTGGAAAAACCATTGAACACAATTACCAATTGATGAGGGACCTTGACCGGTTTAATTCTTTTAAAAAACCATTACTGGTGGGAGTTTCGAGAAAATCAATGATCTATAAACTATTGAACAGTTCACCAGAGGAATCCCTGAACGGCTCAATTGCTTTGAACATGTATGCCTTGATGAAAGGTGCCAATATTTTGAGGGTGCATGATGTGAAACCTGCAAAGGAAATCATTGCGATTTTCCAGCAATTGCATGCATAAAAAAAGGCAGCCGAAGCTGCCCTTTTTAAAGATGTTTAATAACCGCCTGGAGGTGGACCTTGTGGCTGTTGCGCTGGTGCCTCTTTTACTTCCACCACTTCAATTTCGAAAATGAGATTTTCATAAGGTTTGATCACAGGAGGATTTCCTTGTGGACCATATGCAAGTGTTGAGGGAACATACATGGTTCCTTTGCTTCCCACTTTGAAAGCAGTGATGGCCTCAAGCATTCCCTGAATCGCACCTTCTCTCTTGGAAATAAAATAAAATGTTTCCATTGGATGGGCCATGCTTTGTTTTGCAGAGTCCACATTTGAATCAAAATATTTTCCATCGAAACTCTTACCAGAATATTTAATACCAACCATGAGTCCGGAGTCAGCACTGCGTCCCGTTCCTTCTTTCTCCATCACCAAATACACGCTGTTGTTGACTTTCTGAGCTGGGATGTTTTTAGCATCGACGTATTTCTTAATATCTGCCAATTCCTTCTCTTTGTGTTTGCTGATCTCACTTTGGTAATCTGCATAAGCCAGTTCTCTTCCCACCTGATCTGCCTTATTCTTGAACACCTTGATGATTTTAAGTGAGGCTACTTGTTTTTCACCTTTTTTCAAATATGGAGGCATTCCAAATTGTGAAGTTTTTTGCATGGAATCATGGAATTGATATGTAATAAGGCTGTCACCTACTTTCAATTTGGTCATGATTTCAGAAAAATCGTGGAATCTTCCTACGCTGTCCACTTGATCATATGCGGGCAAAACGCCATAGGTACTCATCACAACTGAATCCTTATAGGTGAGTTTGTATTGAAATTTTACGAAGTCACCCTGTTCCAATTTTTCACCATCTCCAGATTTGATGATTTTGTATTGGAGTCCGGATTTGGTTTTTTCAAACCCAACTTGTGAGCATGAGCTGATGAGGATAGCTGCTACGGCAGCCAATAAAAAATTTGTTTGTTTCATTGTATGATTATTGTTGTAAAGATGAGAATTCTTTCAATACCTTCTTGAATTGTGCAATATTTTCTTCGAGTGATTCAACACTTCTTCCTCCAGAAGCATTGTAATGCCCGCCTCCATTGAAATATTTTCTGGCAAAACTGTTGCAATCAAAACTTTCTTTGCTTCTGAATGACCATTTGCGTTCATCGTCACGGTCAATGAGCAAAGCTGCCATTTCAATTCCTTTTATTGAAAGTGGATAGTTGACGAGTCCCTCTGTATCACCTGTTTTGATGTGAAATTTTTGTGTATCAGATTTTGGAATGGCAATCAACGCAGTATTGTATTCATATAAAATTTCCATTCTGTAGGTGAGCACATGCCCGATGAACCGGAGTCTGTTTTCATGAAAATTATCGTAAACAGCAGCATGTATTTTGGCATGATCAATCTGAAACCCTTTCAAATGTGCTACCATTACATGTACACTGGCTGTAGTGGATGCAAACCGAAAGGATCCTGTATCAGCCATCACACCGGCATAAATACATTGTGCTGATGCTTTGTTCATCAGATCGGATTTGCCGGTTGAAACGATGAAATCATAAATCATTTCTGAGGTCGAACTCTTGCTGATATCACTGATACCAAAATCAAAAACATCTGTTTGCGGTTCCCGGTGATGATCAATCAAAACTTTTTTGGCTTTTGAGTTGAGCAGTATTTGTTCCATTGATTTTGTTCTGGACATATTGTTGAAATCCAGACAAAAAATCCAGTCAGCCTGTTCAACGATTTGATTGGCTTTTTCTCGCATGCTCTCATAATCAATAACCTCATCAATCCCTGGCATCCAGTCCAAAAAATCAGCCCAATTAGTGGGTGAGATCACCTGCGCATGTAAACCGGCTGCTTGCAGGAAATGGAAAAGTCCCAACGATGATCCCATCGCATCAGGGTCAGGTTTCTGGTGCATGGTAATTACAATGCTGTCAGCTGGAGCGATGGATGAAAATACAGATTGAATATCTTTCATGCGGCTGTCAAATGTACAGCTTTTCTTGGTGGGTGCGTATTGTAGCATTAACTTTGCAGTCCAAATTTACAAACGAATATGAGCAACAGAACCTTTACCATGATCAAGCCGGATGCGTTTGCAGCTGGACATACAGGATCAATATTAAAACACATTGAGGCAGCAGGATTCAAAATCATTGCGATGAAGGCAATCAGACTCAGTGCTGAAAAAGCAGGTGAGTTTTACGCTGTGCACAAAGAGAGACCTTTTTATGGTGAATTGGTTGCGTTCATGAGCAGTGGTCCCATTGTTGCTGCAATATTGGAAAAAGAAAATGCTGTAGCGGATTTCAGAACACTGATAGGTGCTACCAATCCAGCACAGGCAGCTGATGGAACCATCAGAAAATTATATGCAAAAAGTGTGGGAGAAAATGCTGTTCACGGAAGCGACAGCGATGAAAATGCAGCCATCGAGGGCAGCTTCTTTTTCTCTGCATTTGAAAGAATTTAATTGAACATACATGGCATATTCATCACTCGAACAATGCCTACTTGATCTGGAAAAAAATGGTCACTTGAAAAGGGTCACTGAGGAAGTCGACCCTTTTCTTGAATTGGCCACCATACATCATCGTGTGTACGAAGCAGGGGGACCTGCTCTGTTATTTGAAAATGTTAAGGGTTCTCGCTACAGATCCGCATCCAATATTTTCGGATCACTGGAAAGAAGCAAATTTATTTTCAGAGATACCCTCTCCCATGTACAGCAATTGATAAGTGTCAAACAAAATCCGATTCAGGCACTTAAACAGCCACTCAAAAATTTATCTGCCGGTTTACATGCTGTCCATGCGCTTCCTTTGCGCAATCCCATTCAAAAACCTGTCCTGTACAAAGAAATCAATATTGAAGACATACCGCTGATACATCACTGGCCCAAAGATGGTGGAGCATTTGTAACGCTTCCCCAGGTGTATTCAGAAGACATTGATCAACCAGGCATCGCACAGTCGAATCTTGGCATGTACCGGATTCAATTGAGCGGCAATGATTATCGTCTCAACAAAGAAATTGGACTTCATTATCAACTCCACAGGGGCATCGGTGTACATCAAACTAAATCAAATAAAAAAAACAAACCACTCAAAGTAAGCGTATTTGTTGGGGGTCCTCCTGCCCATACGGTTTCTGCTGTCATGCCACTTCCCGAGGGCATGAGTGAAATCAATTTTGCAGGAATACTGGCAGGAAGAAGATTTCGCTATACTTACAAGGATGGATTTTGTATCAGCACAGATGCTGATTTTGTTATTACCGGTGAAGTATATCCTGGTGAAAACAAGCCTGAAGGTCCGTTTGGTGATCATCTAGGCTATTACAGTCTCGAGCATCCATTCCCTTTGATGCGTGTACACAAAGTATATGCAAAACAGCATGCTATTTGGCCCTTTACCGTAGTCGGCAGACCTCCTCAGGAAGATACCAGCTTTGGACAATTGATTCATGAGATTACCGGTGAGGCGATTCCCAACGAGATACCCGGATTGAAGGAAGTCCATGCAGTAGATGCATCAGGTGTCCACCCCCTCTTGCTTGCAATAGGAAGTGAACGTTATACACCCTACCTGCCTACCAAACAGCCAGCTGAAATATTGACCATCGCCAATCATGTGCTTGGAACGGGACAATTGAGTCTTGCGAAATTTTTATTCATTACTGCTGATGATACCAATCAATTGTCAACGCATCGGATCAAGGATTACCTAACTTATATTTTCGAAAGAATTGACCTGAAAAGAGATATCCATTTTTACACCAATACAACAATGGATACGCTGGATTATTCAGGATCGGGACTCAATACCGGCAGCAAAGTTGTGTTTGCAGCCTATGGTGATAAAAAAAGAGAGCTTGCGAAAGATGTTCCCGAAGAAATAAGATCATTGAATGGCATCGCTGACGCAAAAATGATTTTCAATGGAATAGTTGCTATTCAATTGAAACCATTCATCAATCATCTGCAGGCAAAATCTGAAATGGATGATATCAACCAGCAACTTTTGAATGTTGTTGATCAAGTAAAAGGCATTGTCATGATGATTGTATGCGATGATGCGGATTTTGTTTCAACACAGCTGAATAATTTTCTTTGGGTAACGTTTACCCGTACAAACCCTTCTCATGACATCCATGGCGTAGGATCTTTTATTGAAAACAAACATTGGGGATGTGTTGGTCCACTGCTGATAGACGCACGCATCAAACCACATCATGCTCCTGCAGTAGAACTGGATCCTGCCATGGTGAAGAAAACAGACAGGCTGTTTTCTTCAGGAGGCAGTTTGCATGGAATATTGTAGGAATTATTTCAGTTTCATGTTTACCGGATCCCACTTCACAATTTTCTTGGAGAAATAGCTGTCATTGCAAGCCAATGTTGGTGCAGCAGCTCTGAATCCAAATGTAGCATCCTCCACTACTTTCTTTCCAGTTCTGATGGAATCGAAAAAGTTGGTGAAATGATCCAGGTGTTCATCGTAACCAGCCGGCGCCTTGTAGACAACATCGTCTTTTGTCTTTCTTTTTCTCTGAGCAGGCGTCCATTTGGCATCGTATTCTTTTTGCATTTCCTCTTGCATGCTCTTGGAAAAAGTGAAAACGGAATCATACCCACCAAAGCCGGGTGCTTCAGGAAGAATACTGTGCTTTACTGTAATGTTGTTACCGTTGACTTCCATCACTCCCTCAGAACCGATCATGCGAATGATTTGTTGACCACCGGTACCGCTTATAAAGTTGACTTGCAGTGTCAATTGAAAAGCTGGATGTTCAGGACAATCAGGATACTGCATGACACCAGACATCACATCCGGCATGTTTCTGCCATCCAGCCAATGACTGAATTGTCCGGTGCTGTAAATAGTTTCTGGTCCAACTGAATTGGTAATCAAATGTGTGCCACTTAAGAGATGTACAAACAGATCACCCGCTACGCCAGTTCCTACTTCTTTGAATGCTCTCCACCAGAAGAATTTCTTTGAATCATAGGGCATTTTATCTGTTACCTGTATGAACCTGTCCCAATCGGTTGAATTGGCATCAGCATCTTTTGGAATGGTATATTCCCATGCTCCGATCGAACTTTGTCTGTCGTATACTGCATTGACCATGTTCAATTTTCCTATCTCCCCTGCTGCAAGCAGTTCTTTTGCTTTTGCGAGTCCAATACTGCTCACACGCTGACTACCCACCTGCAATACTTTGCCATATTTTTTTTCAGCTGCAATCACATCAGCACCCTGGTTGATCTTATAAACCATTGGCTTCTCTATGTAAACATGTTTTCCTTTGGCCAATGCATCCACGGTCATTCTCGCATGCCAAACATCATGTGTGGCAATGATAACAGCATCGATGTCACTTCTGTCGAGCAATGCTCTGTAATCACGTGTAGTAAACAAATCATTGCCATACATTTCTTTGGCATTTTGTAGCCTGCCGGTATACAGATCGCAGATACCTGCCAGTTCAACACCCGGTACTTTCAAAGCAGTGGCCAAATCAATATGACCCTGCACACCAAATCCAATTACGCCCAATCTGATTTTATCTCCTGATGAAATTTTCTTTTCATATCGAATGATTCTTTCTTCCGCTTTTTCTTGTGCGGACAGAGAACCCAAAGGTGAAATGGCCGCTACCAGGCTGGTAGCACCAATTTGTTGTAGGAAATTTCTGCGTGAGGATGAGCTGTTCTTCTTCATATGTCAATTTTTGTATGAGTAATTTACATATAGTTTTTAAATTTTCTAATGAAGTTTAACTTGAATACAAAGAAAAAAGCCCTGGCAAATACCAAGGCTCTTTTTGTTGTGTCGGGAAGACCAGATTCGAACTGGCGACCCCTTGCACCCCATACTAGTCCGCTACCGGGCTGCGCCACTTCCCGAACGGAGGGCAAATTTAAGAAAAGTCACCCGAATAGACACCCCTTTAACTATATCATCCCAATGCTTTATCTTTGTGTAATTCCTCTTTTATGAAGATACTTGTCCGTCAAGCACTTATTAAGGACAACAACTCATCCCACAACAATACAGTCAAGGACATCCTTGTTTCCGACGGTATCATTACAGACATTTCTCCTTCTATCGATGCGAAAGCTGAACATGTGCTGGAAGCCAAAGGCAAAATGGTTTCTCCAGGCTGGGTAGATGTTTTCACAGTTGGTACAGATCCGGGATATGAGTTCAAGGATGACCTGAAATCACTTGCGGATGCAGCATCCTTCGGAGGATTCACACATGTTTTTTCATCTCCCAATACAAACCCGATTGTTCAATCAAAAACTGGGGTAGAATATATTGTCTCTGCCAGCAAATCACTGCCATGCCGGATTCATCCCATTGGAGCAGTTACCAAACTTACTGAGGGAAAGGAACTAACGGAAATGTATGACATGCATGCATCAGGAGCCATTGGATTTGGAGATGGAACAAAATCAATTCAGTCAGCCGGACTCCTCATAAAAGCACTTCAATACGTAAGTGCCTTCAACGGCATCATCATTCAAATACCCGATGACCAGTCAGTCGCACCCCATGGACAAATGAACGAGGGAATCATTTCCACCCAGATTGGTTTACCAGGAAAGCCAGCCCTTGCAGAAGAAATCATGGTTGCGCGGGATTTGGCATTGGCAAATTATACACAATCCAGGATTCATATCACCGGTGTAAGTCTTGCTTCTTCCGTTGCCATGATCAAAAAGGCAAAACAGGAAGGAGTGCAGGTAACTTGCTCTACAACAGTTCATCACTTGCTCTTCACTGAGGAGGATCTGATTGGATACAATACCAATCTGAAAGTGAATCCCCCACTTAGAACGGAGAAAGATCGGAAAGCATTGATCCAGGGTGTAAAAGATGGGACAATTGATTGCATCACTACACATCATACTGCCCAAAACAAGGATGCGAAGATTTGTGAGTTTGAATATGCGGGATATGGAACCCTGGGACTCGAAGCAGCTTTTGGTTTACTGGGAACAACCGAACTCAGCATCGATAACATTCTTCAATGCATCTGCTTTCAACCCAGATCAATATTTCAGCTTCCTGCTACTATTGAAAAAAATCAATCCGCTGATCTTACCATTTTTGACATTGAATCAACAGGTACCTATACCAATGATCATATCAGATCCAAATCAGCCAATGCAGCCTTTATTGGACAACCCTTCAAAGGGTCAGCCATTGCAACCATTCTTCATTCCAATTATCAATTGAAATAATCCATGGAAAAAATTTCATCACTGCACAACAAAGAAACCATGCAATACGGATTGATTTCCGCAGCAGCTTCTGTACTCATTTTCGTTGTATTGTATATTCTGGGTGCAGAATATTTTATGAGTCCAGTTGCATGGATATCCTCATACCTCATACCCATTGTATTTGCAGTTTTGGGTTGTATTCAGGTAAAAAAGAAAAACAATGGCTATCTGAATTTCAACGAAGCATTGAAAGTTTCTTTTGGAGTGCTCGTAATTACTGGAATTGTCAGTACCATTGTCTCCTATTTTATATTCAATTATTTGGATGTTGCATTTGCTGAAAGAATGAAACAACTGACGATTGAAAAGTCTCAAGAAGCCATGGCAAGATTCAATGTTCCGGAATCTGAAATGGAAAAGGCGATGGATAAAATTGCAGAGCAGGATATTTTTTCATTGGGCTCATTGATGAAGTCTTTTGCTTATGCTTGCATTTTATATTTCATTGAAGCACTCATCATTGCAGCAATCATCAAGAAGAAAAAACCTGAAATGGAATTTTAATGGATATTTCAATTGTCATACCACTCAAGGATGAAGCAGCATCACTTCCGGAGCTGACGCAATGGATTGCCCGTGTCATGCTGGAACATCATTTCAGCTATGAAGTAATCCTGGTTGATGATGGCAGTTCAGATGATTCATGGAAAGTCATTACATCCATCTCAAACAACGACAACAGGTTCAAAGGGATCAAATTCAAGCGCAATTATGGTAAATCCGCAGCCCTGAATGTTGCATTCAGAGAGGCACAGGGTGATGTTGTAATCACCATGGATGCTGATTTGCAGGACAGTCCCGATGAAATACCCGCACTTTTCAAAAAGATTAAAGAAGAAAATTTTGACCTTGTCAGTGGCTGGAAGAAAAAAAGATACGACAATGTTTTGACCAAGAATATTCCCTCTAAATTTTTCAACGCTGTCACCAGAAAAATGTCAGGCATCCAATTGAATGATTTCAATTGTGGTTTAAAAGCATATAAACACGAAGTAGTCAAA
>JACCDM010355781.1_pt1 | contig 10269 bp, 4 predicted proteins | sample 7445851 | NCBI WGS metagenome assembly JACCDM01 (sample SAMN15323438, study PRJNA562643) | freshwater metagenome | isolation source: river surface water | place: USA:Blue River Watershed | collected 2017-08-16
GCATCGTCGATCAAAAGACGGCGAGCCGTTGGGGTTAGGACGCCAAGAAGGTCGCCATCGAGCTGCAAGATCTTTCGCCAAAAGCCGATATTGGCCTCGACGTTGTAGTATTTTCCGATGTTCGTTCGCGCTGCGACGATACTTCCCTGAACATAAAGCCTGAGACTCTCAGGTACCGGTGCTCGGGTCTCTTCGCTCAACCAGATCACATCTCGAAATGGCTGCTTTTTTGCTAACTCGGGGTACTTCTGGAGAACTTCGAGTACCGATCGTACGGGATTGCTACCCAACTTGGTGTCAGGATTCCCAAAAAGCGAGCGCCGATAATAATCAAACATCAAAGCTTGATCGGGATCGGAGAAATCAACTTCGACGCCGGTCGCAAATTTCCGCATCAAAGCTTCGATGCCCTGAACGGCTTCCGAGCTATCTAACGGCTGCGCTTGGGGTGAAGGATGCTCGCCCCCATGACCGACCTGAGGAACCGCCTTGGGAGCGGTCGCGCGGCCCCTTTCGGCCGCTGCAACGCCCACAGCCAAGCCAGGCCGAACCCCAACACGAGCAGGCGTTGTTCCTGGATTGAGCGGCCTCGGGCGAAGAGGACTCAATACTCCGTTTGGACGCGCCACTTCCATCAAAGGAAGGAACGCAAACGCCGTATCGGCCACAGCATGAAGGTGTGCTTCGCGGGTTTCGGCACGAGCGGCACTCGACACCTCGCTCTTGCTCCCTGAATCTTTCTCAACTTTCCGGGCTAACTTTTCAGTCGCTTTGGCATGGCTGATGGAATCAGCCGCCTGCTTGCCTCCCACCCCCGCCATGGCGACGAGTCCCGTCTTTGCGAGAGTCTTGACCGGAACCACCCGAAGAACTCGTGCTGTACTTTGCGTGGCGTGGGAAAGGCCGCTTAAGGGGGCGAATGCGAGCGACATCAAAAAGCCTTGAGGGAACTTGCGGTCTAACTGCTGGGCCAGATGGCAAGCCCAGTTCCCGCCCCGCTCAATGGCATTCCCTCGGGCTGTCAGTCCAGCGTCTGCAGTGGTTAAGGTCAGTCCAACACCTACCGCAGGAAGCCACCCAAGCGCTGCAATCGGCACCAAGAGCGGCGACACCGTGGTCGCAATCACTTTCTCGAGGAGCTCGCCTTCTACGCTCAAACGATTCTCGGCAGCTCGGGCATGGACGCTCGACCAAGTCGAAAGAAGCTGGTGCATGCTGTCGCCACGAATGCCCCACTTCTGGACCAGCCGCTCTAGATGAAGCTGCATCGCCGCGCTCGCGCTTCGCTGCTCAGCCTCATGCTCACGTTCCCAGCGCTCGCCGTTCCAGGCCTCATGGGTCCAGAAAGCGCTCACCTCCCGAATCAAGTCACCCATGCTGCCCCCGCTTCGAGCCGCCGCAAGGTAGTCCCGAAACGCTTGATCCAACTGCCGAAGCTCGGAAAGCAGAAGTGCGTGGTACTTCTCGAGCGGAATTGCCGCAGTGAACTTCTGCCCAGGGGCGACCACTTTCAAATACGGCGGCAAAAGCGCCCAACCTTCGATCAGAATCGTGTCTTTTCTTCGAGGGTTGGAAATGGCCGCGACGCGGTTTCTCGCCGAAGGAAACACTTTCAAGAAGCTCGCTCGAAGCTCTGAATCAATCGCCAGTTTCTCGAAAGGGAACTCCTGCAAGCGCAGCTTACCCTGGGAATCCAGCTTTGCACCGGCTTGAAGCAGTCGATTCACCGCCGATCGCGCGGGGTGATCAGGATTTTTCAGCGCACCCTGGAAAAGGTGCTCGACCTCAGTTGAAAGGGTCTTTTCAAATTGTGACAGCACCTGAAGGTCGGCTAGCGACAACTGCTTCAAGCAGTCGCCATTCGCCTTTTTCGCAGCAGGAGAAACAACTGAGTGGGAGTCCTTGTCTTTCCCGCGAGGCGACGGCTCGACAGCCACGGCGTCAAAACAGAAAACAACCAAGAGCGACCCAGCTAGAAATCGAAACTTCTGATTCTGCATCAGTGCCTCGCCTCGGCCCAGTACTTCAGTGTCCGGTGAACTCGGAGCATGCGCTCACTCGGACGAGAATCCAGAACTCTGCCATAGGAATGCAGGAATTCCCTGAGTCCTACGCGGTTCTCTGGTTTCTCAAAGTGATTCAAGAGAGCGCCCGGCAAATCTCGCACCGGGGCGGCCAGGACCGAAACGCTCATCCAATCGGCCATACTCGCGACAGCACGAATCTCTTTCGATTTTCCGAGCGCTTGCTCACTCAGACCTTTGTACAATTCAAGGCCTGCAAAGCGGTATTTGATCGACTGCCCTTCTTGAGACAGCAAGGTCAGGAAGAAGCGAGCTAGAAGCTCTCCACTCACTGCTTCTGAGTTCAAAATCTCCAAGAGTTCTTCCCGAAGTGCGATGGCCGTATCGGATCTCTGAGGTAGCTTTTCTACCCAAGCTTCCGTCGCCAAGAGCAACTGAGCTTGCGTCTTCGGCCGACGAACCGCCTGTAGGGCGGCAAGAGCCCAGCTGGTCTGGACCGTACTCAACTTCTCGTCTCGCAGAATCTGGCGAATCTCGACAGGGTTCAACCGGTCCTCGCGCCAATGATCCAGCGAACGACCGGTCCGGTCGCCTGAATCCAGGACAGAATCGTTTCGCCCAAACTCCAGAAAGACGCGGATCGCTTCGTCTTGAAGCTCGGGCACTCGTCGACTCAAAGCGACCAGACTTCGAAGTGTGCTACCGAATTTTTCGCTACTGAAACGACCTTCAATCTGGCGATTCGCTTTTCGTGCGTGCATCAATTCCCATTGATCGTGCCTCAAGTCGCGAAGCATCGTGTCTAGGACTTGCTTCAACTGGCCTACTTCCAAGGAATCAGCCACTTCTTCGGCCGAAGAATACTGATAGCCTTCCCGCAAAATCATCAAGATTGCATCCAGCCGCACGTTCCAATCAATGGCCGCGTCTCTCAGGTAAGGCAGTAATTGGGTAGCTCGAGACGTACTCAAGTAATGAGAGCGCAAGCGCTCGTCCTTAAAGGCGATCGCCAAAAGCTCCGCCCTCACCTTCGGGTTGGAAACCTTCTTCAAAACATCGCCTAAGTTCTTGTTCTCCTCGAAAATCAGACGATTCAGAGCGCTTCCACGAACAATCGAAGACTCCCGATCGGAACGAACGATTTCCAGAAGGCCCCTGACATAATTGGGTTCGAGCTGACGAAGCAGGTCACTCGGAAGTTCTGTCAGGTAAACGAGCTTCGATTTTTCCTCGCCTTTCGGAAGATCACGAATGGCTCCGGCCACGTCATTCACCTTCTCCGATTCCAAAGGTGTGCGTTTCGGCATTTGCCCCAGGCGCAAGTACTTAGACTTTTCTTCGCCCAGCGGCTTGATCGGATTCAGGCGAAGGCGTTCGTTGGCGCGCGAATAGCGAGAATCAAGCTGGTAGTGATGCGGATGAGGCCGGAAACCTTCGACGACTTGCTCGCCTTCGACTGGAACAAATTGCTCGATGAATCGGGTGGTCTCACGGTAATTCGAAATTCCATTGTGACCGCCCTTCTCCTCCGGAATGGAAAGCAGGTAGCCCTTCTCACCCAATGATTGGCGGACCCCCTCGAGGAAATACGGGATATCCGCATCCATCACGTTCTGAACTTTATCCACAAACGCGATGAGTCGTCGCTGTCCGTTCACTTGTCCTTCGCCTAGGACCACGGTGACTTGCCCCGATGACCTGCCTTGGGAATCGGTCACTGTGAAGTAATGGTAGTTCGGATCGAGAGCTCGGGTCAGGTAAGTGAAGGAAGAGCAGTCTGAACCTCCCAAGCAAGAACGAAACGGCGCTTCGGTGGCCGAGAGCTGGCGAATGATTCGTAGCTGCGTTGAAGGAATCGCGCGAGAACCGGCTTCCACTTCCGCTGAAAGCCTTCCCAAAATATCAGGCAAGCGACGCTCGGACTCGATCCCTGCCGGCTGACTCACTCTGAGAGTTTTCAGCACTCCCGCAAAGTGATCCTCGTAACCTAAGAGCATGGCCAACTGGTCGCGCGCATCAAGCACATGCCGGAAACCACTCAGCACCTGGCGTCCATCCGAACTACCTAAGTCATGAAGAATGTCGCCATCCAAGTACCCCACCGTGTGGATCACATTGGCGATGACCTGAGAAATGGCGCGAGTCTCTTTGCCTGCGGCCTGCAATTCCTTCATTCGTCGGGTGAGAACCACCGCAAGCATCATGGCCTTGCCGTCAGGTGTTCCCCGAGGATTCGAAAGTTTGGCGCGAATGCTTGGCGTCAACCAAGATTCAAGGCTGCCTGAGTCTTGAAAAATTTTTCGCCAGAAACCGATGTTCGCATCGATTTGGTAATATTTCGCAAGAAGCTCTTTGGCCGACTTCACACTCGAGCGAATAAAAGTCTTCAGAGATTCCGGAACCGGCGCTTCCGATCCTTTACTGATCCACTCGATGTTCCGGAAAGGCTCCTTCGAGCCCAGCTCGGGATAAAGACCTAAAGTGCTGATGATGCGGCGGAGGGGGATGGTTTGACCATCGCGCTGAGTATCTTCTCCAAAGTATTTCTTACGGTAGATATCAAAGAGCAGCGCTTCCGCCGGATTGGACAAGTCGGCTTCGGCACCTTGCGCAAAAGCTTGGTGGCTTTCTTCCAAGCCCCGAGACACCTCTTCGGGCTTCATCGAGGGCTTCTCTGAGGATTTCGAGCGAACCACCCCCTGAATCCACTGCCGTCCGCCCAAATGAATTTTTCCAACAGGCTGAGGTGTCAGGAGGCTTTCTACGAACTTGGGACGAATCAGCTCAGTGACGGGCGCCAAAGCAAACGCTGTGTCTCTGACTGCGTGAAAAGTCGCTTCACGCGTATCTGCCCGGGCCGCCCGAGTCAGTTCGCTTTTTTGGCCTTGGGACGCCTCAAGCTTCCGACTTTTCTCTGCCAGGGGTTGAACCCTTTGGACCGAGTCAACGGCTTGCACGACACCGGCAGCGCCGAGAACTCCGAGCCCTGCTTTCGCAAGGTTTTTCACAGGTACCGACCGCAAGATCACGGCTTCACTTTGCGCAGCCTGCCCCAGTGCGCCGACAGGAGAAAACGCAAGCGACATGAGGAATCCTTGCGGGAACTTTCGGTCAAGCTGCTTCGCTAGGTGGCAAGCCAAGTCGCCGCCCAACTCGTATTGATTTAAGCCGGCAGAGATCCCGACGTCTCCGAGAGTCAGCGCAATTCCTGCGCCCGCCACAGGCATCCAGCCCAAAGCTGCTACGGGAACCAGAAGTGGACTCAAGGTCGTTGCAACCACTTTTTCAAAAAGTTCGTTCGTCGCTGCCTCGCGCCCTGCAGTCGCCCGAAATTGGACGGCGGCCAGAGAATCCAGCAAGCGATGCATCGCTTCACCGCGAATGCCCCACTTCTGAATCAACCGTTCAGTGCGCGCATAGATCTCCGCACTGGCGCTCCGTTGAGCGGCTTCGTGCTCACGTTCCCAGCGCACTCCGTTCCAGAAATCATTCGTCCAGTGAGCGCTGAACTCGTGAATGAGGTCGCTCATCGAGCCACCTTTTTGAGAAGCTGCTAAATAGTCGCGAAAGGCTCCGTCCAAGGCCCGAAGCTCACTCACCAAGATTTGGTGGTATTTCTCGATCGGCACGGCAGCCGCAAACTTCTGCCCGGGAGCCGCGATTTTCAGATAAGGCGGCAAAAGGGCAAATCCTTCGATCAGAATCGTGTCTTTTCGCTTGGGGTCTGAAATGGCCGCGATTCGCTTCTTGCTCGATGGAAAAATACGAACAAACGATTCCCGAAGCCGGGAGTCGATCGATAGTTTTGTGAAGGAAAAATTCTGAAGCTGCACGCCAGTTTTCGGGTCAAATTGAGCCCCAGCAGCAGTCAGGCGCTTCACGTCCGCGGCGTGGAAATGACGAGGACTTGAGGCGGCATTCAGAAACAGGTTTTTCACCTCAAACGCCAAAGTGGATTCAAACCGGTTCAAGACCTCTAAATCCTGGGTCGAGAGCTGCTTTAAGCAGTCCTTTCTCGCTTCCGCTTGTGCACGGGCCGAGGCCAAATTTTGAGCTTTCGCCAGTTTCGGCAGCGGCGAGGCTTTTTGCGCGCAGTCAGCGCAGTTTTCGGGGGCTGGCGCCCGCACCTCGGAACGAGCCAAAACCGGGCCTAGCATCGCGAGCGCGACGACCAGTCCTGTCCCGATTTTCCAGCGAACGTAGAAAAACCCGTTCTGCATCCGGCTCACAGTTCGCAAGAGACGTGCCCAGATTCAAATCATTTCTGATGAAGGAGGAGCGTTTTTTACACTTCCTCACTGTCAAAACTTTTGACAGCTGAACTAACTGAGTCGACGGCCCGCAAGTTCCAAAAGATAGGCCGGGTCTAGGCCTTCTGATGGGCAACACGCGACGCCCATCCTTAAAGGTTGGCCCAAGCGATCCCGAATTCGCCCCATCAGACCGGGAGCATCTTCGGGCTTGCAGTCGTCCAAGACGACGGCCACCTGGCCCTCACGCGGCAGCGCGTAGACCGAATCGGAAGCGCGGAACAAGTGCGACTGCACGCGCGCTTGAAACTCTGGAACGCTCGAGCCTTTAGGAACTTCGATTAACCCCAAAGCCACTGCACTGAGATCGTGCGTGGAGCGATAAGCGCGCGAGGAAAGAACGGAAGCCAGCGCTTTCTCGGAAGTGACCTCAGGAAACTCCAAGCGGAGTTTTGCAGAGTCAGGTGCGCTCAGATCAAGAGTCACCGTGCCCTCGTGAAGCTTCATCCAGTCCAAAAGCAAAACCCAGCCCGAGCCCAAGCCTTCTTCGTCGCGAGTCAAAAACTCGCGCTCGGTCTGCCTCGTTCCGCGGAACGCCGCCCCAGCTCGCCCGGCCGAGAGCCTGCCCTGTCGGGCCGCCGCTTCTGCCTCGGCCAGCGCCTCGGCCCAGGCGGCCCGAAGCTTGGGCCCCTGGCCCGCCTGAAGCTTGGCTTTCAAAGTCAGTCCGCGCGCACCCACTTCCAGCTGAAGCTCGCTCCCCGAGAGGGCGCGCTCAGCCAAAAGCCCGAGGCTCAGGTCGACCAGGCGGGCCAGCTTCTGCGGATCGACCAGGACCGGGCTCGCGCTGCCACTTAGCGCAACACTCAGGCTACGATCCCGAAGCGAGGCGCCCTGCAAGCGCACCCGGTCTCGGCAAACGCGCGCCAAATCCACTTCGCGAAGACTCAGGCGCAGCAGTCCCTTTTCCACTTCGGCCACATCCAAAAGGGCGGACAAAGCGGCGTTCAGCTTTTCTGCATTCTTTCGAGCCAAAGTGACGAGTTCGCCAGGAGCAAAGCCCTCTTCGTGCCCTTCCTCAAGGAGGGTCAACGAATTCAGGATGCTCATGAGCGGCGTTCTGAGCTCGTGCGAGATCAGCGATAGAAGATTCGACTGAAAGGAGCGAAGCGAGGAATCCTCAGCGACGACCGCGACGGGGTTTTTCTTCCTCGTCGTCTTCGCTGATTTCTTCGTCTTCATCTTCTTCGAAGTCGTCGTCTTCGTCCTCGTCTTCGTCATCCCCGTCTTCATCTTCATCGTCGAGGTCTTCGTCATCTTCGTCTTCGTCCTCGTCGTCGAAGTCCTCATCATCCTCGTCCTCGTATTCATCCTCATCTTCGTCTTCGAAGTCTTCATCGTCATCATCCGATGATTCGTCTTCAAAGTCCGTCAAATCGGTGGGGTCTTGGATTTCCAGACGAACCAGCCAGCCTTCTTCCAACGGGTCGTCTTGGAGGGCTTGCGTGTCGTCGCCGAGTTTTTCGTTCACTTCTTCGATCAGGCCGGCGGCTGGAGCCAGAAGGTCCAAGCTGCCGCGCGAGCCTTCGAGGCTCAGGATGGCCTCGCCTTTGCCAAAATCGGCGCCGTCATCGGGAAAATCGATGTCCTCGATCTGGCCAATCTCTTCGATGCCTCGATCGGTCAGGCCGAGCGTCAGGATATCGCCCCGCAACTCATACCAGCATTTGCCGCCCTGGAACTCACCACTCTTCGATGTACGGTCCGTCATGGGGCCCTTCTTGCCATGAAAAACGAACCGCGGCTACCCTCTCTCCCCCCCAGGTTCAAGGATAGCCGCGGCTTCGGTCGGGATTGCCACTTCAGGCCTAACGGCCCAGGGCGGCAGCCATGTCGAGCACTCCCCCGGTCAGTACCTTGCCATCAAGGCCGGCCACTTTCCTTGCGCTCTTCAGGATGCGATCCCGAATCTGAACGTAATTCTCTTCTGGATGCTGACTCCAAATCAAGGCAGCCGCGCCCGCCACGATCGGGGCAGCCATCGAAGTGCCATCCCAGCTCATGACTTGTTCTTCGTTGGTGCGCGGATTCTTAAAGCGAGTGATTTCCTGGCTATAGCGCCCGCCCGGCACGGTCGAAAGAATGCTCACGCCTGGCGCTGCAATGTGCACGGACTTGGCCCCGTAGTTCGAGAACTTGGCCAACTGGTCTTTCGAATCGGTCGCAGCGACGACGATCAGGTTGTCCATGTCATAAGCGGCAGGAAAGGACGGCTCGTCGTCTAGGTCCTGATCAATGCCATCGTTCCCGGCAGCAACGACCACAAGCACCCCAGCTTTTTGCGCCCGCTCAAACGCCTTCTTCAGCTCGCTTGAGCCCCCGTCCAAGCGCTCTTGACGTGCGCCCCAGCTGGCGTTGATCACTTTCGCGCCATTCTGAATGGCGTAGTCGATGGTCTGAATGGCTGCGGCATCGTCGCCTTGGCCAGCGTGCGGTTCGCCGGCGTCGTAGAAGAATTTCAGCGCCATAATCGAAGCCCCCGAGCCCATGCCGCGCATGCCTAAGGCATTGTCCTGAACGGCTGCCACGTGGCCTGCGCAGTGCGTGCCGTGCCCTGGGTTCACCAAGAAGCGCTCGGCGCCAAAGCCCAAGCGACACAAAGGGTCCGCCAAACACGCATTCATATCGAACTGAACCACGTCGTAGGGCTTGGCGTTTTTGTGAGCGAAATCGTAGCCCACTTCTTCGGGCGTTCCGGGCTTTCGCCACATGGCCGAGATCAAGTCCTCGTGATTGTAATCCACGCCCGTATCGATCACTGCGGCAGTAACCGAAGGGGCGGCTTTCAAGTCGAGGACACGGTTCATTCCCACGGCATTCACAGCCCAATCCGTTGCCACGAGCGGATCAGCGCCCGTCGCCGGACTGCTGGGCGGAAGAAGGACATCGGGAAGTGCGGCCTTCACCGCAGCGACGGGGTCGTCCCAAGTTTGGCTCAAACCCTCGAGCAAATTAAAGAAGGGCAAGCTGCCGCGCGACGCCTTTTCTTCCGGACGAAGGGGCCGGAAATGGTAACGCACGGCTTTTTTGTAAAGGAGGTTCGGCGCGATCGACACGACCTGCCCCGAGCGCTCCAAAGCCTCACGCGCGGCGCTTGCTTGAGCTTCGGTTGCGAAACTGAGTTTCACGAGGCCTTCGGGCTCGTTCAGCAGCTGCGCGCGAATCAAGGACTGTGCACCTTGCTCGACAGCCGTGCGGCGAGCTTGCTTCACGGAATTTTGCGGTTCACGAAAACGGACGATCCACTCGCGCGGCACCCCACTCGGAGCCGCCTGCGCTGCGACTGAGGCCACTGAAACCCAAGCGAGAAGGCCTGCCTGAAGGCTCAGGTGCTGCTTTCCGTTTTTCATCCCCTGCTTCCCCTTTCGAGCGAATCGCTCACGCTTTGCGTCCCCCCACAGGATGCGCGGCGCCACCTTGAGCAAGCGTTGTGCCAAGTCAAAAAATCGACACTTTCGCCGCAATTTCCGACTCTGAGCGCTAGAACGCGACCCCCGCCCCACCCCCCAACCGGAAAAAAAGACAGGTGACGCAGGTAGTTAGCCGCCCGCGTTGAAAAACTTGATTTCCAATCGCTTGATTTCTTGATCCTTTTAGTCGGACATGAAATTCTAGAAGAGTCAGGGGCACTTCGCCCTCAGGGGTAACCAAAAGGCATGAAGAAATTTCACACCCTCCCAGGCGTGATTCCACGCGTCGGCGTCGCCGAAGGCCGGGGTGCGTTTGCGCGCTGGAGCTTGACCGCCGGCGCCGCACTGCTTCTTTTGCTGAGCGCCGAGGGGGCACGGGGGGCTGGGGCGGATGGATGCAGATCCTTGCTCGGATCTGAAATCGACTCCGCAAGAAAACAGCTTCCAGGGAATCCAGCTGATAAAAATACAATCGGAGCAGCGAGCTTCATTTGCTGCGGACCAAACGCCGACCCAAACAAGAGCACA
>JACCDM011959138.1_pt1 | contig 10259 bp, 7 predicted proteins | sample 7445851 | NCBI WGS metagenome assembly JACCDM01 (sample SAMN15323438, study PRJNA562643) | freshwater metagenome | isolation source: river surface water | place: USA:Blue River Watershed | collected 2017-08-16
AAGAAAGTAAACGGCTATGGCAAGAGCTCAAAGTAGAAAAAGGCTGGGAGCCCGCCCTTGAGTCTGTATTGCGAGAGCGTTTAGCGGCATTAACTGGTAAGAGCATTAATGAGACTCTCAGTCTTGCAAAGGATGCACCCCCTAGTCGCTTAGCTATTTTATTAACCGATGGCACAGACCAATCGGACTCTAAGGCACCGGCTGGTTTTATTACTCTTTTATCCCGTGTGCAGGCGAGTGGAACAACCGCAGGCGTTCTTCAAGAATGGCTCAGCAATATCTATATTGCTGATAATTTAGAGGATGCACTTCGCCGTCGTTCACAACTAAGTAAGGGATCCGCTCTGGTGACCCAAGAGGGTCATATGGTGACCCGAGTGGGCGTGCAGTTGTATGCACCAGACTCTGAGCAAGCAGGAATGTTGGCAAGGGCTCAAGAGATGGAAAGTCTTGAGAAACAACTCAAGGCTCAACAGCTGATCCAAAGTGAGGTTCAAAGTGAGCTCGAGCAGGCGAACGCGAACTATCAAGCTGCTCAACAAGCGGCGGAGCAGGCACGGGTTGCAGCCGATCAGTCGGTACAAGAGGCGCACAGTTTCGAAGTAGAGAAGATGCAATTACTGCAAGCGCAAGAACAGTACAGTACACGTGCTGCACAGATTGATAGCGAGCTTCAAGAAATTGCGCAACAGTTAACGCAGGTTCAAGATGCCAATGCGCAAATTAATACACAACTGACCAATTCCGAGTCGGAGAAGACCGGTCTCCAAAATGGCCTTAGTTCGGCGCAACAAAATCTGGAGCAAGCAGAGTCAGCCCGTGAGACTTTACGCGAGTCACTCCGTCAAGCCGAGATGACTGCTCAAGAGGCTGCATTTAATACGCGCTCATTACAACAAAAGATTAATGATTTACAGCGTGATCAATCCACCGCCAGAACCCAGATCATGGAACTGCAGGATCGCTTTGATGCAAGCCAAGTAGAACTCAAAGGCTTAAGCGATGAGGCGGCACAAACTAAATTACAGTCATTACTGGTTACTCGCTCCGAGCGAGAAGCCGCTCTTGCTAAAGCACGGACCGAGCAAGAAGCAATGCAGCATCAGTTACGCGAGGCAGATGAAGCCCGTTTATTTTTGGAGCAAACCTTGCAGCCCATGCGCGATCGCGTAGTTGATCTGCAATTACGTGAGCAAGCTGCACGCCTAAGCTATGAGCAGTTCACCACCTTATTAAACGATGATGAGGCAGATCTACAGGCTTTAGCAGAGCGCTATAGCCCCGATCTACGAGCCAGTAGTCTGCAGGGAGAGGTAACCCGTCTGAATAACGAGATCCAGTCACTCGGCCCAGTCAATATGGCAGCACTCGATGAGTTATCGAGTAGTCGTGAGCGTAAATCTTTCTTGGATGCGCAATCTGCTGACTTGAATGAGGCAATTCAAACCTTAACGGACGCGATTGCCAAAATTGATGCAGAGACCAGGGATCTTCTCCAAGGAACCTTTGATCAAGTGAACACCCATTTCGGACGACTCTTCCCTGAGCTATTTGGTGGTGGTCACGCCCAGTTGGTGATGACCGGCGAAGAGATCTTGGATGCAGGAGTGCAAGTGATGGCTCAGCCACCTGGCAAGAAGAACAGCACGATTCATTTACTCTCTGGCGGTGAGAAGGCTTTAACAGCAATTGCTCTCGTATTTTCACTATTCTTATTGAACCCAGCCCCATTCTGTTTGCTCGATGAGGTAGATGCGCCATTAGATGATGCGAACACGATGCGCTATGCTGATATGGTATCGAGGATGTCAGATAAGACCCAGTTTGTATTTATCTCGCATAACAAGATCACCATGGAAATTGCTAGCCAATTGATTGGAGTAACGATGCAGGAACAGGGTGTCTCGCGGATTGTTGCGGTTGACATCACTTCGGCTGTATCAATGGTGGAGGCGGCTTAATGCCGCTTGAGAAATTTGCTTCCCAATGGGGCTTGTCAGAGCTTCAACTAGCTCTTGGTTTTATTGGCCTACTTTTTTTGGTATGGGTAATTGTTTATAACATTCGTAATGCCAAGAGTCGAAAAGGTGACGAAGATTTACGAATAGAACCATCCTCTGAGCCTGCAGAACCCATTGTTGAAGAGCCAATTGTTGTTTCTCCTAATCTCTACCAAACTCCATTGGTGCAAGCAATCGACCCACGCATTGATTGTGTGATTGCCCTGCGTTTTTCAGAACCCATTTCAGGGATTGAGATCTTAGAAGCTCTTAGGGAGTGGTCTGACCTACAAATACCATGGATGGCTGATGGCCTAGTCCCCACAAATTCTGGTGAGGGTGTTTGGGGAGTCCTAGATGCCAATCACTTATATGCGGAGATTCAATTAGCAGTGCAGTTAGCCAGTCGTCGAGGCCCTATTGGGGTCCTTGAGTTATCCGATTTTTGCTCTCGGGTGCAAGCCCTCGCAGAGACTTTGGATGCTCAGATCGATATGCCAGCAGTAGGTACGATGCTCGATAGCTCCAAGGAGTTGGATGCACTTGCTGCACAAAGTGATGTTCTCTTAGGCATCAATATCGTGTTTGATCAGCAAGCATGGTCTTGGCCTCATTTGGATTCGGTACTCACCCAACGGGGCTTTAAACGAAGTAATGATGGCACATCACTTGAATATCCCATTCAAGGTAAGACAGTATTTCGTACGGCACAATTGGATCATCACTCACCCATTAGCCAGATCACTCTTTTGCTCGAGGTCCCAGTTGTTTCTGCCTTATTACAACCATTCGATCGAATGCTGAATGAAGCGGCTGATATTGCAGAAGCGTTGCAAGGGCGTCTAGTGGACGATAACGGCGTTAATCTCACCGAAGGCTCTGTGAATGTGATTCGAAAGCAGCTTGATGTCCTGTATGCCCAGTTAGAAAAATCTGGCATTGCTGCTGGATCGGCTACTGCCATTCGATTATTTAGTTAGGATAGCAATTGAGTAAAGGCAGATCCTCAGAAGCGGATCGTTATTGTTATTTACAGACAGAGCTTGCGCGTCTGGAGCATGCTTATTATGTGCTTGATCAACCCTTGGTACCCGATGCAGAATACGATCGCTTGTATCGAGAGCTTCTAGACCTAGAGCAAAACCATCCAGATTGGATAACAGCAGATTCTTTATCACAGCGTGTCGGCGGTACTCCTCTTAAGGTATTTAATGAGGTTAAGCATGCTGTACCCATGCTCTCATTAAATAATGCGTTTGAGGAGTCAGAGTTAGTCAGTTTTGATCGTCGCTGCCGCGAGGGATTGGGGCTTGAGACGGTGGAGTACGCTTGCGAACTCAAGTTTGATGGCCTCGCAATCTCTTTGCGTTATGAAGGTGGAGTATTGATCCAAGCGGCTACTCGGGGTGATGGTGCAAGTGGCGAGGATGTCACAGCCAATATCCGCACAATTCACTCCATCCCTTTGCGCTTGACTGGAAAACAAATTCCGGATGTGCTGGAAGTGCGTGGTGAAGTCTTTATGCACCGTAAAGATTTTGAGCGGATGAATAAACATGCTGCAACCCTAGGAGAAAAAGAATTTGCGAATCCTAGAAATGCCGCTGCTGGAAGCTTGCGCCAACTCGACTCGAAGATCACTGCGAAGCGACCCCTAAGTTTCTTTGCCTATGGATTGGGCGCACTAGAGCCTGCGAACTGGCTTCCTAAAAGTCATAGTCAACTACTCGACTTATATCTGGAACTTGGTCTGCCAGTTTGTCATGAACGTCGTGTTGTAAGTTCCGTAGAGGGACTTCAGCAGTTCTATCAAGAGATTGGAGCAAAGCGTAATCAATTGCCCTATGAAATTGATGGCGTCGTTTATAAGGTCAATTTGTTTAAACAGCAAAACACCTTAGGATTTGTCTCGCGTGCGCCACGCTTTGCGATAGCACATAAATATCCCGCTCAAGAAGAAATCACGACCGTATTGGATATCAATGTCCAGGTTGGGCGAACCGGTGCTATTACCCCAGTTGCCCGTTTATCACCAGTCATAGTCGGCGGCGTTACCGTAACGAATGCCACACTTCACAATGAGGATGAGGTCCGTCGTAAGGACGTACGGGTAGGCGATACGGTTGTTGTCCGTAGAGCCGGCGATGTGATCCCTGAAGTAGTTTCTGTCGTACTCGATCGCAGACCAAAGAATGCCAAGCCATTTGAGATACCTAGCCAATGCCCAATCTGCGATTCTCATATCGAACGTTTGGTTGATGAAGCAGTAGCAAGGTGTAGTGGTGGTCTATTTTGTGCTGCCCAACGCAAGCAAGCTTTACTCCATTTTGCGCATCGTCGCGCCATGGACATTGAGGGTCTTGGTGACAAAATTGTGGATCAGTTGGTTGATCTCAACTTAGTTCGAACCCCTGCTGATCTTTATCGCTTAGGTTTTTCTGCTCTAGCTAACTTAGAGCGAATGGGTGATAAGTCGGCTGACAATCTAATTCAATCGATCACACAATCAAAGTCTACAAGCCTGCCGCGCTTTATCTTTGGTCTTGGCATTCGCCATGTAGGAGAAAGTACAGCGAAAGACTTGGCCAAGCACTTTGGCAATATGCATGCTTTGATGGATGCGCAACTGGATGATCTTCTTTCGGTCAATGATGTAGGTCCTGTAGTAGCCAATTCCATCATTAGCTTTATGTCGGAGAGCCATAACCGAGAGGTAATTGAGCAATTGCTAGCATCAGGGATTGAGTTTCAGGTAGAAGAGCGGATTGCTGGTGTTGATTTGAGTGGCAAGACCTTTGTACTAACTGGTACATTACCAACGATGTCGCGCGACCAAGCAAAGGCTCTGCTCGAAGCAGCGGGAGCTAAAGTAGCAGGTTCGGTATCTCAAAAAACCTCATACGTTGTTGCTGGAACCGATGCAGGCAGCAAGCTCGAGAAAGCAACTGAGCTGGGCATCTCAGTTCTTGATGAAGATGCTTTAATGAAGCTCTTAGGCCGCTAAGACTTCTAGCAACTCTGTTTCAAGCTGAATTTGTAACTTAGGGTTCTTGCTCAAGTTGGTGCCATCTAGCAACATAATGTCTTCTACTCGCTCACCTAGGGTATTAATGCGGGCGGTGTGTAACGAAACACGATGTTTTGCTAAAGCCTTAGCGACTGCATATAAGAGGCCGGAGCGATCTGATGCAGAGAGGGTGAGGGCGAAGTATTGATTGCGTTCATCGGGCTGTAAGCTAACTCTTGCCTGAATCGGGAAGCTTTTCGATTGACGGGAGAGACGACCAATACTAGGCTCCGGTAGGGGCGCTGATTTCTGAATCGATTCTGCGAGCTCATACTCAACTAGCTGAATTAGATCGCGATAGCTGCCACCTTCCTCGATCAAATGACTCCCAGAGATCTGGAAGGTATCTAAGGCGTATCCATGTTTAGTTGTATGGATTCTGGCATCCCAAATTGAGAAATGATGTCGCTCAAAATAGGCGCAAATCCGAGCAAACAAATCAGCTTGGTCTTTCACATACACGGCAATTTGTAAGCCGTCGCCAGCGGGAGAGAGGCGTCCACGCACAATCGCTTCATCCGCATGAACTCGATTAAAGAGGTGGCGTGTGAGCCAAGCAATGTCACCCGCTTCTTGCCTTAAAAAGAATGCAACATCTAGTTGCTGCCATAACTCATTGCAAGCGCTGTCCTCAATGCCAAATAATCGCAGCTGACGATAAGCCTCTTCTTGATTCTGGATCAACTCCGAGGATGGGTCTGGTTTGGCACCCCCTAGGACTCGTAAAGTAGCGCGATACAGATCCTCTAATAATTTCCCCTTCCAAGCATTCCAAACCTTAGGACTGGTCCCCCGTATATCAGCAACAGTGAGTAGATAGAGGGCGGTCAGATGACGCTCATCTCGCATGCGTTTTGCAAAGGCAGTAATGACTTCGGGATCAGTAATATCTTGTTTTTGGGCAATTTGGCTCATGGTTAAATGTTCTGCCACTAACCATACTAAGAGTTCAGTCTCATCGGCAGAGAGCCCATGATCCTTTGCAAAGGCCCGTGAATCTCGTTTCCCAAGCTCAGAATGATCGCCACCACGCCCTTTAGCAATATCATGAAAGAGAGCTGCCAAGACAATGATCCAACTCTTTTCAAAGCTAGCAATTAATTTGCTACAAACTGGGAACTCATGGGTGTGCTCAATAATCATGAAGCGCCTAACATTGCGCAACACCATCAGGATATGCTGGTCAACAGTGTAGACATGAAAAAGATCGTGTTGCATTTGTCCGACGATTCGTCGAAATGCGGGTAGATAGCGACCCAGTACACTGGTCTGGTTCATTAAACGAAATGCAGTGGTTACACCGTCTGGCAGTTTGAGTAGATCCATGAATGCGACACGGTTTCTGGGATCCTTGCGCCATGAGGCATCCATTAATTGGCGAGCGTTGTATAGAGATCTAAATACAGTGGCGGATAGGCCATTGATGGCTGGATTTTTTGCAAAGACCAAAAAGGTTTGCAAAATTGCTTCAGGATGTTTTTGATAGAGGTCTGAATCAACAATATCCAATAAGCCCTGCCTCTCGATAAACATCTCGTTACCAAGTCCGGGGATGGGGTGTGTCGTACGCGCTTCTTTTGGAAATAGTAAGGCCTCAATGTTTTGTACCAAAATGGTATTGAGCTGGCTAACAGCCTTCGCCGCTCAATAATATTGCCGCATCAGTTCCTCGCTGGCTAGACGAGTGGACTCTTGTTGAATACCGAATTGTTTGGCAAGGGCCGCCTGTAAATCAAATACCAAGACATCTTGTCGCCGTTTTGCTAAGAGATGCAGGTTGGCCCGAATCGTTTGCAAGAGTTTTTGATTGCGATTAAGCTCTTTGAGTTCTCGGGCGGTAATCAACCCTTTTTTATGTAGGTCCGCAAAACTATTACCAAGCCCAGCCGCTTTACTCACCCACAAGATAATTTGCAAATCACGCAAACCGCCTGGGCTCTCTTTGCAATTGGGTTCTAGTGAGTATGGGGTCTCTTGATACTTGTAGTGTCGTTGCTGAAGCTCTAAGAGCTTTGCCTGAAAAAAGGCTTTGGGATCCATGGCCTCATCTAAATTGCGCTTGAAGTGTTTGAAGAGACCACGGTTACCGCCAATCAGGCGCGCTTCCAAAACAGAGGTGCGAACCGTAATGTCACCAGCAGCTTCGGATAAGCACTCGGATAGGGATCGAACCGCCGAACCGATTTCTAAGCCGGAGTCCCAGCAACGAGCAATAAATTTCTCAATATTGCTAGACACATGTTGATCGTGTGAATTCGTTTGATCGTCTAGTAAGACCAAAATATCAATATCAGAGTGGGGAAAGAGCTCTCCACGCCCATAGCCACCCACGGCTAGTAAGGCTGCATCGTGATGAAGACCAGACTCATTCCACAGGTGAAGGAGTAATGCATCGGTTGCTTGACTAAGCTTTTGCATCAGCTTCGATACATTCTGATTCTGCAAGAAGTCAGAGCAAGCTAAAGCTCTTGTATCGTTAAGTGGATTGGCCCCTGAACGCATTACTAAAAATTGTCTGGCGATGGTAAGGCTTATGCTGCGACTGGGTTAGGACGATATTGCAATGGACCAACACAGTCAGGCGCCTTGGGGGTGCCGTTTGACCAGGTTAAAACCTCCACGCCAGTATGGGTCACTAAAACAGTATGCTCCCATTGCGCGGACAAACTACGGTCTTTCGTTTTGACGGTCCACTGATCGGGCATGGTGCGGATCTCACGTCGACCGGCATTAATCATAGGCTCAATCGTGAATGTCATACCCTCTACAAGAGTTTCTCCAGTGCCGGGTTTGCCGTAATGCAGGATTTGAGGATCTTGATGAAAGACTTTGCCAATACCATGACCACAATACTCCCGAACTACTGAGTAGCCCGCATTTTCTGCATGAGATTGAATCGCGTAGCCAATGTCACCAAGTCGGGTGCCCGGCTTAACTTGTGCAATTCCGAGCCACATAGATTCAAAGGTAATTTGGTTTAAGCGAGCGGCCATGATCGAAATCTCGCCAACATTAAACATGCGACTGGTATCGCCGTAGTAACCAGCCTGCGTAATTACAGTAATGTCTAAATTAACCACATCCCCATTTTTGAGAACCTTATCGCCTGGAATGCCATGGCAAATAACATCATTCACCGAGGTGCAAATGGCGGCAGGAAAAGGGGGATACCCCGGAGGTTGGTAGTTGAGTGGCGCAGGAATAGTCTTTTGGACATCTCTCATATAGGCATGGCAAAGTCGGTTTAGCTCCCCAGTGCTTATCCCCGGTTTAATCAACGGGGCAATGTAATCCAAGACCTCGCTAGCAAGGCGACCAGCTTCGCGCATCCCTTGTAGGTCTTTTTCATGGGTAAATATGCTGTGCATAGCTCACATTATGGCTGAATATCCTGAATCAGGCCGGATCTAAAACCCACTAGATGACTGATATTTAAGGTATAATTTACCAATCGTCCTCATAGTGGGGGCGAAATCCCAGGTCAAGCCATCCAGGGTGGCGCTTTTGAGCGCAGTCAGGACTTGACCTTAGAACCAACCCTTAGGAGATTGTAATGTCAGTGACAATGCGTGAAATGCTGGAAGCTGGGTGCCATTTTGGTCACCAAACTCGCTTCTGGTCCCCCAAGATGGCCCCTTATATTTTTGGTCATCGCAATAAGATTCACATCATCAATTTAGAGAAAACCTTGCCCATGTTTCAGGACGCCCTGAAATTTGTGCGTCAGGTTGCCTCCAACCGCGGCACCGTTCTCTTTGTCGGTACCAAGCGCCAGTCGCGCGAGGTGATCGCTGAGGAAGCGGCACGTGCGGGTATGCCATATGTTGATAGCCGTTGGTTAGGCGGCACCTTAACGAACTTCAAAACTGTGAAGGGTTCTATCAAGCGCTTAAAAGATATGACCGCTGCTAAAGAAGCGGGTGATTGGGAGAAGCTTTCGAAGAAAGAGGCGCTTACCAATGAGCGTGATCTCGATAAATTACAAAAATCACTGGGCGGGATTCAGGATCTTAATGGTGTGCCCGATGCAATTTTTATCGTCGACGTTGGCTATCATAAGATTGCTATCACTGAAGCGAATAAGTTGGGCATTCCTGTCATTGCTGTTGTAGATACCAACCATTCTCCAGAGGGTGTTGATTACATCGTTCCTGGTAATGATGATTCCAGCAAAGCAGTTGTTTTGTATGTTCGCGGAATTGCCGATGCAATTCTTGAAGGCAAGGCAAATGCAGTTCAACAAGTTCTTGAGTCTGTTAAAGAGGGCGAAGAAGAGTTTATTGAAGAAGGGAAGGTAGACTAATGCCCGCGATTACTGCAGCAATGGTTGGCGAACTCCGCGCCAAGACCGATGCTCCCATGATGGAGTGTAAAAAAGCATTGACAGAAGCCGATGGCGATATGACCAAAGCAGAAGAAATTCTGCGGGTTAAGTTAGGTAGCAAGGCGAGCAAGGCAGCATCGCGTGTCACGGCAGAGGGTGTGATTGTTTCCTATATTCAGGGGAATACGGGCGCACTCTTAGAAGTCAACTGCGAAACTGATTTCGTTTCAAAGAATGATGACTTCCTTGGCTTTAGTAATGGCTGCGCTAAGTTGGTGGCTGAGAAAAACCCTGCTGACGTTAGCGCTCTAGCGACCCTGTCTTTAGATAGTAAAACAGTAGAAGCTATTCGCGCTGAGTTGATTGGCAAGATTGGCGAGAACATGAACCCTCGTCGCTTTAAGCGTTTTGCGGGTGGCGGTCAATTGGTTTCCTATCTCCACGGCAATCGTATTGGTGTGATGGTGGAATATGAGGGTGATGCTACTGCTGCTAAAGATGTGGCAATGCATATCGCCGCGATGAAGCCTGTATCGTTATCAACCGCTGATGTTCCTGCAGAGAATATTGCAATGGAACGAAAAATTGCTGAACAAAAGGCAATCGAGTCCGGTAAGCCTGCTGAGATTGCGGCAAAAATGGTTGAGGGATCAGTACAAAAATACCTTAAAGAGGTATCGCTCTTAAATCAAACTTTTGTAAAGAACGATAAGCAAACGGTTGAGCAAATGCTCAAAGCTGCCAATACCACCATCAAGTCGTTTAGCTTATTTGTTGTCGGCGAGGGTATTGAGAAGCGTCAAGATGACTTTGCTGCTGAGGTTGCTGCTCAAGTTGCAGCTGCAAAGGCAACTGCTTAAACCTTATG
>JACCDM011956559.1_pt1 | contig 10256 bp, 5 predicted proteins | sample 7445851 | NCBI WGS metagenome assembly JACCDM01 (sample SAMN15323438, study PRJNA562643) | freshwater metagenome | isolation source: river surface water | place: USA:Blue River Watershed | collected 2017-08-16
ACTGCTGTTTTTGTACAAGCCCAGAATGATCTGTATGGATACCTTCCTATATTGATCAGCGAGCTCAACTCGCTCGGTAATGAGTTTAGCGATGTAGCAAAAGAAGTGTTAGAGGACAATGGGTTCCCTGTACCAAAAGACTATTTATCAAATGAAAACTATGATACGACAGATGCTGTTCAAAATGGGTTCCAAGGATATGAAGTTTCTGATGTGGATATCTTCTCCGACAATGTTATGATGAATTCGACGCTTACAAATATCGAAAACGATGCAATTGCTGACGACGGAGATTGGCAGAATGCATGGGAAGCATCCGGACTTGACAATATTCTTGACCCTGAGTCATTTGAAATATCGACTGATCAATTTGATGAATACGATGATGATGACGAGGATATGCCTCCTCTTGCTGAACAACAGGAGGACATTGCCCCTTCTGATCCTGTCGCATTAGAACAACTTACAAATTCTATTGCCTCGGATGCAGCAGAGGAAGACGAGAATTTAACTGGAGGCATTACAGATGTCAAGCGTACAGGTGTTGAGGATGCTAATATGGAAGGACCTATTGAGCAAAACAGTGAAAATGTTCATCCTGTGACTCAGCCAAACCAAGACGTTAATGGTCAGGAGAATGATGTTAAAGATGACAACGAAAGATACCAATCGCAGGTCACAAATGCAAACAGTCTTGAGAAATCTGATTTCGTTGGAGATATAGGTCAAGATACATCCATTCAGTCAGCTTTGTCGGTGTCACAAGACGATTTTAATAATCATATTTCGCCATTCATTCCATCTCAGAAACTCAACAGCGAAGAATCGCGAAATGGAGTTTCTGCCAATTTAAATGAAGATGTGATAAAACAGGCTTACGTTTCGTATACGAATTTTACGAATTCTCTTTCATCTTCTTTTGCGCAGCTTAACAATACCTACATCGATGTCAAGAATGTGGAGAACGAATTGATGAACATTGACAACATTTCGCTTATGCGTCTTATGCTTCTTACACCTACAGAGAGGGTTAACAAGGTTTCGAATAGAATTTCACGACTGCAAGGTACAAATAAGCTACTCGCTGATAATATTGTCAGAACAATAGAGGCAAATAAGAAAGGTCCTTTGGTTGCTCCAATGCTTGCTTTATTCTCCTTGTCTGAAAATATGATCTCAGCGCTCAATATGATCAAGAAAGAACCAACGAATGATGAACCTTTGAAGTATATAGAAACTTTCATTTCGCCGAACCTCACATTCTTAGCAATGACTATTGAAAAGCTCAGAATTAAGCAAGAGATTGCTGATTCCAGAGCCAAATCATCCTTTGCAACGATTGTATCTGCATACCAGAACGCTGATTCGTCGGAACGTGACATTTCTAAAGTCTTGCGTTACGATGTGGACACATCTCCTTCATACTCTCCATTCGCAAAGCAAATGCAAAAAGAATTTAATCATGACATCCAATCATCACTTATTCTGCAACGTAAAATAAGATCAAAACTTCTAGCTACTACAAACATGAGCGCACACAATACAAATAAAGTGATTGATCATCGGTCATTAAATCAAGACGTGAAGCAAGCTGTGAACACCATGAAGATCAACACTGACAATATAACACAAAGGTATCCGCGTCTTCCTTTCTCCACCAAAACGAACAGTCGGAGGCTGAATCTTCTCGAGACCCCATTAGCTGTAAAGAATAGAAAGTCAGTTCCTTATATCAATGAATTTAACAAATCGAAACTTTTGTTTTCTTAAATAAATAAAGAAATAAATAAATAAAATGATCGTACCTTGTCAAATCGTTGTATCCATGATCATGTCTAAATCCATATCTTCATCCAGATTCATCCAGATTCATATCGAACTGATGAGCCCATAGATCGCCCTTAGGTCCAGCCCTTGCAAGCGCAGCATTGCCGACAGAATTGAATTCAATGTCAGCATTGTTCCAAGGACGATAGAATCCGCCAGACTTGATGAGTTTGGCACCCAAGTACAATCGCGATCCGAACGATCTTGATATCTGCTTGGGAACGATAGAAAAATTCTGCTCGCCTCTTCCAAGTTCATGGTTGTTCAAGCCAAGATACTTTTTGAAAGTAGGGAACGTCAAGTGTTCAGTCACTGACCCGACAACAGTCTTGCCATCGCATTGCTGCCTTGCATTGATGAAGGAATGTCTGTCGAGTTTTCCGTGGCTCATCGACACTTGCAACCTTTCGTCACGTCTGTCCATAGGTGATGCGCTATCAACATCGTCAGCATCATTGTTGATCCAAGTGTATTCGACACCAGGATCGTCATGCAATCCAAGCCCTTCATCGATATCAAGTAGTTCAGTCATGAGCGCCATGATCTCGGGATCAGACCCTTCATACGCATCGCCATTCTTGATACTGTTCTTTGTCAAGAGAGACCGCTGGCTGGCATGTTCGTCATCATCATCCATAATGAAGCTCAGAGATGCAAACTCTCGTGGTGGAACAACGAGCCAGTTGTCACCTTCGTCCATGAACCCGAGCTTGTATGTGTTCGAAAGACATGATTTCGCAATTCCCTTCGCCTTGATCAATGAGAACATCTGGGCCGGATCTTTCCCCTTCGCCTTCTTCATCTTGGTAACGAGGTAAGACTTCGGATTGTTGAAATAAGCTTCGAGCCCTATCGCACCCTTGAAATCATCAGCAAGGAAGCCCAAACCATCTTTCACGAACCCTTGTCTCTCCAAAGACTCGAACTGATCATTGGATAAGAAGATCGAATCCGTGTCGGTGTAATACGCAGTCGATTCAACATTCATAGAAGGATTGGACGCACAAAAGTACTTGAGCATGATGCGACGAGAGTATCCAAGGATCAATGAACCGAGATGGATAGGCTGGCCATCGACCCATTCGCTTTTCGTCCCGTCCTCCTTCTCAACATCCTGATTCGAATCGCTCCACTGAACAATGCCATTGTCATCCTCAGCCAAAGGTTTCTTGATACCATGAGCCAGCAAGCAAAGGTTGTCAACCCCGACTGATTCAAATCCTGTCCATAGATAATGTTTCATGAAACTGGCGAGATCATAGTCGTTGTACACAAGGTAGGAAGCAGAATCGATCGGACGTTGGAGAAGTTTGCCGTACATAGAGTTCATGAGAAGTTTGGCAATGCTGCGCAACGTCGCGTCACCATTCTCCTCTGCCATCTGTTTGATCGTGAACAAGTCCATAATGACATCCTTAAAGATGAAGGAGGTGTCCATCCATTGGTATCCACGGATAAACTCGACATGGTATCCAAACACGATAGCGTTCTCAATGTCAACCGAATTGTACCATCCTTCAGACGAGATGAGATCCCATAGCAAAAGCTGTTTCTCCTTCCTAGGTAGAATCGGGATACTCAGCTTCTGATTCGGAATGTACTTGACATAGAACATGCCAACCTGTGGCCATCCGTCCATTGACTTGAGATCTGTGATCCTCTTGTCCATCTCAGCGGGGGAGAAGACATTGTCTGATGAAAAGTCCAAGTCGGTAGAGAATTTGGAAGCGATGCCATTCATAAGCTCAAGTTGGAAACCATCGATTTCATCGTGTCCACCGACCGGGTAAGGATTAAATGCCATAGAAGAAGGGTATAGAGATGACACGTCAACAGCTCTCAAACATCCTTGTGATTTGACTTTATCGAATCGGATAGCGACCCAATCGTTCCAATCGCAGAAGCCATGCAATGACTTGCAGACATCATCAAAGATAGGCTTGACGGTAGGCAGCTTAGGCATGTGATCGTAGGCGAGCAAGACAAAGACGTTTTCAGGGGGGCAGACTTTAGAAGCCGAAAGAACTTCATTGTATGCGATCCGAAGAAGCGACTTCTCGTAAGAGGGAATTCTCCCTCCTACCACCTCTGGGGCAGATATGTCTTCGTTATCATAGAGTATCGAAGAGACTTTCGAAACAAAGTCGGAGAGTATCGAAGCATAGCACTTTCGAAGAATCGTAAGATCGGCCTCAACCTCCTCAAGAACAGGACTTATGAACTTGTCACGCAAAGGCATGACACGGCCGCCAAAGATAGTCTTGCGAAAATCCGTCGATTCGGTAGGTGTCTTTGGCAAGTCCACAATAACCCTACACTTTTCCTTCAATGTTTTCTTGAGTACCTTCTGAGCCAGCGATGGTAGCGTTACCGAACTCGTCAATGGTATGCCGAGTTTTTCGGACACGGAAGAGGAGAAGCGAAGGAAAACTGCCCGAGTAGAAAGAACATCGGCCTTAAGATACTCTTCCGACACTTCCATAAGGTTCCATACCTTGCCTTCTCTTTCGTACTCGTATTTCATGACACAAGCTTCGTCTCTTGACGAAATAGGGAAGTACTTCTTGTCCGGAACGGGTCCAACGTATGACAAGTCCGACCATGAAGCAATGAAATCGTGTGGGAAGATCTGTTTGCTTTCGTCTTTGCTAAGACCGAAATCCTTGCAAGCCTGCTTAAGACTGCATTGGGTGAACAGACCCAAGTCGATGAATTTGATGCTATAGCGAGGAGCGATAGAATGACCATCTTGTTCGGTAGGTTCGGACAACCACATCGAAAAGATCTTCTTGTTCTTCACGATCCAGCTCTGCTTCATCCGATTTTCATCGTATTTCTTCATATGCTCTCGATACTCCTTCGTCCTCTTCATGCCACGCTTCGTCTTGTTCTGGAATCGAGGGTTCTCCTCCATCTCGACATCAATAAACGCGTTTCCCTTCTCATCCCGATCTTTCTTCGAATCGACAAAGTCGGGTTGGGTCACGCGAAATAGATCGAAGCATTTCTTGTCGGACAAGATGTTCTGAAGAAGAAGGTAGTGATCAAAGATGCATCCAAAGTAAGACATGGCAACGTAGTTGTTGAACATAGGCTTGGCGAGATACTCAACCATCCTGAAGATGACATCACCATGACCAGATTCTGTAGGAGTAGTACAGACGAAATCCATGTATGTACCATCAAGACCCATCTGTTCGCGGGCGAAGGTGTTGTGGTAAAGACCGCATCGGTAGACATGCATCCGGTAGCCATCATCAGCACAAGGGAATGTCTCGAGATCCCAAATGATATAACCATCGAAAGAGCACGGTTGAATCTTACCCTTGCCAAGATTCCAAACGGAAGGGACTTTGTTCTTGAAGCGTTGGTAGTACTGAATGCAGTCAGGGTTGCAGACATGACCGATCATCGATGTCTTCAATATCACCGAACCACACTTGTCACACCTGTCCTTGCGATCATCGGTCGGTTTGTTCTGCCATTTCTTAGACCCAGAAGATGAAACGGAAGCAGAACTCGCTGTTGAGAGCATGGACGAAATGGATGAGCAAGAGTCGGACCGCTTAAGCTTTTTAGGTCTTGGTTCAAGATCGCAGACATGTCTGCCATCAGTAAGCTCAGCATAGGGAACCAGCTCTTCACAAGTCGGACACCTTCTGCAGCAAACATGGACAGCCGAGTCGCAATACTTGATACCACATTCATCGCATACAATGAACTTCTGTGACTTCTTGAAGATTCGTCTCCTCCTATCACCAGAGTTGGAAGGTGAAGGGCCATGGACATTGCAAGAGAGAAGCGACATTCTGCATTTCAAGTCTTCGCAATGAGAGCACATAGGTATCGAGTTGAGGGTCAAAGTGTAGTTGTTCGTCATGTAGAGTTCAGACCGTTCGTTGACGCTAACGACCAACCAATAATGCCAAAGAGATGAATCTTTGTTAAAGGAAGGCATGACTTGATCACCTGGAATGCGAAGGCGAGTCGTGTCTTTGTTGATGACATCGTTAGCCGCGAACCTGTTCTCCCATTGCTCAGTAGCAGTGTCGAACGTCATTCCAATGTCAGGGGCAAGCGTTTCCTGAAGATGTTCGAGCAGAACAAGAACGATGGTGGGTTTTTCGCAAATGGGGTCAAGAGAGAAGATCTGTCTTGACGAACATGTAGCACCTTCAAGTTTTTTGGGATAATCGCGACCTTTCTCAAACGTAGGAACGTAGTGGGAAAGGATATTCCAGTTGGAATCGTTGATACGGATGTCGACCTCGAGAATATCAGCCAATGCTTGGAGGATAGGCGAACCGTACGCAACACCATTCGTGTCGTCCTGTGGTGGCAACTTCATTTTCTTGCGCAGATGAGCATGCACTTCGTTGTGAAGGTTCTGCGAATTCATGTTGTTGCTCTTCCACTTTGGATTGACATCGTAATACGAATGCTCAATGAGCCGGATACCTTTAAGGCATGCCCAGTACAGACATAGTCTGCGAGGCGTAGCTTCGTGAAGAGGATCTTTGGACTCCGACTTGAAAGAAGCAAGGAACCATCCGTGTGGGTCACACCATTTGAAGGTGTTCTTGGAAAACATGTCATGGCAAGCTCCGTCCCGCTTCTCCTTATCGCTTCTGGGAGGCTTCTTAAACGTAGGAGGGGGAGGAGTTGCTCCTCCTGAAGCAGATGGCTGTGGTAGGAAACCTCCAAGGTTGGCAGGTCCAGCGTTGAGATTGTTCTTGACGAAAGTAATGTTGATCTGCTCGATAGATCTGACACGTCTGTCCGAATCAGTGCGCGAAATGTCTGTGTAGATAAGACGATTCAAGAACGCATACTGAAGTTCGCGAAGCCAATTGTTGTCGTCGGAGATATGGTAGTACCGAATCGGGATGTTGAGGTAGAACAGCGCTTGTGGAGTCATGTCATTAACAGACTCGACCACAAAGATCATCGATATCTTGATGTGAACATCATTGAGGTTCTGGCGGTTGGAAGGGGCAATGAGAAGCAAGAATGGTAAGACAAGAGATGTCCAGATAGCTTGGCTAGCCTTCCTATGCTTGGCACGGTTTCCATCATTCTCAGCTTCTTGATCCGGATCCAAATCCATGACATCCATATGATTGTGGAAGGTAGCAAGCGCGAATCCCTCACGAACAACACGACTGGAAGCAGGAATGATGGAGAAAGAGTTGATGTTGGTGACACCTGGAGGCATTGGTTCCTTCCTTACTCCGAGAATAGGGAAATACTTCCTGAGGAAAGCCTCTTTCGCAGTCGGAAGAAGTAGTGCTCCATTGAAGAGTCGTCTGTTATGTCCGACACGAGTAATGACATTGTTCAGGTCGCGTCTGAACGGCTGCGCTTCTTCAACAATAGGAGCAATGGCACGTACTACTCTTCTGTCGACATAGACTTCGTAAAGAGTAGCATTGTCCGCTACCTTCTGTAGAAAGCGGTGTTTCATCTGACGTATCCTGAAAGGTCCCCCAGCGATATAATCGCCTCTCCTTGCGTCAGACACATCGCCCCAACCACCGACGATATCGTTGCGAACAGCGTCTGCATCTTGAGTAGGTGCAAAGACTGACCTTGGGTCCAGAGCGATGGGATAGGGAGCAACATTCGGTATGATGGCGTTACCGAGGGGGTCAAGTATAGCTGGGATAAGAACAGCAGGTCTTGGTGGAACGAGAGCCATTTCGTGTCTTGTATTTGCAATGTAAGAGCACATTTATTAGTAAACATGGCACGACTAAGTAAACATGACACAACTAAGTAAACATGGCACGACTAAGTAAACATGGCATGACTAAGTAATCATGACACGACTAAGTAAACATGGCACGACTAAGTAAACATGACACGACTAAGTAAACATGACACGACTAAGTAAACATGACACGACTAAATAAACATGACATGAAATGTTGTGAAATGCAAGAGCAAAAGATGACACGAAAATGTAATCATTGCGTTTATTGATCGGTCATATATACATACCTCTTTCAAAAACAGAGGTTCGAAAAAGAACTGTCTTCAAACTTCACACTTCACACTTCTAGTTGTTGCTTGCTGACAACTGCGCGATGAGATCATCAACATGAGCCAATGATGTCGTAGGGTAAACACAATCATCAATGTTCTTGATATTGGTCGACCATAAACGAGGCAACAAATAAGTGCTACGCTTGCCATTGTAATCATTGTCTAACATAGCACCGACTGCAGAAAATGGCAGGGTAATGGTGCGCGGGACATGGTCGGGGTCAACCAGATTGTAATAACTCTGGTAAACGGAATTGCACTGGTCTGCAAGTGCAGCGATGAAATTTGATGACATGGGTTCGAACATCTTGACGGTCCGGAAGATATTGTCGGATCGGACATTCAGTGTCACGAATTTCTTGACAGGGTCAGCCTTGTAGCCGTAGATGTGGAGATCAGCTGCCATGTCTTCCTTGAAACAGGTCCCAGTCTTGCCATCCTTACACCAGTCCAAGAACTCCTTCATGTGAACGCGATAGCTGCCATAGATATGTGCCTCATTGTACAAGTACAGAGCATTGCTGTCAGCCCATGACTTGACAATTGGCTTCGGCAGAATAGCTGTAGTCGTGACAGGAGTAACCGCAGCGGGTGTGACCTTTACCATTGAGTAAGCGTTGGCGTTGTTGAAGTTCATTTCGTTTTGATGTCAGGTAAAATACCAAAAAACCTGGAGAGGTGCAAGCGAAAAAGGGTAAGTACGAATGTTTATTGACTTAGACAAAATGTTCAATGAGAGCAATGGAAAAACTTCTCACACCGATAACAATACGGCTCAAGGAAATCACTCCTGTCATAACTAACAAAACGAAAACAATAAATACAAACTAGCCTAATACAAACTTTACAATTCTTGTGAACAAAATTCCTATCAATAATCGCATCAATAGCAATTCTCTTGTCATCTAAATGACGGTACTTGTGCACAAGATCCATGAACTTGTGACGATCAGGCATCGAGAAATAATCTTCATCAATAATCGAAGTTCCGTCAAGAGACGATCCATGAGCACACACGACAAGAGCAGAGGACGGGACACCAAGTTGGTTGTTCATCTCGTTTATTGATCTGACAACCAACATAAAAAGGACAACAATAAATACAAAGACTAATAATCATCAACACACTCAGCGACATTGCAATCAACTTCATCTAAATCGCTATGACCACAAAAAACACAAGTGCGAGAGGAATCGGATGCATCAACAAGATGTTGACAAAAACATGAAGCACATTGAAGAACCGAATTTTTTGTAACTCTTTTTTTCATCCGACCAAACTCCGACTCCAAAAATGCCATAGAAACGCTTCGCTTCCTAGTCGGCCGCTCAACAATGGTGACAACCGAGTCGTTATCGTTGGTGAATACGATCGTGTCGGCATTTGAACAAGTAGAGATGGTTGATGCTCTTGAAGCAACAAGTGCATCGAGGTAAGCTTGTCGAGAAGACTCAGCTTCAGTCATTCTCGGACCGATTCCGACACCCTTGACTGCTGCGATCGAAGGGAAAACATGACGTGGAATCCTCCTCGTCTTTGACCCGACCGACTTGTCATCATCGGAGAAAATCAGAGTACGACGAACTGGATCAAGTTCCGCAATGGAGTCGGACAGGCGAGAAGCCGAAGACAAATTGTCTTCATCAATTCGTTGAAGGAAGTCAGGAAGAGGTGAAGCTAATATGTCATACACTCCATATTCCTCAGATTGATCAACTCGTTGAAAGAATCTTGGCGATGGAGTCCTGTCAAAGTCTCTGCTGATGGTGGATCGAGAAGAAGTTGTCGAAGACATGGTCTTTACCTTGATAAGATGATGAAGTAGCTGATAGAGATGAAGTTCGAAAGCTGCAATAAAGAAGCGGTCGATCAGTAAGCGCGCAAGTCCGTATGGTGATGATTAATCGCCAGGCTGTTACCTTTGGGGGCGAGGGAGAGAGCAGTGAGCGAACAGGGAGCGGGTCGGCCCTTTTATAGAGTCGGGGTGGATCTAGAACCAGAACCAGAACCAGAACCAGATCTGTTTCGACCGAGTTCGATTGCGGTTCGGCATTCTTATACGGGGGTGCGGCTACCCCCCTACCGTCCCCAGGGTGGGGGTGGGGGAGCGAGCGCCGAGCTGGGCTCGAGCGCGCCCGTTCCGGGATCAATTGCACTTTGGAGCGATATTGTTAGATGAATCTCTATGGTGCAGGGGTATAAGGCGGAGACGGTGGACGGTACGGTCGCGGGTTCGAACCGGCAAATTGAAAATGCAAATTCAAAATGTTCCGGCTACGGGGATCGAACCCCTGATGATCGGTGGAGAACGAGTGGAGAATTTCAAGGATCCAAGGACTCTCGCCATAAGGAAAGGTAGGATGCTAACAAGATCTGTAAGTAG
>JACCDM010017738.1_pt1 | contig 10255 bp, 6 predicted proteins | sample 7445851 | NCBI WGS metagenome assembly JACCDM01 (sample SAMN15323438, study PRJNA562643) | freshwater metagenome | isolation source: river surface water | place: USA:Blue River Watershed | collected 2017-08-16
ACACAATATGGTTCACCAGTTTCTTCATCATATAAAGTGATTCCAGTAGGCTGTTCTGCAGAACCAACAGTTAATCTGTCTATTACGTGTGACACAGAAGCAACCGCATCCACTGTGATTTGTGAAATTTTGTCTTGTAACACTGCCAACTGATCAGTGAACTCTGTAAATTTATCTCTCAAATCCGTCAATTGTTTGTTTAATTCTTGAGCCGCACTAATAATATATGCAGTGAATCCGCCGTACGCCACAGATTTGTAGCCATTTTCATCCGTATTCACGAGACTTGGCAAAATTTGTTCGACCTCCTGAGCAATCAGACCGATTCGTTCATCCCCTGTTTCGTCTGTTTTCCACGCAAAAGTTACTGGTCGCAAATCTATAATCTTTGTTAAGGCATCCTCACCAGAAATCGAGGTGATATTTGTCTTTAATCTCTCGTCAGATGTACAAGTCCACGCAGTCAAAGTCGGGCTAATTTCACAGTATCCATTTCCATCTTCAAATCGTGCAGGTGCAGCATTACCCACACTTACTACGTGCAGAGATTTCTGTGGAGTATCTGTTCCAATTCCAACATTACCATCTGTACCAATATTAATTGAAGGCATTGTGATGGTTGAATTTTTTGACTCAAGCCCAAGCGTGCGAGTATTCAAAGCCTTAATTGCGCCGACAGACACGGCCACAAGTTGGTTATAATCCAGTGTTCTTTGATCTCCAAAATTATTAGTTGCAGATTGCGATACAGCATTCGGAATAATTCCCTCTACATCCTGAGCAATAAAACCGAGGATTGGCTGCCCCGTTGGTCTATCCTTCCAATTAAATGAAAGTGGTTGTAATTGTGAAATTAAATCCAGTGACAAATCAGAGTCGAGATTGAAATTAATATCCTTGAGACGACCGTCGGACACAGCATTGAATTCTGGTGCCAAAATACGTCCGACCGCACGAATCGAATAATCGGCTGTTCCACTAGTTGTGCCGGTTGAACCGCTCGAATTTAAATATCCATACGTTGTGGTCGTTGAGACAACCGATGCCACATCCAATGGAAATGATGGGGTGCCGCCAATACCAACTTTACCCGCACTATCAATACGCAGACGTTCCGTTCCGTTCGTTGTTACCGCCCAATTATCTGCAGCAGGACTGAATACTCCAGTATTAGGATCTCCGAAGAATGAGTGAACAGGAAGTGCTGCGGTTCCTAATCCTTGTGCATAAAATGCAGGTGATGCATTATACAATTGACTATAGGTAGCCTTCACAGAATATGACGCCTCGTTCGTAATTGCGGTTGTAATAGTGTAATCAGTGGCACTTGAATAAATAGGATCTGTGGATGCGCCAATTTTATGGTGTAAATCCAAGCTAATATTCATACGTGTCCACGCAGTGGTTGTCGTACCTAAAAGAATGACTGGGTCTGCTCCAACGTACGCAAGACGTACAGAAGTAAATGGTGGTTTTCCTTCTACATTAACTGAACTGTTGACCCATAATACACCGGTGTTCAGACCTGAAACTGTAACTTTCCAACCACCGGTTGTTGAGGTGTAGTCAAATCCTTTAATCTCGATTATGTTATAAACAGTACTCACAAAAGCTGGCAACTTAATTGCGACTGTACCAGTTGTGTTAGAACTAGAGTGAAGATTTACTGGATTATAGACGGAATAACGATAATCTAATGGTGTAGCACCGCCCCATACTTTTACGAGGCTTGTGTTTGTGAAAGTATTGACTGCCGCAACAGGTTTTGTATCTTTGATTGTATAGCCAGTTTCAGAAGTGATGCGTGAAATAGTTTGTACAGGTGCATTATCGCGCATGCGCTGGTATTCTGTATTATCAGCATAGGAAACATAAAGCTCTTCAAGAGTGATACGACTGTCAGAATGCCAAGCATAGCCAGTCGTACCAATCAAAAGACAAGGTCGATTAAGATCGTCATATGCAAAGCGTACTGAACCAAAACTCGCTGGACCTTCGACTGACAGTACGACGGGTGACGCTACAGCATAAGATGCGCTGTACCACAAAGCACTAAACTTTATTTCAAATTCACCTCGGTCAACATAGTTATGACCCCGAATGACACCCGAAAAATATTTACTACCTGTAGTGGAGGTATCATCAAGAAGTACGACGATAGTACCCGTCCCATTAATACTGTTTAGACTTACAGGACGATGTTGATATAAATCCTTGGCAGTATTATCAGAAATCACATACGGCACATATGTTGTGGCTGCTGTTGTGACCGATAATTTATTGTCTATCTGAGATTGAATTGACGAAGTAACACCGTCAACGTAATTTAGTTCTGACGCATCCGCAGTAATTCCAAAACTACCCAGAGTTTGATCCCCGGTGTTAATGCCTGAAGTATTTCCGAGGACAGCTAGTTGCACATCGCTCACATATCGACGATCAGTTACATCTATAATATCCGCTGTCGTTGCGTCAACACCTGATGTAACCAAACCATTGGCGTCATACGTAATTTTAGTTTTTGAAGCCCCTGTAATAAGGGAATTTGCGTTCAACTTTAAATCGAGCGCATTTTGCAAATCGGTTTGACTAGACAACACACCATTAATCGATCCCCAGGAACTGTCTATTCCCAATGTTGAAGTCGCAACCCATTGTGCACCTATGCCAGTTGATTGTAAAACATATCCATTTTCTCCTGCAGAATCATTTACGACTAATGCAGCAGGGATTGTTGTCGTTCCTGTAACAGATAAATTTCCAGCGATTGAAACGTCACCAGAAAATGTTCCGTTGATTCCGGAGAATGACAGGTCGCCACCAGTTACAGCGTCTTCTGCAGCATCGTCAGCTGCGTCGTTCATGTCTTCATAAATTCGATCAGTTGAAACACGGTTACCTTCATAACTTCGTGTGATGACTCGTACATCGCTCGACAAATCGAGGGAGTTCCGAAAAATTGCGAGGCGACGTTCCAGATAATCCACATCTACACCACTCAACAAAACTGTCGAGTACGAATTGTTTATAATTTCCGCAGATGATTCTACCTCTGTTTTCTCAATCTCTTTCGTGATTTGCTTTTTTATTTGAGGTACCACAGCAGGTGTCGCCAATTGCGGAGCATAGTATTCATCAGAAACAATTCCTGTAATTTTGTCGGCGATTTTGTAAATACCTGTTGTGTAAAGTTCACCAACATTCGTCACCCCTCTGCCGATTGATTTAAAACCATGCATACCCGCAGATGATAGTGACGACATTGTACTAGAGATATTGGCCATACTATGTGCAGCAATAATTGTCTTCACATCAAAAAAGAAAAATGTACTTACTATGAAAAATAACATGAAAATAGCAAATGAGACCCTATTCTTTTGGAAGTAGTCTACTTTTTTCATATTCAATGACATTTCTACCTATAAATTATACCACCAAATGTCATTTATGCGTTGCAAAATATATACAAAACAGTGGAAAACCCGATGGAAAAATTACTGATTCTTCCAAAAATTCAACTTACCGTACTGTTCTGCAAATACGCCGAGTACTTTCTGCCACTGTGAAGCCATTGGGGCAACTTTTGAGCGTATATCGTGGAGACCTTTGAAGCCATGCACAGCATCGTTTTCCCATGTCACCTGTTCGACATTGTCGAAATTGTGTTTGAAAGGTTCTTCACCTAGAAATTCGTAAATTTTATTCATCACTTTTTCTGGATATCGAGTTAAATCATCAAAATCAACCAAAAACATTCGGTCAGCATAACCACGTTGTAGTGCATCCACAATTCTGTTGTATGCAAGTCCAATTGGCTGATCACCGCCAAGCCATGTTTCGACGCGTCCTTGCACTGTTTGAAATTTAAAATAGTTTGCAGATTCAGCAGGAATTTGTGACGTCTTTGCATTTTCGCGCCATAATTTTTCAAAACTCGCGAGCACATCGCGCAGGTCACGCACCGGTACAATTATTTTGGCTTTATGTCCTAAAAGTTCTTCCGCCATTTCAATGAGTGAAAGCCAACCTCGACATTTATCAAATATAACAGGCTTGTCGGAATCTGCGTAATAATTTTCTAATATACCTCGCATCACGCGCAACTTTCCTTCTGGATTTGGCGACGCTTGAAATTCAACGAGATGATCCCAATTATTTCGGACGCCAAAAATAACATCCATTATTCCGGATGTGCCTGTTGTGTGAAAGCGTGGATTTTGCGCCAAAATATTGCACAGCAATGTCGAGCCAGACCTTGGTAAACCAGCTATAAAGTAGTAAGTTTTTTCCATGTGCGCATTAATTTAAGCTTGTAAAATAAGCTTTTTTAGAGTTTCTTCAAGCGCCTGTGGATTCGCACTTCCCTTTGACATTTTCATACCATGACCCATGAGGAATTTGATCGCAGTTTCTTTTCCGGAGCGGAATTCAGTAACTGATTTTTCGTTCTCGGCAATAATTTGTTGCGCCAATTTTTCGAGCGCAGCCGGGTCACTGTTTTGTAAAAGTCCTTTTTCAGATGCAATTTTTTCTGGATCACCACCATCCTGTGCGAGCACTGCCAAAATATCTTTTGCACCGCGAGATGAAATCTTATTTTCTACTGCCATCATCATGAGTGATCCAAAATTATCTTCGGTTACTTTTTCAAACACGCTGTCCCCCGCTGTTTTTACAATCGCCGCCAAGTCAGACGACAAATAGTTCACTGCGAGAGAAATAGTTTTTGCATCGGCATGTTTTTTTACAATCGCGTCAAACAACACTGCGAATTTTTCAAATTGTACGAAAAATTCAGCCTGGCTGTTGGTCAGACCGAGCGCCAAAAATCGCGCACGCTTTTCCCAAGGTAATTCAGGCATTTCAGCACGAATTACAGACTCTGCAAATTCTGGAATTTCAGAAATCTTCAATTTTGGTAAATCTGGCTCTGGGAAATAGCGATAATCGTCGCTCGTTTCTTTCAGACGCTGACTGAATGTCTTTTGCTTGTTTTCATCCCAACCGCGTGTTTCCTGCACGATTTTGTCGCCTTCGCCGGCATCGAGCAGCGCCGCCATACGAGCCACTTCATATTCAATCGCCTTTTCGGCCGCCTTAAACGAGTTGATATTTTTCACTTCGACTTTGGTACCGAATTTTTTCGCGCCTTCGGGTGCAATCGATACATTCACTTCGACACGCATTTCACCTTTTTCCATGTTTGCGTCTGAAACGCCCAAAGTTCGCAGCAACAATTGCAATTCACGTGCAAAATTACCGGCTTGTTCAGCACTGTGGATGACAGGTTCGGTCACAAGTTCCATGAGTGGCACACTTGCTCGATTATAATTCACAAGAGAAAATTCGCCTTTGTGTTGAGACGTGGCGGTGTCTTCTTCCAAATGAATTCGAGTAATTGCAACATCGTTAATCGCACCACCAGTCACGAGAGGATATTTGTACTGGCTGATTTGATAGCCTTTTGGGATGTCGGGATAAAAATAATTTTTACGATCCCATTCGGTAAAGTCCGCGATATTTCCTCCAACTGCATGACCCACTTTGATGACGTGTTTAATCGCCTCTTTGTTCAGTGTCGGCAATGTCCCCGGATGTCCCATACAAATTGGGCACACATTCACGTTCGGACGCTCTTCGTCAGGATTGTTTACACAATCACAAAACATTTTAGTCTTCGTTTTGAGCTCGGCGTGAATTTCAAGCCCCACAGTAGTGACGTATTTGGTCATGTGGGTAATATTAGCGCGGATTGAGGGATTTTTCAAATTCTATTTTATCCGAACAAAAAATATAGTACTGCTATAGCGATTACAATGATGGCTACAATCCAGCGCCATTTACTGCCTTGTGCGTTTTGCACAGTACGACCAGTTTGTTCTACTCGGTCAATTGTGTACTGAACACGATTGGCTGTATTTAATGCGTTATCTACTTTATTAATAGTTTCAAATAATTTATCAAATTGTGACATATAAACATTATACCGTAGTTGGTGGTTTTGAAAACACAAATTTCCTCATAAACAATACACATATAGCTATGCAAATAATTATCGTCGTTAGGGCAAATTTCCAATTATCGACCACAGATGTCTGAATATCTTTCAGCTTATCTTGAGACGACAACTGATGTCCATCAGCCAACACATCCAAAACTGCTTGGCGAGACAAAATTGGTGCGTCAGAAATGACAGTTACGATCGATTCCTCTAACACATCTGAAAATGGTGACATTAAACCCTCTACCACATACACAACACTTCCATCAGACAAAGTATAAGTAGATTCAAACACACGCACTCGCTGGCCCATTATATTAATATATTTCGTATTAGGAATGTCGTTGACGGTCGCTTTCTCTAGATTAAGCCTCAAACCAACGGCGAGGAAATTTCCATCGATTTCACCCCACACCTCTGTCATGTGAGGAAAATCGCTTTTTACATAAAATGCAGATACTGTATTCATACAAAATCCAATCTTAAAACACGTCGTGGATACATCGTTTGTTTCAGCGTACGCCTGATTGAAAAACCATTTCTCAAAAAAGTTTAGGGGGCGGGGTTTTGGTGGCACAGGCATGACTTGATTGGAACCACTCGCAGAATCACGCACTGGCAATTCTGTGTAAGTAATATAAGCATTAGGGTCTAGATCAAAAATCTTTTCTGGAGTATAGACACGAACCCACATATGCCTCTCACTGAATACGGTAGCAGTTTCATACCCTGCTGCCTCTAAAGCTGTTGCGAGCACGGGTGCAGAATGCCTACATGCACCACGTCCACACTGTAACGCCTGTTGTAAATTAATATCGTTGAAATTAATTGGGGACAATTTTTGTGTAAAAGTTGTCGCGCCATTATGCCAATTATAATTTTGATAAACCCCATTATCTGGTTTGATAGTTTCTTGAACTCTTGTATAAATATTCGAGATGGTGTGTGGGTCATTTGAATCTAATGTTGAAGCATACGACAATAAATCACTATATTGGGAATAGGTATCCCCTTTTGTTTGTAAAAATTGGATATCGTCATTATATGCGTCGGACATAAAGTTATCAGCCAATCCTATATTTGCAAGAAATTTCATTATGGTCCCAGGCACATTATCAGCAGCAATCGAGTGGGAAAATTTCCATCTCTGCAATTCAATATTGGAGTAAATCTCAAAATTATGTACATGTTCTGCGGAAACAATTGCATACCGAGGTTCTTGATCTACGTGATCTTGATACACATGAATAATTACTTCGCCTTCCTTCAAATTTTTAATCTTATCTTGCAATTCATCTACTCCAAAAATAACCGCATCGCCCGGTAAAAATTCAGTAGGTGTAATTATAGTGCCGGTTTCGACGGGTGGAATAGTACCATCGTCTACGACACCACCTTGATCACAACCGATGGTATTAAAACCTGGACAACCCATAGCACCCCTCCCTACATTGTATTCTTCTGCTTCGACAAAAGTAGAAAACAAACTAGATACAATCAACAGCAAAAACAATGTAGGATATTTATTCATATGTTGCTTCGATATTTTTAGTTACTTCGACTCCAGCTCTTTTCAAGATTTCGTCCAAAGAAGAATCTAGAAGTGCGTCCGAAACATGTGGGATATTGAATTCTCTGGTTGCTTTCACAAGTCCATTGCTGTTGTAAAAACTCACAAAACCAAATACAGTACTTTGTTTTTCCTTATCTACTGCTCTAATTTCAACATCCAAACTTGGTCCCGATAAAACGCCATCTATTTTTAAATAGATATCAGTTGGCACATCTGCTACAAAAGGTATTTCACATTTAAACCATTTATTATCTATACTAAAATTAGAAGAAAAATAACATGGAGATACCAGATAGCCTAATTCTATTTTGGGAGAAAAAGCAAAAACTATGTGTTCATTAAATCCTACGCCGAGAAGGGCCAAATCTTCATACGAATGAATACTCTCTTTTTTTTCACTATACAAAGCCACCAACGGTTTTATATCCACATCCTCTTTCTCATCAGTAAGTAAATTGTGTACATGGGCGACGCTTAAACCATCTAAATTTACCCGAAGTAAAGCATCGTTGAATAAAGCAAAAGGCTCGTTCTCCTCTTTTGATGTTTCTGTATTAGAATCGGGACTCATAGAAGATACTTTGGAAGACTTCGAGAAAATCATATTCAAAGAGTTGGAGCAGTTTTCTATTTTATTAAATAATGCACAAACAGTTTGGGGTAGATTTCTACCATATTTATAGAACAGAAATCCTGCAGCAACGGATAATAACACACCGCCAATTAACATGATGCCAATCAACCACAATATCAACTTACCAAAAAAACCTAGCCCTGATTTTGGGACTGCAACACTAGGATTATTACCCAGCATGGAAAATGCATTCTCTATGTCTTCATTTTTCCAGCCACTTTTCAGAAGAGTATTTTTAAGTTCAACTTGAGACACACCTAAATTGAGTTGATTTTTTATATAAGCCAACAGATCCTGATTGCTCATACAACTTATTGATTTACTGGTGGTGTCGGTGGTGTAGGAGGAGTAGGCGGTGTAGGAGGATTAAAAGAATTATTGCTCATGCCAACTGAACCAAGAGTCGCTGCTCCAATGTAATAAGGTCGAATTTGGAATAAGAAATACATACCTATCAGGAAACTTATCACAGCACCGACTAGATTATAAGATTGAATTAAACCAGCTATTACAATTAAAAGTTGCGCATTAAAAGTCATTCTCCATGATGATTCTGTTTGTTTAAATAATCCCGGAATCGCCATTACTAACATTACTTCAGCAATTACAAGAGCAACAATATGGATGAGGCTTGAAATTGATCCGGCTACACCTGAAAAATTACCAAACATAGCCGATAAACCACCAATACCTAGAATAATAGCGAGCAAAGGTAAAATCGTTAATGCAAAGATAATTGCACCCACAATTACTAGATATGGTGCAAATTTTACTATCATCTCCTTAAATGCGACTGGTAATTGAGGCGCTTTTTTCCCTAAGTATAAGTCTAGTTGTGCGATAAAATTATTCATAAAATATTGTTGAGTTAATAATAGTAATATTGTACCTTTAAGAAATACTATTTTATGAGTTTATCCCCCCTCAACAAATATAACTAGAACGATGAGCTTACGTTATAAATCGGAATCAACACTGACGCGAGAAGGAAGCCAACACCGACAGACAGCGCAACGATCATAATCGGCTCGATCATACCGACCAATGTGTCGACCGCGTTTGAAACTTCGCGACGATAAAATTTGGCGAGTGTACCCAAAATGGTACCGAGGTTACCGGTTTCTTCACCCACTTTGACGAGCTGAATTAAAATTGATGGAAATTGTGGGTGTTTTGCAAAGGCGTCAGACAATGCACCTCCGGCTTTGACGTCCTCGATGCTTTTATCGATTGCTTTTAAATATGACGGGCTGTTTACCACGTTTTTAGTTAATTCGAGAGCGCGCACCATTGGAATACCTGACGCGAGCATTGTATTCATGTTATCTGCAATTCGAGATAAATACAATTTTTGATACAAAGGCCCGATGAGGGGTAACGCCAATTTAAATTCATCCACCGCATCTTTACCTGCCCCAGTTTTATTAAATCGCACGAGGAAAAAGAGACCCACCACAATCACAATTAAAAGATACACGCCATAATTAATTAAGAAATCCGAGAGCGCAATCACGACTTTTGTATACGTTGGAATTTCTTGACCTGAATCAATCAAAATAGCTGAAATTTTCGGAATCACCATCGTCAACATCAATGACATCACGGCTACGAATGTAAACACAATGAATGCAGGGTAAATGAGCGCGTTTTTAACCTTGCTTGTAACTTCGTATGTTCTATCCAAATAGTCGGCCAAAAACCCGAATGTTTCGTCGAGACGTCCCGATTCTTCACCTGACTTTACCATGCTGATGTAGAACGGATCGAAAATGTCGCTATGATTGGCAAGCGAATCAGAAATAGAAGAACCGGCCTGCAGCGTTTCCGCAATATCAGTGAGTGCGCGACCTAATTTTGGATTTTCAGATTCAGTTGAAAGTAATCGAAAAATACGCAATGCCGAAACTTGAGCTTGAAACAGTGTCGCTAATTGTTGTGACAAGATTACCAAATCTTTTTGAGTGACTCGCTCAAATAATGTAATATTTTTATGTAACCCAGCACCCGGTCCATCAGCTTCTTTAATTTCAGAAATAATAAAACCGCG
>JACCDM010573557.1_pt1 | contig 10249 bp, 10 predicted proteins | sample 7445851 | NCBI WGS metagenome assembly JACCDM01 (sample SAMN15323438, study PRJNA562643) | freshwater metagenome | isolation source: river surface water | place: USA:Blue River Watershed | collected 2017-08-16
CCAACCCGTCCACTTGGCCCACCAAGACATCGCCCGCCACCACGGCGGCCACTCCTTCTGGCGTCCCCGTGTAAATCAGGTCGCCGGGCTGAAGTTCCCAGGCGGCCGACAAGTGCTCGATGGTTTCGGCCACATTCCAGATCAGTTTGGCCACGTTGCTGCGTTGGCGATCGGCACCGTTCACTTGCAGGCTGATTTCAGCTTGGTTCACATTGCCAGCTTGTGAGAGGGGCGTGATGGGCCCGATTGGCGCGGAATGGTCAAAGGCTTTGCCAATGCACCAGGGACGGCCTTGTTTTTTCATCTCGTTTTGTAAATCGCGCCGGGTCATGTCCAAGCCAACGGCATAGCCAAAAATGTGCTGGGCGGCATCGGCCGCCGCGATGTTGCGCCCGCCACGGCCAATGGCCACCACCAACTCAATCTCGTGGTGCAGGTTGTGCGTCAGGCTGGGGTAGGGCATGTGCCCCGTTTCGCCCGCATCCACCACCACCAAGCTGTCGGTGGGCTTCAAGAAAAAGAAAGGGGGTTCACGCCCGGTGAAGCCCATTTCTTTGGCGTGTTCTTCGTAATTGCGTCCCACGCAGTAAATGCGGTGCACCGGAAATCGATCGGCTTGGCCGAGCACTGGCACTGAAACAGGGGGCGCTGGAGGAAATAAAAAAGACATGAATCGCTTTCAAAAAAACCGGATCGCCTTGCCCAGCAACCCTTTACTAAGTGCGCTTACTATAGGAGCCTGTCACACCCCCGTGACTGGTGTTAACCCTGCCATCGATGGAGCGCCCCAACCATGAGCCACCGCTTTGAAGTGAACGCAGCGCCGGGACATTTGATCCGACGCGCCCACCAAATCTCAGTGGCGATTTTCAATGACCATTTGGCGGCAGCTGAAGTCACCCCGGTTCAGTTTGCCATCTTGAATGCCTTGCAAAACAAACCCGGTGTGGACCAAATCACCTTGGCCAAGCATGTGGCGTTTGATCCGGCCACGTCAGGCTCGGTGATTGGACGACTGGAAAGCAAAGGCTGGGTGGAGCGGCGCGCCGATGAGGCCGACCGGCGTCGCAAGCTGCTGGTGCTGACCCCCGAAGGATTGCAGGCGCTGCAGGGCATGATTGCCGCAGTCTCGGCGGTGCAGGCCGAAATATTGGCGCCGCTTTCGCCCCAGGACCAAGCGCATTTCATGCGCTTGGTGACCCAGTTGGTGGCAGGTCACGAGCAATCTTGAGGGCCAATGGCCAGCCCTTTGCGCTGGCAATCAGGCCGACTTGCTCGCCAATTCAAAATGCTCCACATGCGGGGGCGATGCAAAGAACGGCCCCACAATGGCGCGCCATTCTGTGAACAAGGGCGATTGACGAAAGCCCACGGTGTGGTCTTCGAGGGTGTCCCAGAAGATTTGCAGCACATAGCGCTCGGGGTTCTCAATGCCCCGATTGACTTTGGCGCCTTGAAATCCCTTGGCCCGATTGGCCACAGTGTTCAAACCGAGTTCAATGGCTTTTTCAAAGGCGGCTTGTTGACCGGGGTGGATGCGGATATCGGCGAGTTCGAGAATCATGTTGGCCTGTGGTTAAGAGTGAGAAAAGCCGCTACCTTAACGCAATGAAGCCGGCCGCGAGGCGCGCCACACCATCGCGGCAAACAGCACCGACACCAGGGCCAGCGCCACTGTGCTGGTGATCCAAAATGTGTCGACGCTTGCTCGCATGGGCCATGACAAGGCATCCAAACCTTGGTAAGCCCAGCGATATCCGCCGTACAAACCCACGCCCCAAAGCAAAGCGGTGTAGATCAGCAAGGGGCGTAATGTGATGCGATAGCAGCGCAGTACAAATGCGCAAACCGCTTGCACGGCGTCCGCCATGTGGTACAGCGCCACCCATGTCAACCACAGCGTGGCCGCTTGCACCACTTGCGCATCGTTGCTGAAGGCTTTCGCCACCCCTTCGCGGCCCCAGAAAAGCAGCGAGGCCCCCAGGCAGGCGGCGCCCATCGCCAAGGCAATGCCCAGACCCGCAGCACGGCGGGCTTTGTGCGCTTGACCCGCCCCAATCCAATACCCCGTGCGCGCGCTGCTGGCAATGCCCAAGGCCAGCGGCACCATGTACAACAGCGCCGCCAAACTGGCGGCAATTTGGTGGCTGGCCAAGGCCACTGCCCCCAAGCGCGCAATGAACAAAGCCATCAAGGTGAAGGACGTCACTTCGACCATGATGGACAAACCTGCAGGCACACCCAGTGCCAGAAAGCGGCGAATCACGGGCCAGTCGGGTTTTTCAAGACGACGCCATAAAACATAGGGCCGATAAATGTCTTCTGTGCGCAGCAGCCACAAGCCGGCCAGCAGCATGAGCAGGTTCACCACCAGCGTGGCCCACGCGCAGCCCACCACCCCCATGCCCGCCACATCGGCCACCCCAAAAGTCAGGGCATACGACAAAGGCACCTTCACCAACAACGCCCCGGCCTGCAACCAAGTCACCAAGCGGGGCAGGCCCAGGCTTTGGTTCAGCGTGCTGTACATGCGAAAGATCAGCGAGGGCACCAAGGCCAAGGCCAAGATGCGCAGGTAAGCGCGCACATCGGGCCACAGCGCTTCGGGCACTTCTGTCCATGACAGCCAAATGTCTGGAAACCACAAACCGCTGATGCCCAACACGGAGGCCACCGCAGCGATGTAAAGCGCTTGCCTGACCGAGCGGCCCAACTCGGCATGTCGGCCAGCGCCGTGCAGTTCAGCCCAAGCGGGAAGCAAGGCCTGCATCAAGCCGTTTAATGCGACATAAATGCTGATGTAAATCGACGAGGCCAGTGACAACACGGCCAAGGCTTGGGGGCTGTAGCGTCCGGCGATCAAGGTGTCGGCAATGCTGAAGGACATCACGGCCAGTTGCCCCACCAGCACGGTGCCGGCATGGCCGGCGATGATGCGCAACTCGGACATGGCTCAGTTCTGCTGCGGGGCTGTGGCCGTGAGCAGACCTGTTGCGGGTCGGTAGATCACCAGAGTTTCTGATTTGTCTGTGGGGCGTTTGATGGCCGTCACTTCCACCCAGCCCAGCGCTTCAACTTTTTCAGACCACGTGGCTTGATTGATTTTGTCGACCAGCAGCCAGTTGCAAGTGGCGTTGGGCGCCTGCACCGGCATCAACTTCACATGGGCGTGGTACATCAAGGCCGTCGCTTGGGCTTTGTTGATCCCGGCATATTGCAGGCAAGGCGTGGGGCCTGTGAAGCGCATGATCTTTTGCACCAAGGGGGCATAACTGCGGGCGTAGTCCAGCAAGGGCAACCACAAAGTGGTCAGCAGCAACCAACACAACACAGCACCCCCAGCGGGCAGCACCAGGCTTTTCCAAATGGCAGCGCGGTGGTGGCCTGTGCGCCAACGGACCAGCGCCGCCCACGCCAGCGTCGCCAACAAGGCCACGGCCGTCGCCCCGAAAGAAAGCTCAGGCACAAACTCAGGTGCCAAGCGCGTCACGTTGGCGGCCGTTCTAGCAGGAGTGCCCGTTTGCATCGCCACCCAGACGACCCAGATGACCAGTGCGCAAACACTGAAAAACAGCAAAGTGAACCAGTCGATCAGCGCACCCAAACTGCGTTTGAGGGTGGGCAATGCCAAAGCCGCCAGCGTTGCAATGGCGGGCAAGGCGGTCAAGAGGGCTCGGTCTGACAAGCCTGTGAACCATGTCGCCCCCACGGTGACCAAGACAAACCACAGTGGCAATGACAAATGCAAAAAGCGCCAGCCTTGGGACAACTGGCCACGCCAGCGCCACAAGGACCACAAGGCCAAGGGCCACGCGGGCCAAGTGAACCAAGCGATCAGTTTGGCCAAAATGTGCACATCGGCAATGCGGTGAGGCACGACACGCCAGCGCCACAAATCCAAGGCCCCTGCGAGCGTGATGCACAGCAGGCACACCAAGCCCAAAAGGCCCAAGTCCAACATGCTCAAACGGCGTTGCGTGGGGTCGGCGTGGGCAGTGGCGCACAGCACAGCGCCCCCCAGACCCAGCCACAGCGCCAGGGCCGGGGCGCCAGACAGCGTCAGACCCAGCAGGCTGGCGGCAACGGCCACTCCACTTTGCAGGCGGTGCCGCCCCGAGTTGGCCAAACCAAAAAACAGCAAGGCGGTAAAGAAAAGTTGCGTGAGCGCAGGCGTCGTCTCGTGCGACAACTGGGCCAAACCCAAGCATGCCAACAGGGCCAGCAAGCCCCCATCGGCCATGGCACGGGCGTAGTCTGCAGGTTTGGCCTCGCCACCAAAAGCAAACGCCACTGGTTGTGCAGAGGGATGACGGGTCAAGGCATAAACAGCGTACCAAGTGGCCGCCAATGTGCCCGCCAACATCGCCACAAAAGGCAGGCGGGCAAACAGCGCTTCAAAACCCGCGGGGGCCCATTGAACAAACAAAGCGCCAAGCCAAAAAGGTAACAAAGCCAATTGGGCGTCTGGGCTGCCCAGCAAGGTGGGTTGCAGCCAATGGCTGGCCGTGTCACTGGAAGCTTGAGCCAATTGCAGCATGTAGCCAAAGGCTTCAATGTCTTGCGATTTCCAGGGGGTACGCCCCAAAAAGCCTGGCAACACATAAGCCGCGCACAACAACAGCAATGCCAGACGAGGCAGTCTGCGCACGGCGCTTTGCGCCACGATGGCGGGGCTGGGTTGATTCACGGCGAAGAAGATATCAGGTCAGAAAATGCAAGGGGTGGCTATTGGGGACAGTGCCCCGCCGCAACATGAAACGCCCCGTGTGGGCGTTTTCACCATTGAAAAAGGGCAGGCCGGTGACCCGGGCTGCCCTTGTCTGGACACCAAATAAATTTACTTGGTGACGGTGGTCTTGCCAAAACGGTTGCGGAATTTTTCCACGCGACCGCCCATGTTGTCGACCGACTTTTGTGTGCCGGTGTAGAAGGGGTGAGATTCGCTGGTGGTATCCAGTTTGTACAGAGGCAACTCGCGACCGTCTTCCATGGTGATGGTCTCTTTGGTGTTGGCGCACGAACGTGTCACGAACTTGAAACCATTGGACATGTCTTGGAAGCAAATTTCACGGTAGTTGGGGTGAATGCCTTCTTTCATGGGGAAATCCTTTTATTTTCGCTACGGTAGCCACACTGCAGCCTATCTGAGTGCACTTTCCGCAAAACCTGTTGATTATAGGGTATCAGCCGCCGCGACGCATCATCTCGAAGAATTCGGAGTTGTTCTTGGTCGCTTTCATGCTCTTCAAGACCATTTCCATGGCTTCAATTTCGTCCATGTTGTACATAAATTGACGCAAGATGCGGGTTTTTTGCAGCACTTCGGGCTGTAAAAGCATCTCTTCGCGGCGCGTGCCACTGCGGTTCAGGTTGATGGCCGGGAACACGCGTTTTTCGTACAAGCGGCGCTCGAGGTGGATTTCGCAGTTGCCGGTGCCCTTGAATTCTTCAAAGATCACCTCGTCCATGCGGCTGCCGGTGTCGACCAATGCGGTGGCAATGATGGTCAGACTGCCGCCTTCTTCCACGTTGCGGGCCGCCCCGAAGAAACGCTTGGGGCGTTGCAAGGCGTTGGCATCGACACCGCCCGACAACACTTTGCCTGACGAAGGCACCACGTTGTTGTAGGCCCGAGCCAGTCGGGTGATCGAGTCCAGCAAGATCACCACGTCTTTTTTCAGTTCGACCAAACGCTTGGCGCGCTCAATCACCATCTCGGCCACATGCACATGGCGTGAAGCGGGTTCGTCAAAGGTAGAAGAGATCACTTCGCCGCGCACACTGCGCTGCATTTCGGTCACTTCTTCAGGGCGCTCATCGACCAACAACACCATCAGGTGCACATCGGGGTAGTTGGCCGTGATGGCATGGGCAATCTGCTGCATCATCACGGTCTTGCCCGACTTGGGCTGGGCGACGATCAGTGCGCGTTGGCCTCGACCGAGGGGCGCAATGATGTCGATCACGCGGCTGGTGATGTTTTCATCGCCCTTGATGTCGCGCTCCAGACGCATTTGTTCTTTGGGGAACAAGGGCGTCAAGTTTTCAAACATCACTTTGTGTTTGTTGTTCTCGGGCAAGTCGCCATTGACTTGGTCGAGCTTGGTCAATGCAAAATAACGCTCGCCGTCTTTGGGGATACGCACTTCGCCTTCGATCATGTCGCCCGTGTGCAGGTTGAAGCGGCGCACTTGGCTGGGGCTGATGTAGATGTCGTCGGTGCTGGCGGTGTAACTGGAGTCGGGGCTGCGCAAAAAGCCAAAACCGTCAGGCAAGATTTCAAGCACGCCATCGGCAAAAACCTGTTCGCCGGCTTTGGCGCGTTTTTTGATGATGGCAAACATCAACTCCTGTTTGCGCATGCGACCCGTGTTCTCGATTTCGAGGGTGTCAGCTTGCTTCAGGAGTTCGGACACATGAAGTGCCTTGAGTTCATTCAAATGCATGGGAATTGGCCTGTGTCGAAGCGGTCATGTTGTTGACCGTTTTCAGATAACCGAGTGGAAATGTTCAGAGTCGGAGGGCGCCCGGGGTTGGGGCTGGTCCATCCGTCAATCAAGGCGTTGCTCCCTGTTCGGGGTGCCTTGGTAGAAATTATGACAGGTTTTGTGAGAGGGCAGAAAAGAAAAAACCGGGCCTTTATTTCCCGGTTTTGAGTTTGAAAAGGCCCGAGTAAACCCCGAGCCCTTCAGGTCATCAAGCCAATTGCTGGTCAATGAAGGCGGTGAGTTGCGACTTGCTCATGGCACCGACTTTGGTGGCGGCCAACTGACCGTCTTTGAACACCATCAGGGTAGGAATGCCGCGGATACCAAATTTGGCGGGCACATCGCGGTTGTCGTCCACGTTCATTTTGGCGATTTGCAACTTGCCTTGGTAGGCGGTAGCCACTTCGTCCAAGATCGGGGCAATCATCTTGCAAGGGCCGCACCATTCGGCCCAGAAGTCAACCACCACAGGTTGGCTCGACTGGAGGACGTCGGCTTCAAAAGTGGCGTCGGTAATGTGTTTGATCAAATCGCTGGCCATGGCCTATTCCTTGTGAACATTGAAGATGCGGCTAAAGTCACGGCTATTTTGACAGAATCCAAGGACTTCGCCTGTCGCGCTTGCGTGGCCGGCTCACAAATTCATGACATTTTCTTCGGCTGATTCGGTTGCCAGTGACTCGCCAGTTCTGACGGTGGAGGTGGCCATTGTGGGCGGTGGCCCCGCGGGTTTGATGGCCGCTGAGGTGCTGTCAGGCGCAGGCCATTCGGTCCATCTGTTCGATGCCATGCCATCAGTCGGACGCAAATTTTTGTTGGCAGGCAAGGGCGGTTTGAACCTCACGCACGCCGAGCCTGCGCATCAATTTCGCGCACGGTATGGCCAAAAGCAGGCTGCAGTTGGCGCATGGCTCGATCACATGGACGCCGAAAAGGTGCGCGAATGGGCCCAGGGGCTGGGGGTCGAAACCTTTGTGGGCACGTCAGGCCGGGTATTCCCACAAGAAATGAAAGCCGCCCCTTTGCTCAGAGCTTGGTTGCAGCGCTTGCGGCATCCGGCCTCGGGGGTTCCCGTTCAATTTCACATGCGTCACCGCTGGATCGGTTGGGCGGGCCAAGACCTGGCTTTTCAGCCCACGGGCTCTACGGGTTTCACGCGGGTAAACGCCCGAGCCACTTTGCTGGCGCTGGGTGGGGCCAGTTGGCCGCAGCTGGGATCAGACGGCGCTTGGGTTCCACTTTTGGCCGAGCAGGGGGTACAGCTGACCCCCCTCAAACCAGCCAATTGCGGTTTTGATGTCTGGGGCCGAGAGGGCGCTGGCTGGACCGATCACTTTCGCGCGCGCTACGCAGGTCACCCGCTCAAGTCGGTCGTCTTGAAGGTGCAGGCAACTCCCCGCCCAACAGGCGGGCGAGGGGACGCCCCTCTTTTTGAGCGGCAAGGCGAGTTTGTGGTCACTGAAACGGGGGTCGAGGGCAGCCTGATCTATGCCGCGTCGTCCCTTCTGAGAGACGATTTGGCGCAGGGCGAAGCCCATTTTTTGCTCGACCTGTTGCCCGACAAGTCTCTCGAGCAAGTGCAATCTGCGGTGCGCTGGCCGCGCGGCAGTCGCAGTTTGTCCAGCCATTTAAAAAGTCGTTTGGGCCTCGATGGCGTGAAAACCGGGCTGATGTACGAGCTGTGTACGCCCCAAACGCTGGCCAACCCTGATGCACTGGCGCAGGCCTTGAAACAATTGCCGATACGCCTGAAAAGCCCCAGGCCGGTGGCAGAGGCCATCAGCACCGCCGGGGGGGTCGCCATGGCGGGGCTGACACCCGAATTGATGCTGACCCAGCGACCCGGCGTGTATTGCGCCGGGGAAATGTTGGACTGGGAAGCCCCCACCGGCGGCTATCTGTTGACCGCCTGTCTGGCCAGTGGGTGGCGGGCTGGACAGTCTATTTTGACGGTTTTGTAACAATTTCATACAAATTGTGTATGCCCCAAAGGCCGGTGGTGCGTTTTGGTTCTGTGAGTAACTTCATTCAGAACGAGGTGGACATGTCTCCAGAAAATTCCCAGGAATACCAGCGCGCCGTCGAAGAGGCCGCCAACGCCTTCATGAAAGTCATGGCTTTGCGCGGGTTCAATGTCCGGGATTACCCACAAAATTTTGTGGCTCAAATGGCACAGCAAACCCGTTTGACCTTTGAGGCCAATCGCCAAGGGGCCCACAAAAACGCCAACCAATTGGTTTCTGAAATGTTGCGCGCTGCGCCCGCCGCTACAGCCGCTGCCCCTGCGGTGTCCCCTGCCAAAGTCAAATCCTTGCCTTTTCCAGCCCTGCGCCGTCGCATGGCTTGATGGCCGCTGCGGCAAAACAGCGATTTCGGCTCTTGTCGCGCAGCAAGAGCCCGTGTTGATGTCGCTTTTTCAGTGAATCAACCATGAAAGTCCCACTTTTCTTTCGGGATTTGGGCATCTTGATTTTGACCACCTGGGTCTGTCTGCCCGCTTGGACTCAGGATCGCTCCCCCGTCATTCAGTCTGAAAAACACGCCTTTCGCGTGGTCACGCTGGTCAATGGTCTTGAAAACCCGTGGGCCATGGCATTTTTGCCAGATGGCCGGATGTTGGTCACTGAGCGCACAGGCCGGCTGCGGCTGGTCGGACCGGATTTCCGCCTGGAGCCCAAACCCATTGAGGGTTTGCCAGAGGTCTCGGTGCAAGGCCAAGGCGGCTTGTTTGATGTGGCCCTGCATCCGCAATATGCACAAAACGGCTGGATATATTGGGCATTCAATGCGCCCGGGCCGGGCGGTTGGGGCACGGCCTTAGCCCGTGGCAAGCTGCAAGGCCTGCGCATGACCGAGGTGCAGTTGCTCTTTAGCATGCAACCCAAAACCCGCTCAGGACAGCATTTTGGCGGCCGCATGGTGTTTGACAAAGCGGGCATGTTGTACCTGACCCTGGGCGACCGAGGGGACAAAGAGCGTGCCCAAAAATGGGACGACCATGCGGGCTCGGTCATCCGATTGCACGACGATGGTCGCGTCCCGAAAGACAATCCTTTTGCCCATCGGGCAGGGGCTTTTCCTGAAAAATGGACACTGGGTAACCGCAACATGCAAGGCGCGGCCTTGCACCCCAAGACCGGCGAGTTGTGGACGCATGAACACGGACCGCAAGGCGGTGATGAGGTCAATGTGATGCGCGCTGGCCAAAACTATGGATGGCCCGTGATCACCTACGGCGTCAACTATGGTTTGGGCACGCGCATCGGTGAAGGACAGAGCAAGGCGGGCATGGTGCAACCCGTGCATGTCTGGACGCCCTCGATTGCGCCTTCGGGCATGGCCTTCGTTAACAGCACTCAATTTCCCCAATGGAACGGCGATTTGTTGTTGGGTGCTTTGCGCGGACAAATGCTCGTGCGTCTGGTTCTCCAGGGAGAAAAAGTCCAGCGCGAAGAGAGGTTGTTGCAAAGCCGGGTCGGTCGCATTCGCGATGTTCGAATGGGGCCAGACGGTTTTGTCTACCTGCTGACCGACGACTCTCAAGGGGCTTTGCTGAGAATGGAGCCAGCAATGGCCTGCAACAATTGCTAAGTCCTTGATTCATAAGGACTTGCGAGGAAGAAGTTGACGAGCCTTGACCCCGGCACTGGCTCCACAGTTAGGGCTGCTTTGTACTCGTTCCCTCTGGGAACTGCGAGGTTCCCCAAGTTCAACTTGACCAGATGAACGCTTTGTATCACCGGAAAGTGACACAAATTTTA
>JACCDM010752767.1_pt1 | contig 10249 bp, 7 predicted proteins | sample 7445851 | NCBI WGS metagenome assembly JACCDM01 (sample SAMN15323438, study PRJNA562643) | freshwater metagenome | isolation source: river surface water | place: USA:Blue River Watershed | collected 2017-08-16
GATTTTCCTATTCGAATTCAATCGATGACGACGGTAGACACCATGGATACTCAAGGTTCGATAGAACAATCCATTCGTATGATCGATGCGGGTTGCGAGCTTGTTCGAATTACAGCCCCATCCGTTAAAGAAGCTCAAAATTTAGAAAATATCAGGAAGGGATTGCGTGCGCGTGGTTATCATACACCATTGGTTGCCGATATCCATTTTACTCCTAACGCGGCGGAGTTAGCTGCGCGAATTGTTGAGAAAGTTCGGATTAATCCAGGTAACTATGCCGATAAAAAACGCTTTGAGACGATTGACTATACGGACGCCTCCTATCAGGCAGAATTAGAACGCATTCGGGATAAGTTTCTTCCCTTGGTACATATATGTAAAGAATATGGAACTGCCATGCGCATAGGCACAAATCATGGTTCTTTATCTGATCGTATTTTAAGTCGGTATGGGGATACCCCACTAGGAATGGTCGAATCTGCCTTAGAATTTTTGCGCATTTGTGAGGATGAAAAGTATTTCAATATCGTTTTATCGATGAAATCTTCCAATACGCAAGTGATGGTAGAAGCCTATCGCCTGCTGAGTAAAAAACTGGCTGATGGTCAATTTAAGGCCTATCCGTTACATTTAGGTGTTACGGAAGCTGGTGAAGGAGAAGATGGCCGCATTAAATCGGCTGTAGGCATTGGAACATTGTTAGAAGATGGACTTGGAGATACGATCCGTGTTTCATTAACAGAAGATCCTGAATTTGAAATTCCTGTGGCCCAAGAACTTGCGCGTCGCTATCAATCGCGTGCGTCAGTAAGTACACCTATTCCCTCTTTTCAGTCAAAAATAAACGGTTTAGATTCTCCGATTAATCCCTTTGCGCACGAAAGAAGGATCACAAAGGAAGTACTTAATTTGGGTGGGCATCAAGTTCCACGCGTCATTGCCGATTTTTCGCAGATGGCGCAGATTCAAGTAGATGATTTAAAATCAATAGGTCATTTTTATTTACCTGAGCCAGATAAATGGGCAATGAATGACTTGGGAGCTGATTATTTATTTACCGGGAATCTGGGCCTTGATTTTATGCTGCCCAATGGGCTAAAGCAAATAGTTAATGCAGAACACTGGTCTGGGGGTAAACATGTTTTTCCCTTGTTCACCTTAGAAGAATACGAGTCTAATTTACCGAAACATCCAGAATTGAATTTTATTTCAATGGATTGCTTGGATTTGGATCGTGTTACGAGCTTACCTTCGGAGCGTACTGTATTGATTTTACATTCGGAGAATGCGCATCAATTAGCTGAAATACGCAGGACGTTTTTTGAATTAATACAACAAGAGATTAAAATTCCGGTTGTAATCAAATTAGCCTACGCAAATATTGATGTAAATCAATTGCAGTTGTTTGCGCCTACAGATGCTGGCGGATTATTTATCGATGGTTTGGGAGATGGTATTATGCTATCTATGCCTTATGTAACGGATAAACAAGCTATTTTAAATGCTACGGCCTTTGGTGTTTTGCAAGCAAGTCGCATGCGTATATCAAAAACAGAATATATTTCATGCCCTTCGTGTGGCCGAACGTTGTTTGATTTACAAGAAACTACGGCCCGTATTCGCCAAGTGACAGATCATCTAAAGGGAGTTAAAATTGGAATCATGGGCTGTATTGTCAACGGCCCAGGTGAAATGGCGGATGCGGATTACGGGTATGTTGGTATTGGTAAAGATAAAATTGCCTTGTATCGAGGTCAAGAAGTAGTGAAAAAATCAGTTCCTGCAGCAGCTGCGGTCGATGAATTGATTCAGTTAATTAAAGATGATGGTAACTGGAGAGATCCACAGATAACAAATTAATTATGAGCAGATTAAAGGAACAGTTTAAGGTTGGTGAAATATTTACGTATTTCATTCGTGTGTTTCAAAAACCCAAACCAGGGGCACCTACCAATTTCAACATCCGAACGATGCATACAATTAATAAAATATCAATCGTGATGTTTTTGTTTTGTGTACTTGTGATGCTTTACCGTGCGTTCTTGCGCTAATTACCGAAGTCCGTATTTACACCAATTTGCTTGTGCGAATTTAATGGCATTTTTGTCTTTTGTCTTTGATTTGACAAAATCACATAGGTATTGATACTCCTTTGGTCCGGGGGCACTGGGTAATTCATTGATTAGTGTTTCCATTACCTTGATGGCTGCCATTGCCTTTTTCTGTTTGAATAAAAGTAAACTTTCTGCCATCCAGGTTCTACGTACAATCGATCCCTTGTCGATTCCCGCTTTGGTCATTTGATCCTTTAGTTTTGCAATTTCAGCAGCTGAAAGCCTATTGACTTGAGAGCTTGTCATGACAATCTGAAAGATATTTTCATATATCATTCTAACCAGGGAAGGATCTGCTATCCGGTTGTATTGCGTTAAATGACTAACATAATAATCAAAAAGCGGATTATTATTATTCATCATGACCATTTGGATGATATTTAGCGCACTTTGACTTACATATTGGTTAGCAGGCATGACTTTAACCAGCTCGTTGACCATCTTGATATTAGTAATCGTATCTGCAGTCAATCGCGCTACTTGGGCGTAGTTAAGTAAGAATGCAAATCCTCGTTCGCCGGATTTAAATCGACTCGCGAAATTAGTGGCTTGCTCAACAGGATTAGCCGCTTTTTGAGCAATGCTGTTCACATTAATGATCGTGTTTTCTTTTTCACCAAATGCTTTTGCCTGAAGCAATTTCATGCTTTTAGGATCAAAGAATAAAAATGTTGGGGTTGCGTTAATGTTGATTTTTAACTGTTGTAATGCTTTTAAATTTTCAGGTTTACGTACGTCTAATTGAAAATTAACGAAGTTGGCATTATACAAAGCACCTACTTGTGGCTGAGCAAATGTTCCTTTAAATGAGTTACAAACATGGCAAGTGGGCTCGTATGCCTCTACAAAAAGTAACTTATTTTGCTGTTTCGCTGCATTTATGGCTGCTTGAAAACTTGATGTTTTTATGAAGTTTATTCCTTTTTGCGCCTGAAGCTGCAATGTTAGGATGAAACAGAGAAATAAGGTTTTGATCAGACGCATATGGGTATACTTATAGGCCTTTGGAGGCTGCCGTGATTTCTTTCTTTAAATTTTGTGATAGCTTTTTACATACTTGTTCAACCTCAAAGGCAAATTCAGTATCTCCTGTCGCTTGCAAAGCGGCATCGCCTACAGTCCCCATGATTTCAATAAAAAAGCGTTTCATGTCTAGCATTTCCATATCCTTTGTCCATAATGGTAATGCGAGTGTTCCTTTATGGTATGGATCCCATGTAGCCACTAAGATTGCTTTGGTCTCCTCGATACCTTCATTGGGGTTATCTGTTGCTGACCAAGAGATTTGCTCAGGGATGCTGTTTTCGTCTAACTTTATATCAAAATGGATTTCAGAATGTTTCATTTCAGGCGTTTGTTTTTCGGTAGTTTGATGTAATTCCAAACCAAATAAATCGTATTTTCGTACAAAAGTAAGAAAACTAAATGGTTCGAGCAGAAATAATTACCATTGGCGATGAGATTCTATATGGTCAAATCCTTGACACAAACACCCAATGGATTAGTCTTGAACTGGATAAACTTGGTATTAAAACCGTTCGTAAATCTTCTGTTGGCGATCAAAAAGATGAGATTGTTCAGATATTACAAGAAGCACAGAAACGTGCTGATGTTGTATTTATTACAGGTGGTTTGGGCCCCACAAAAGATGATTTAACAAAAAAAATACTTGCAGATTTTTTTGATTGTACACTTGAATATCACGCGGAAGCACTTCAAGATGTAACAGAATTCTTTGCGAAAAGAGGTCGCGCATTAACGGACATTAACCGCGATCAGGCTCTACTTCCTACTAAGTGTACATTTGTTCCTAATAAACAGGGTACAGCTCCTGCCATGTGGTTTGAGGAGTTAGGCACGATTTGGGTTTCCATGCCTGGAGTTCCTTTTGAAATGAAAGCAATTATGGAGACGGAAGTGCTTCCCCGATTGATTAAGCATTTTCAATTACCTGTGATTGTCCATCAGGTCATGAAGACCATTGGCATAGGCGAATCATATTTATCCGATTTAATTCAAGATTGGGAATTGCAATTACCATCTCATATAAAATTAGCCTATTTGCCTTCACTAGGCATAGTTAAATTACGCCTTACGGGTTTTGGAGATTCAGCTGAAATCCTACATCAGCAAATTAGAGCAGAATACGCTAAGGTTATGCCATTGATTAAGTCGTATGTTTTTGGTTATGATAAAGATGAGTTAGCTGATGTCCTTGGTAAATTATTGACCGCCCAACATGCCACATTGGCTGTGGCTGAAAGTTGTACAGGTGGTTATCTAGCCCATCAATTTACGCAACATGCGGGAAGTTCTGCCTATTTTTTAGGTGGGGTACTCGCGTACGCAAATGATGTCAAAATGAATCAATTGGGTGTTTCATCTCAAATTTTAGAAGAACAAGGTGCTGTTAGTGAGGCATGTGTTTCTTCTATGGCCAGCGGAGCACGTCAGATTACAGGAAGTACCTATGCCTTAGCTACTTCTGGTATTGCAGGGCCGGATGGAGGTACACCTGATAAACCAGTCGGAACAATATGGATTGCGTTGGCGCATCCTTCGGGTGTTATTGCTCGAAAATTGACTATGGGTGGAACGCGTGTGCAAAATATACATTTAACGTCTTTAACAGCGATTAATTTGTTGAGGCGATATTTACTTAACGATTTGGCTGAATAACTATGGCGCTTACGGAAATTATCATGCCCAAAATGGGTGAAAGTATCATGGAGGCTACTGTTTTAAATTGGTTAAAACAGCCCGGTGACTTTGTGGAAATAGATGAATTTATTTTAGAAGTCGCTACAGATAAAATTGATACGGAAGTGCCATCGCCTGTTGCAGGATATTTAAAACAAATTTTAGTTCCAGAAGGTCAAATTGCTACAATTGGCAAAGCGATTTGTGTGATTGACGCGAGTGATGATATAGCTGTGGAATCCAAAGGATTTTCAAGTGATGAGGTATTTCACCCTGAGCCTGAATTAAATACGTTGCTTGACTTAAGCTTAGGCAATTTTGATGGAGCAGAAGTAAAATCTAATCCCTGGGTATCGCCTTTGATAAAGCAGATTTGCCAACAAGAAAGTGTTTCTCAGCGAGAATTGAGCGGTATTCGTGGGTCAGGTATGGATGGGCGTGTGACCAAGAAAGATGTCCTGAATTACATTGCTGTTCGGAATTCAAAACGTATGATAGCGTCTGGTACCTTAAGTCAAGGTCCCGGATTGCGATTACCAGGTGATGAGGTAATTGAAATGGATCGCATGCGCAAAATGATTTCGGAGCGCATGGTAGATTCAAAGCGGATTTCACCGCATGTTACTTCATTCCTAGAGGCAGATTTAACCAATATTGTGAAGTGGCGAGAAGAAATTAAGGGAAGGTTTATGGACACATACAAGGAGTCTATAACCTATACTCCCCTCCTCTTTATGGCTACAGCTAAGGCTATTAAGGATTTTCCGGGCATTAATATTTCCGTTGAAGGTGATTACATTGTTCAGCATCAGCAGATTAACATTGGAATGGCTGTAGCTTTACCTAATGGCAATTTAATTGTCCCAGTAATTCACAATGTAGATCAACTGTCTTTAGTCGATCTAACAAAGAAAGTAAATGATTTGTCTGCACGTGCACGCGTAAATAAATTAACACCGGCCGATTTAGAGGGAGGAACGTATACGATATCGAATATTGGTGGTTTTGGAAATTTAATGGGTACTCCTATTATCGTTCAGCCTCAGGTTGGAATTTTAGCTTTTGGTATTATTGAAAAGAAACCAGCGGTAATCACAGGGCCCGGTGGTGAAGATCAAATTGCAATTAGACAAAAGATGTTTATATCTCATTCCTACGATCATCGTGTAGTAGATGGCTCGTTAGGTGGTGGATTCCTTAAACGGGTAGCAGAGTATCTAGAAAAGTTTCAAGCAGATTTTACGCTATAAAAAAAGGCCGTTGTTCAACGGCCTTTTTCTTTATTAAAACTTTGCATTGGGATCTTTTACATTTGGGCGTATAATCCGCAACCAGGTTAATATTTTGATCATTGGATATGTTGGATCAAACTCAAACCACTTCGTCGCAAAATTTACACGATTAGGCAATTTATGGTGATTATTCTGAAATAATTCTCCCATCATAAGTACATCGAAAACCAGTGAGTTTTTAGAGCTATCGTGGTTATCATAATTTTGATATCCATACTTGTGACCAGACCAATTGACAATCGCTCCGTGCACAGGTCCCATTAAGAAATGAACGGGTAGCAAGAAGAAAAATGCCCAGTGCATATCAAAGTAAATGAAAGCTGCGATATACAAGGAAGCATATGCAACACCCCAACCAATTCGCGAAATCCAAGAATCACCTATTTTTTCGATTGTCTTAGAAACAGGATAATCATGTTCAAAGCGCTCCTCAACGGCTTGTTTACGATTTAAAACGGCGTTATAAATATCCTTCGTTTTCCACATCATGGTGAAGACATTACTCGAGAATAAGGGGGAATGCGGATCTTTCTTCGTATCTGAAAATGCGTGGTGCATGCGATGAAGAATTGCGTAAGCACGTGGACTTAAAAATGAAGATCCTTGTGAAAGGTAGGTTAAAAAGTAAAAGAACTTTTCCCAAAATTTACTCATCAAAAACATTTTGTGAGCGGAATAGCGATGTAGGAAGAAAGTTTGACTAAATAAGGAGATATACCAATGAATGATAAATGCGGGAAGTACTAACTGCATACAGATTTTGAATTTTTAAAGTGCAAATTTAAACATCATTTTTCCTTTAAATCGTTTTAAAGGCAATTTCTTTTCTGATTTACATCAGATTTTAGCTATTCATGAAACATATGAACGCCCATGGTTGCGGCAATACATGCTGTTTCGGTACGTAAAATTGAATTTCCTAAACTAAATGGAGTCCAATTCGAATTGAGTAAATATGTCGATTCCTCCGAGCTAAAATCTCCTTCAGGTCCAACTAGAATGTGATAACATTTATTTTGTACTAACTGTTTTGATAAGGTCAAAACAGGCGGATTAGCAATGTGCGCAAATAGCTTTTGAATACTTGGTGCATCTTCGATGGCATCTGCACATGCCTTCAACGGTAAAATGGACGTTATTTCAGGCAGAATTAAATTTTTAGATTGTTTTAATGCAGAGATAGCTATTTTTTCAAGTCGTTGTAGTTTGATTTCTTTACGCTCTGAGTTACGTGAAGTGAAAAAATGTATGCCATGTATGCCAAACTCGCAACATTTTTCTACCATCCATTCCATACGCTCCATTTGTTTGGTTGGTGCAACATACAGATGTAATTGGAAGTCGGTTTTATCTTGCTTAAGTATATTTGTTACTTGCCTAAATGTGGTGTGTTTGGAGTCTACTTGATCAAGTATGGCCGCATATTTTGAACCCTTTCCATCTAAAATCAGAATTTGATCACCTGATTTTAAACGCAAAACCCGACTCGCGTGAATAGACTCCTCTTCGCTGAGTCTTGTGTCGCTAGTCGGGTTGGGCGCATAAAAAATATACTTACTCATTTATAATTCAGGGTCTTCTGAACGAAATGAGAAACGAGAGGGATCTAAAGATAATGTACCACCATTAAAATCAGAAATAAATTTTTCAATAACCTCTTCTTCGAATGCAGGTACATATAGCGCGACGTCTAGTCCAATACCAAATTCAAAATTTTCATCAATTTCGATGTATTCGCTTACTTTAACCTCATCATTTTCTTCAAGTTCATCAATAATTTCAAGAATCATGACTTCTACCTCTTCTTCAAATACTTCATTTTCAACATAGGACTCGTCCCTATTTTCAATAGGTACATAGAGTGGAAAATGTTGCATGGCTTCTTTCTCAGCAGCTTCATATACCGCACTTGAATAATGTAATTGTAAGGTGCAAAGAATTGCATCGTAAATCACTTCCTGTTTATTGTAATGGCCCACAAATTGTATGTGGACCATTTCTTTGTCATTGCCAATAGGTAAATTCTCATCGTCCATGTAAACGAATGATCTTTTTTCCTGTGCACACAGACTTTTAAGGTTTTGAATTTCCTCGACTGAAAAGCCTGGATTAGGTGTATTTGGCATATTTATTTGATTAATAAGAGTTCACGGTATTTGGGTAATGGCCATTCATCATCATCTACTATAAGTTCAAGTTTATCTACTGAATAGCGAATCTCCTCAAAATAACTTTTTACTTTAGTTCCATAAATGGTAGCCCTTTCCTCTAAATCCTCCACATTATTCGCCTCTTTACGTGCTTCTGTCATTTCATTTTGTAGACGAACGATTGAAGAAGTGTATTCAGAGATTTTTTTAATCATTTCTACTGTTGGTGCAAAATATTGAGGATCAATACCAATTTCTTTTTGACCTTTTACATTTTCTACTAATTGAGTTTGGTATTTCAATGAAGTAGAGACGATGTGATTAATGGCCATGTCGCCTATGACACGTGATTCAATTTGAATTTTCTTGACATAATTCTCAAGTTCGATTTCATGGCGAGCATGCATCTCCTCTTTTGAATAAATACCGTGTTTTGTAAAAAGCTCAATTGATTCAGGCCGAGCATAAACAGCTAAGGCCTCTGGAGTTGTTTTTAAATTAGATAAACCACGTTTTTCAGCTTCTAGTACCCATTCATCTGAGTATCCATTACCCTCAAAGCGTATTTTCTTTGATTCTTTTACATAGCGTTTAAGTACTTCCATGATTGCAAGTTCCTTTTTAACGCCTTTTTCTAAAACTGCTTCTACCTCTTTTCTGAATTTGATTAGTTGGTCAGCTACAATGGTATTCAATACGGTCATCGGAGCAGCTGAATTAGCTGAGGAACCTACTGCTCTGAATTCGAATTTATTTCCTGTAAATGCGAATGGTGATGTTCTGTTTCGATCTGTATTGTCCAATATCAACGAAGGAATTTTGTTGATTCCTAATTTAAGGTAGACGTTATCCCCTTTTTCAAGTGTGATGTCATCTATATCGCTCATATTCTCTAGGTCATCCAACACCTGACTCATGGTAGATCCTAAAAATACAGATACAATAGCTGGTGGCGCCTCATTTGCGCCTAAGCGGTGTTCATTTCCTGCTGATGCAATGGAAGCACGTAGTAAATCTGCGCGATCATGTACTGCTTTAAGTGTATTAACAAAGAAAGTTAAAAAGCGAAGGTTTTCTTTCGGCTTAGATGAAGGTCCCAATAAGTTAACTCCGGTATCTGTTGCCAATGCCCAGTTATTATGTTTCCCTGATCCATTGATACCTGCAAATGGCTTTTCATGAAATAAAACCTTCAATTTATGTTTTGAAGCGACTTTGTTCATTAAATCCATCAATAATGCATTGTGATCACATGCTAAATTGGCCTCTTCGAATGTTGGTGCTACTTCAAATTGAGCTGGTGCCACTTCATTGTGACGGGTACGAACCGGCATCCCTAATTTGAGTGCTTCTATTTCGAAGTCAACCATAAAAGAGTTTGCACGATTGGGGATAGAACCAAAATAATGATCTTCTAATTGCTGACCTTTGGCTGGAGCATGTCCAAAAACCGTTCTTCCTGACATAACCAAATCTGGTCTTGCATTGAACAAGGCTTCATCTACCAGGAAGTATTCTTGTTCAGCACCCAGCGTAGGAATTACTTTACTAACATCTCGATTGAAAAACTCCTTAACAACGGCCGTTGATGCTTTGTCAATAAGTTCGATCGATTTTAATAAAGGTGTTTTATAGTCAAGCGCCTCTCCTGTATACGAAACAAAAACGGAAGGAATACATAATGTAGCAGTTCCGGCCGCATTTTCCATGATGAACGCAGGGGAAGAAGGATCCCATCCGGTATAGCCACGTGCTTCAAATGTAGATCGGATTCCACCATTTGGGAATGAGGAAGCATCGGGTTCTTGTTGGACCAATGCAGATCCTTTAAATTTCTCAACGGCCTTTCCATTACTAAGATCGATATCAAAAAATGAATCATGCTTTTCTGCCGTTGTTCCTGTAAGTGGCTGAAACCAGTGAGTATAGTGTGTTGCTCCTTTTGATATAGCCCATGATTTCATGGCTGCTGCAACCTCATCCGCTGCATCCC
>JACCDM011562847.1_pt1 | contig 10246 bp, 21 predicted proteins | sample 7445851 | NCBI WGS metagenome assembly JACCDM01 (sample SAMN15323438, study PRJNA562643) | freshwater metagenome | isolation source: river surface water | place: USA:Blue River Watershed | collected 2017-08-16
GCCAGTCGACGCCATTCAACGTTGTCCCACGTGTCGATCCGCTCCACGCGCACGATGTTGCGGCCCGTGGTGCTGCTCCACACGTCGGCGATCCTCACGTCGGGAGCCATCTACTTGCCCTCCGCGATGCTGCGAATGAAGGCATCTTGGCGCGCCAGTGCGGCGACGGCGACGGCCATGGCGGACGCGCGCGCTTCTGCGTTCAGCAGCGCGACGATCCAATCGGCGTCGGTGGTCCCGGCGCGGAGAAGGGCGATGTAGTGGGCGCGTTCGGCGGGGGTCATTCAGGTACCCTCGGGTTCGGCGAGGTGGAGCCCTTCACGCACGTCGTTGGCGAACGAGTACAGCGGGATGCCCAGGTCGCGATCGGCGTACGCGAGGATCGCGTCCGTCGCCATCTTCTGCCCGGCTTCGAAAGCGAGATGCGTGTGGTAGGCGAGAAGCGCGTCCACGATGCCGCCCAGGGCCTTGCGCGTCTCCTCGATTCCCTTTCCGTTGGGCATGTGCCGCATGCTCGTAATGAGTACGGCCATGCCGCGCGGGTCTGTCCAGTTGATCAGGTCGGCATCGATTGCGCCGCTCGCCGCGGTTTTCAGCGCCGCGACTTTCTGTTGCGCCTCGTGCAGCGTCATGCGGTCCATGACTCAGCCCTTCCCCGCGAGGTGCTCCGCGAGCCGGCGGCGGAAGAACGTCTCCGCGTCGTTGGCATCGGCCGCCGCGACGCCGGTTGCGGCCGTCGCGCACCGGGCCACGAAGACTTCGCGCCACACGGCCATTGCCTCGTCCTCGGTGCGGAGGTAGTCGCGGTGCTGGCGAAGAACGGCGAGGATCTTCGCGCACTGCTCCCCGTCGGCCGGATCGTCGGCGGTATCGGCGCCCTCTTCGGCCTCCGCGAGACTCGTGGCAAGATCGTCCAGAGTGACCCACTCCAGCGCGTTCGGGTCGATCGCCAGTATCGCTTTCTTCGCTTGCTCTCGGTTCATGACTCAGCCCTTTCTCCCGTACATGAGCGCCGAGCAGTCTCGGAGCCTGTTGGTGGTCCGCAAATCACCGAGCGCGATGGCGACGGCGCCAAAGCCGAGCCCGGTAAGGCGCTTGATCTCCGCGACGCCGATGGAGCCGTGTTCCGGAAGCGCCGCCCACACGCGCTCGCGGGCGACGTCCCGAGTGATCGCCTGCGCTTCGGCGTCCGCGGTTCGGTTGCCGCGCATCGCCACCGCGTGCTCTGGTGCCAGTAAGACGTTGGCCACCTACGCCTCCACCGGCTCGCGCGCCGCGACCATGGCCGTCTCGTGGAGCAGATCGCGGATGCGGCCGATGGCCCGCGGGTCGCGCATTGGCTCGCCCGTCAGGCGCTTGTGGAGGCGGTCGTACACGTCGTCATCGGCCCACTGGCCGAGTACGGCGCTGATATCGCTGCGGAAGGCGGCGGCATCGATCCGCGCGCGGTCTTCAGGGGTGTAGGTCACGCTGCCTCCGATGGGGGAGCAGCGTCGCGCGCGGCCTCGGCGTACAGCGACCGCAGCACGCGCGGTGCTACATCGAACGCCTTGCCAGCGGCGCCGACGTCCATGCCTTCCACGAGCGCATCGATGGCCGCCGACGGCACGCCGAAGCCCCGTGCGAGCCCCGCACGGATGCGCGCTGTCGAGGCTTGGTTTTTGCCGCTTTCGAGCTTCGACACTTCAAAATGCCCGAGGCCGCAGGCGGCGGCGAACTGCGTGACGGAGAGCCGGCGGGCTCGCCGCAGCGCGATGAGAGCAAACCGGAAAACCATGGGGCGGCATCCTAATACCTTCCCCGCCGCGTGGCAAGTGGCACATTTGTTCGCGGTGCTAGTTGACACGCCGGCAGCAAACGCTTAGCTTCATCGGACCGCAAAACGAGCGGTGACGGGAGCGTCAACGTGGACGGTTTTTCGCTTGTGCTGGAGGTTTCGGGGGTCGAGGTGCTGTCGCGTCGCGTGCCGGAGCCGCCGCCTCCTGTGATGCCGGCGCTCCCGATGCGCTTGGTGCGCGCGGTCGTGAAGTCGGCGCTGGCGATGCCGGCCGTACCGGAGCGTGTGTCGTGAGGCTCGCGATCGCCTCCCTCGTCCGGGACATGGCCGGGCTGTCCAACGACGTCGACATGGCCCGCGCGCTGCGGTTGGCAGGCATCGATCGCCACGCCGCCGGCAAGGCCCGCGTGAGGGTCGCCAAGCCCGTCCGGAAGGGGCGTGCGTCGTGAGCCCGCTGGACGTGCTCCGGGCCGTCCGCGATGCGCTGGTGGCACGCGGTGAGCCGGCGACGATCGAGGGGGGCCACCTGTACGTCGGCGACCACTGGGTCGCTCGCGAGAACGGGCCGCACGTCTGCATCCGCGGCGTCCTCGGCACAGACGACCGATACGCGATGCCGCCCATGTACCGTACGCCGACCGGCAAACCGGAGCAGGTGGCCGAGATCGTGGTCGCGATCGACGAGCGCCAAGAGGCGCGTGCCGCGGGGGAGGTCTCCTGTGCTGCGTGAAAACCCCCAAGGTATCCGCTACGACGTCGGCGGGCGTGTGTTCCACATCCGGCCCGGCGAGCCCACGTTTTTCGTCGCCCGCTGGGACGATCTGGCCGGCAAAACGGCGACCGTCGAGTGCTGGGCCGACGAGCTGACGGACGCGGAGATCGCGGCGCTGCCGGCCGACGAGCAGGCGCGAGCGCTCGCGGAGATTGCGGGCGGCGACAGGGACGGTGAGGCGGCGCTCCACAACGGGGAGCCGCGTGGCGAGACTGAGGCGGAATGCCTCGCGGCGGAGTGAGGGAGACGAACATGGATCTCAAGGTGCGCACCGAAACAACGCGCGTCGTCGACTACAAAGACCTCGACGCGTTCATCCGGCACCACACCGGCCGCGATTACAACTGCGTGGCGGACGAAGAGTGGGGCAACGACTCGCAGCACTCGTTCACCGTCGCGCCGCTCAAGGCCGACTACAACCGTCGCGACTGGGATGCGTTCAAGGCCGGGACGCGCGGGGAGGGGTATATGCTGGGCACCATTCTCGACGGCCTCTGTTCCGAGGGGAAGCTCCCGGCGGGCAACTACCTCGTGGAAGTGTGCTGGTGATGGGAAAGCGAGCCAAGAAGACCGAACCGATCGAGGGAGCGCTGCGGGTGTGGCACATCCCGCAGATCCCCTGCAAACCGTTCCACGTGGCGGTGACCTCGCCGCGTGAGGCGGCGCTCATGCTGCGAGTGCTGGCGGATTACGATCTGTTCCAGTTGGAGCAGCGCATCAAGCCGGACTACTCGAACGCCCAAGGGCTGGAGGTGTTCGAGGACGGGGAGTGGTGCGAGTGGTGCGACGATGACGGCAACGAGATCAGGGACGCGGCCGACGCGTGGGAGAGCGAGTGATGTTCGACGACTGCAAGCACCTGAACGATGACCCGCACGACGGCGTTTCGATCGGTGTCGAGGCCATCGCAGAGCAGATCGTGAAGCTCAACTACGGGTTTCACCGCATGCTCTGCGCGCTGGTTCGCCACCACGTCAAGCGCTTCCCGAACAGCGAACTGGCGCGCGAGATCAAAGCGGCTTTGGACCGCGGCTATACCACGTGAACGGAGCGAAGGAGACGAGCATGGGATACGAATGCGCGGTGCTGCAACTGAACGAGGACGGATGGGAGCGGGTCTATGAGGAGAAGATGTTCGCCGTGGACGAACCGCACGCCGCGCGCATGGCGGTCGTGGCCGCGGCGATCGAGAACCGTGTCACGGTCAAACTGGTCGAGATATTGTCCGCCGAGGCTGGCGTCAGGGTGCTCGTGAGGGGGCCCGATGGCGGCGCGCCGCGGGGCTACGAGGTGCTCCTGACGCTCGCGGTGAGCGCCGGGGTGCAAGTGGACGACGCGGCAACGAAGACGCTGCGCAAGGCCGCGCGATGGGACCTGTGATGGACATCACGATGGAGGCGCGCGTCTCGCTCTGGGATGCCATCAACAGGTACGTGCAGACGTGCGGCGGCGACCCGTCCAAGTACGTCTACGGCAACACCGCGCGCCAGAAGGCCGTCGCGGAGGTCGAGCAAGCGATCCGGGACGGGGCGCTCGCTGAGCCGGAGCGGACGCAAAAGACAGTGCTGCGGGCGATGCTCTACGACTACACGGATCACGCGGTCGAAAAACTGGTGGTCTATCGGAACGGGCGCGGCGACGGCGACTTCCGCGCGCTCGACAAGGCCAACGAGGCGGCGCTGCGGCTGCAAGACGCGATGGCGGACGTGCGCGCTGGACAACGACGGCCGGTACTGCGCGCCGACGTGGAAGCCGACTACCAGGCTCGCCTCGCCGGCAAGCGCCCCCTCAACGCGCCGCCGCTGGAGTCCTGAGATGCGCCCCGACTACATGCCAATCGACGCCGACCACATCCCGCTTGCTGCGTCGGGCTCCCGTGTCACCGGCGGCACACGCTGGATCGACGCGGGGGCGTGGTTCGACCAAGGCGTTCCGGCGTGGCTCGCGGAAGGCTCCGACGTGTGCCTCGTGGCGGCTCCAGAGCCGGGCATGGACGCGCCGACGTTCGCCAAATTGTGGCGGCGCAAGGTGCGGGAGATGCTGGCAGGCGGCGCAAGGTGCGTCCGGGTGAGGCTCTGCGAGGGAGACAAGTAGCAATGCGCGTCGTGATCCCCGCCGACCGCCCGGACCTGCGAGCCATCCTCGGCGCCGACGCGTTCGAGATCCGCGAGGACGAGGCTGGGCTGCGAGACATCTATGTGGACGGCATCCGGCGCGGGGACCTGTCCGGGCCGCACGAAGAGGCGCTGTACGGCCTGGCGCGCCGCGGGGACAACCTGCTCATGATGACGGACACGGACGCGCGGAACAGGAAGCAGCGGCCTGTGCTGGGGTATCGGCCCAAGGCGGTTCACTACAGGAGAGGCGCATGATCCCGAGCAACTTGAGGCAGGCTGTCATTGACTCTTGCGACCCGGACGACAGTGGCCACATTCACGCCGCGTTCGAGCGCAACGCGGCGGAAGTGGAAGCCAAAGGCCGCAGCGAAGAGCGCGCGGCCATCGTCGCCTTCCTGAGAGCCGAGGCCGACAAGTTCGACAAGGCGAGCCACGACCGGACGCTGCCCGAGCACAGTCAGGAGCGGTGTTCCGTGCGCGCGGCGCTGCTCGAAACGGAGATCGCCTACCTCACGCGCGGCGACCATGAGGTGCCAAGGTGACCCTCCGCGGCGTAGCCATCCTCGCGCTCGTGGCGGCGACGTGGACGCTCGGCGCGCTGGCCACCTGTCGGCCGCGGCGCTGCCGTTGCGGTCGCATGATGGTGGACGACGGGCTCGGGTGGGAGTGTCCGGGGGACGAAGACGAAGGACCGCTTTCGATGCGGCCAAGAGCCCTATGGGCGCAAGGTGTGGGATGCCCGGAAGGGCGGGAGAAGAAGCAATGAGTCAGATCAAGAAGGCATTGACGGACAAGGGGTACACCGACGCGCAGGCGGAAGCGGAGATCGCGATCCTGCGCGACAAGGTGTGCCGTGCGGAGCCGACGGCGGCAATGCTCGCGGGGACGACGGCGGACGACATGATCGCCGCGGGAGTCGCCCCAGCCGCGGCGCGTGCCATCGGTGCGATGCTCGCCGGGCCGAAGGTCGACAAGGGCAAGCGGTACAAGCCGGGCCGGACGTACACCGCGATCGAATTCGCGGAGCACTACGAGCGCGACGCGGAGAACGTGGACCTCGTGGCGGACATCACGCGCGCGACGGACGGCAAGCGGTGGGTCATCGCGCCGGCCGGCAAGTTCAACGCGGCGGAGTCGGCCCGCTACATCCAGTGGCACATGGACGAGGACGTCGCGCCTGCGACGGTGCTCGTGAACGGGGCCCCGATCGCGCCCGTCATGCCTGGCGAAGAGCGGAAAAAGGCGGCAAAGCTGTACCACGTCGACCCGTTCACCGCGGGGGCGTTCCTGGACGTCACCATGACCTCGGAGCGCACCAAGGCGTCCTTCGTCGGCTACACGGACGAGGCGCTCTCGGCCATGGCGTTCCTGTACGAGCGCGAACTGCGCGGCGAGGGAGCGCTCGCGCTGCGGAAGTTCGCGGACGAGATGCGCGGCAAGGAGCCGGCGGACATCCTCGGGACAGGCGAGACGCGCGCCGCGTGGGATGCCAATCCGAAGACTCGCCCGGCGGCCAAGCGGGAGAAGGCTGGCCCTTTCGCTGAACCCACCACGCAGAACCCGGCGGCGGGCGCGGTGGGTCCGGTGCCGTCGTGGCTCACGGCCATACCGCTCAACTGGGCGGACAAGGCCGGCATCGCGTTCCGCAACGCGGTCGCGGAAACGATACCCGACGCGCGCCCGATCGCGCTCCGCCTCGGGATCGCCGGCTGGGTCAATCTGTCCAGTACGCCGCGCAACGTGTGGCACGACGTGTTCCACGTGGCGCGCAATGCCAACAAGCACGAGGCGCTGTGGGCCGCCATCGGCGAGATGGTGCCGGCGCTGTGCGCTCCGGAGCCCGCTCCCGCTGGTACGGTGCCGACGATCCACATCCTCGGCGCGGAGTACGAGCCTGGGGCCGCGGCAAAGATCCGCACGCACCTGGCGGCGCGGATCAAGAGCGGGGCGCTGCGGGTCACCACCGACCGGGACGTGGTCCCCGGCGGGTACGTCGCGGACGAGAAGGCCCGCATGCTCCGCGAGGCAACGCTCGTGGCGGTGCTCGTGTCGGCCGACACCATGGCGACGCTGGACGTGCCGACAGGCAAACGCTTGGTGCCCGTCATCGTGCGCGTGTGCGACTGGCAGGCCATGCTCGGCAATCTGACGCCGCTCCCGAGATCGGGGAAGGCCGACAGTGAAGAGGCGTGGGCGGAAGTCGCCGCGGGCCTCGCGGCGGCGGCCATCTAGTCCAGACAGCGGCGCAGCACTCACCCCGACGTCGCGAAAGCGGCCCGGGGTTGCGCCGTTGAAGGAGACTGACATGAAGCGTTCAGTGATTCTCATGGTGCTCGCGCTCGGATGTGGCGGGGGCGAGACGGGTACGGGCGGGCAGGGCGGCGAAGGTGGACGGGCCACCACGTCGCAGGGCGGAGAGGGCGGAGGATGCACCGACCCGCACGACGCGAGCTGCGTGCCGTACGACCCGACAGGCGGCAACGGGGGAGGTGGAACCGGCGGCGGCGAGCCCGTCGTCCCCACCTCGCAGCCTGACTATCCGATGACGGCTTCGGACATCGTCGACGGGCTGATCAGCGGGGAGTGCGGGCCCTTCGCCCCGGGCGCGAGCGAGGACGGGTCATGGGTCCGCGTCCAGATGCGGTCGGCCGGCGGATCCAAAGACACGCTCCGGTTCGCCACCGTGCGGAGTCCGTCGCTCGCAGCCCCGAATCCGCGCGTCATGGCGTGGGCGTCGGTGGCCAAGGTGCTTGGGCCGGAGCAGGTCAACTGCAACGCCTACGACACCTCCTATGCGCTCGACGAGGTCGACGGCAAAAGCACGGTCGACGCGAGCGGCAAGCCCGTCGAGGTCGTGATCTTCGCGCTGCTGGTGCCGCCGTCGGACGCCCTCCCCGGTGACTGGGATGTCGCGTGCATCCGGATGGACACCAACGCGGACGGCGAGGGACACCCGAGCAGCGTCGTCGCCTGTGGCGAGAACGCCTGTCAGGACGATCGCGACCAGTGGCAAGACTCCGCGGAGGACGGCGGCGCGATCCACCCGATGGGCGAATACGGGCCGAACTACTGCCGCGCGTGGATGGTGAGCGTGGAGTGACGGCCAACGGGGGGCCTTCGGGCGGACATTCTTCGTCCGCCGACTAGCGGTCAATGGTGGCGCGAGTGGACGTGAGTGACTAGAATGTGGAGCAGATGAGCGCCGAAGAAAACCGCGCCGACGAGCGCACCGCGCCGCGTTGCCTGCGCATTGTGGACCGCGGCCCCTCGCACGTGCGGTGGATTGACGTCGACACCGGCGAGCGCGGCGTCTCAAGCCATCACACCTGGGATGCCGCACTGCGCGCGGGCGACATCATCGTGACGGAAGATCGCGACATCTACACGAACACCTGAGACGGAGAACCAACCTACGTGCAACCGAGAACGAACGGCAACGGGCAGCAACGCGGGCAGCAAGGGCGCCCCAACATCAAAGCGGCCGACGAGCGCGGAGAAGCACTCGTCCGCTCGCTCATGGAAGAGCGGCGCGAGACGATCGAGGCGATGTTCTCGCGCGACGCGGATCCGAAGGCGAGCTACACGCGCGCCACCGGGCTGGCCGTCAGCACGTACGCCAAGATCGCGGCGGAGAGCAACGGCCCGATCGACGAGCACAGCGTGGTGCAGGCCGCGCTGTGGGCGTTCCAGCGCAAACTCGACCCCGGCACGGAAGTGTATTTCGTCCCGTACGCCGGCAAGGTGACGCCGATCGTCAGCCCGCAAGGGCTCACCACGCTCGCGTACCGCAGCGGCATGGTGCTGGACTGTCAAGCGCGCTGGGTCTTCCGCGAAGAAGTGGACGCCGGCAACTTCGACCACCTTCTCGGATCCGAGGAGTGGATCAAGCACAAGAAGGGGACGAACGCGCGCCCGCGCACCAAGGCCGAATCGTGGAGCGAATTGGCGTTCGCCTACGCGATCGTCAACCTGAAAGGCGGCGGGCGGATCATCGAGGTCCACGACCGCGCAGACATCGAGTATTACCGCTCGCTGTCCAAGGCGAAGGCCGGGCTGTGGTTCGACTGGCCGGCGGAAGCGGCGCGCAAGGCCGTGCTGAAGCAGGCCCTCGGGCGGGCCCCGAAGCAGTCGGAGGTGTCCGAGATCCTCGTGGCCGACGCGGCGAACGAAGCGTCGCTGGAGATCCCGGAAGACGTGATGGAGCGCGTGATGCAGCGGGTCGGCGCCGAAGCGGTGGGGAATGCCGAGGTGCCCGGCGCCCCCGCCCCCCCGAAGTCCGACCCGGGCGCGAAGAGCAACGGCAACGGCGCTCCGCCCGCGAGGAGCGGCCCTCCGCAAGCCGGCGACCCGAGCAAGGTCTACATGCCCGGCAAGCGCGGCGAGGCGCCCACGGTCGCGGACGCGAGCGACGACATACTGGCGGACGTGGAGCCGAAGATGCGGAAGAACTTCGATGCGGGCGGGTGGGATGCGCCCGACGTCGCACAGTACAAGTCCGCCAACATCACGCGGCTCGCGACGATCCGCGCGGAGATGAAACGCCGCGGGCTCGCACACTCCGATCACGCCACGTTCGGTCCCGGGATGACGGCGCCGCAGGAGCCCAACGAGGGGGCCCTGTCTCCCGAGGAAGAAGAGCGCATCTTCGCCGCGTCCAACGGTGCCGCGGGCTGAGCCATGGCGCGCGCGGTCCTCACCCTCTCCGGCCTGCAACTGGCCGACACGTGCTCCGCGGCGCCGGTGCTCCCGCGCGTCGGGAACACGAGCACGAAGGCCGATATCGGCAGCGCGCTCCATGAGGTGAACGCGCTCCGCGGCGAGGGCAAGGATCCGGACCTGGACGAAGTCGCCGACCGTTGGGGACTGGACGGAAAGCCGCGTGCGCGCTTCTTCGGGCGCGCTCGTTCGCTGGATCTCCAGATCCCCGACGGGGCGATCTACGAGCTGCCGTTGTGCCTGCGGGCCGATGGCACCGTGGAGCCCGTCGTCGGGGGCCGCGGCTCCTACGACGTGCCCGAGGATGCGCTCGTGGCCGGCACTCTGGACATCGTGTTCTCGACGCCAACGGCGCTCGTGGACGGCCGATGGTGCGAGGACGGCTCGCTCCTGTGGACGCCGGACCTCAAGACGGGGAGCGACGCCTACGTGGCGCCGATCGCGCACAACTGGCAGGCTCGCGTGTCCGCGTTGCTCGGCGCGAGGTGGACCGGGGCAAAGGCAGTGGTCCCGGCCATCGTCTACCCCGGCCCGGACGGCGGCACGTGGGATGTTCCGCTGCGGTTCGGGCGCCCGGTGCCGCTCCGCGAGGACGACATCCACGCGATCGAGCGAGACGTCCGGGATCTCCACGGGCGAGTCACGGAGCAGGCGCGCCGCCACAGGGAGGGGAAGCCGCTCCGGATGGTGACGGGCGCGCATTGCACCTACTGCGCGGCGAGGCCCGGATGCCCGGCGCACGTCGCGGAAGCGCGCGCCCTTGCGACCGGGGACGCGCGGCTCACCGAGGGGCCGCTTACCGAGGAGCAAGCCGTGCGGCTCGCCGGGATGCTGGGGCCCGTCGGCGCGGCCCTGGAGTCTGCC
>JACCDM010728024.1_pt1 | contig 10240 bp, 10 predicted proteins | sample 7445851 | NCBI WGS metagenome assembly JACCDM01 (sample SAMN15323438, study PRJNA562643) | freshwater metagenome | isolation source: river surface water | place: USA:Blue River Watershed | collected 2017-08-16
CAAGGGCTCGGGCAGCATCATTTCCGGTTCCAGCTGCGACAATACCCAAGGGAATGTTGCCTTCGGCACAGAGATTCACGCCAAGGTGAGCCATGCCATCGCCGCCTACTACAACAAGGCCATCTATCAAATGATCGTTGATTGCCTCGCGAGCTTTGGCTTCGCTCTCTTGCATTGATCCGCCGGTGAGTTCAAGCACCTCCGCGTCACGCTGCAATTCGATTAGGACCTTTTCGCCCTCTGCCTTACCGGAACCATTGCCGGAAGAAGGATTGATGATTAGGCCAAGTCGCAACATTTTTTCAGCAGACTACTTAGGGCTTACCAACACTACGACCGCGCCAATCAAAACAATTGCTGCGGCAAAAATTGAAATAACTTTTTGAGTGTTAGCGGCCTTGGCACTTTTTGATAAAAGAATCAACGAAAGCACATCCGACATTGATGTTCCTTGCAAGTGAAGACCCGCAGCAGTTGAAGAAGTGTTGCCATCAGAATCAATAGCAATTCCAACTTGGGCTTCAGAAAGGGCCAAACCGTCAAGATCTAGCCTGCCAACAACTGCAACTTTTGAGCCATCCGATTTCAATTTACGCACGACATCGGCTTTTCGATTTGGTGTTATCTCTGCAAAAACTTCAGCGATGTTTAGCTGTTGGGCAACATGCTGGGCAACACCCGTGGCATCGCCGGTAACCATTGCCACGCGAATCTTCTTCTCGTGAAATCTATTCACCAGATCTGCTGCGTCTGGCAACACAGTTTCGCTAAGTTCAATCATTCCCAGTAGTTGTGCGGCTTGAACTACATAAATAACTGTGTGCCCAAGTTGATTGGCCGAATCCGAGCGAACGAGATCGTCGACATACATCGGAATGTTCTTGGCAGTCAGTAGCGCAGGGCCACCTGCAAAGAATGCCTCGCCATCGATGATTCCAGCCACTCCCTGACCTGGGATAGTGCGCACATCAACAACATTTGGTAGCTCAAGGTTTTGGCGCGAAGCTTCTTCAACAATTGAAATGGCAATCGGATGATCCACTTGGGCCTCAATGCCGGCAGCAATTGCTAGCAGTTCGCTCTGGGTGGTTAGGGGTGAACCGTAGGCCAGTCTGGATTTTACGACTCTTCTAATCGGAGCAGTAAGTGTTCCAGCTTTATTGAACAAAACCACTTCAACATCGGCGGCCAAATCGAACTGAGCCGGGTCGCTAATCACCAAGCCCAGTTGAGCCGCTCGGGCAAGCGTCCTTGACCCGATTTTTGCTTGCGTTTGTTCGTTGCCCACACCAAAATCTTAAGGCACAAACCTAAGGCAGAATGAATCTATGCAGATCACCAAGTACGAACATGCCTGTCTGGTCATAGAGAATCAAGGTCAACGCATCGTTATTGATCCTGGCTTCTACACTCGACCGATGACTGAGCTAAACGATGTCGTGGCGATTGTCATTACCCACATGCACGATGATCACTGCAACGAAGAGCAAATCGATAGAATTCTGAAGAACAGCCCAGCTGCCAAAATCTACGGCACCGATGAAGTGCGCAAACGTCTTGAAGGATACGAGACCATTGCCGTTCATCACGGAGATTTCTACACCGATAGCGGATTCACTCTTGAGTTTTTTGGCGACATGCACGCCGAGATTCACCGATCAATTCCCCTGATTCAAAACTGCGGCGTGTTAGTAAACGGCGCTCTCTACTATCCCGGAGACAGCTTTACCCGCCCTGATCAGCCGGTTGAAATCCTTGCCTGCCCCACTTCTGCCCCCTGGTTGAAGATTAGCGACGTGATGGATTTCGTGGCAGCGGTAAAGCCAAGTAAATGCTTCCCGACGCACAACGTACACCTAAGCGATGTTGGCCACGAATTGAACAATGGACGTATTAAACAGGTGGTCGAGGCCAGCGGTGGCCAGTTTGAATTTGTTTTGCCAGGCCAGAGCCTGAGTATCTAGCCGTTTGCTTTTGTTCGTTGGCTTTTAGCCAAGTGCAACTGTTACCGAACAGATAACCGCGAGCACCAGTACAGGCACCCAAAGTTTTCTCTCTTTCTTGCTGCGCGAGATGGAATTTAGCAGCAGCCCCAGCGCAGTAAATCCCACCAAGCTCCAGTTTGCAATTTGGTTGAGATCTGCTGGCAGCACTGGGTTCAGCAAGCCGGTTTGAGCCAAATAGTGTCCGGCAATTGCCAGATTGACAACCATGCTGATCGCAGAACCAAAGCGCAGGTTGTTTGGTAGGCGGCCAACGTTCTTGCCACCCATGGTGTACTCGCCCATCGGTGCCCCAAGGGTTAGTGCAAGTTGGAAAAGGGCCACACAAATTTGAATTACAACCATTGCGTACGCTGCAAAAATCATTTTTTACTCTCCGATAATTTCGAAAACAACTTAAATAAAAAAACAGCCGATACTTCGACTGTTTTAGTAGGACTTGCTGGGGTACCTGGACTCGAACCAAGAACAAAGGTACCAGAAACCTCCGTGTTGCCAATTACACCATACCCCAAGGTACTGCCGAGCCCGAGGGCTCGATTTACCATCTTAGCCGGGCTAGACGGTGCGAGCAAACGCCTCTAGACGAGCGATGGTTTCAGCCTTACCCAGGATTTCCATTGACTCAAATAGCGGGGGCGAAATGCGGCGACCCGAAATTCCAGTGCGCAAAGGACCAAAAGCAAAACGAGGCTTAAGTGCAAGTACTTCGATGAGTGCGTGATTCAAAGCATTTTGCACTGGCTCGGTTTTGAAATCTTTTTCGTCGATTGCTGTTAGTGCAGTTACAGCAGCAACCAAAACTTCGCCGACGTTTTCTGGCATTCCGGCTAACGCATCTTCATCGATTGTGATTTTGTCAGCGGTGACGAACAAGAAACTCAGCAGTTCAGGTGCCTCGCTTAGAACTGTCACACGCTCCTGAATTAGCGGGGCTGCTGCTTCAAGAATCGCGTCTTCTGCGGCGGTCAAAGTTGCTCCCACTACCCCAGCGCTCTGCAGGTAAGGCAAGATGCGTGACTTGAAGTCCTCGGCGGTCAGCAGACGAATATGTGAAGCATTAATCGCATCGGCTTTCTTCTGATCGAAGCGTGCCGGGTTTGGGTTTACGTTTTTTACGTCGAAGGCTGCTGCCAATTCATCCATGGTGAAGATGTCTTGATCTGCGCTCAATCCCCAGCCAAGCAAAGCCAAGTAGTTAAGCAGGCCCTCGGGAATGAATCCGCGGTCGCGGTGGTGGAAAAGGTTGGCCTGTGGGTCGCGCTTTGAAAGCTTCTTGTTGCCATCGCCCATGACGTATGGCAGATGGCCAAACTGAGGAATGAACTTGGTAATTCCTGCTTCAAACATGGCGTTGTAAAGCGCAATCTGTCGCGGGGTTGATGAAAGCAAGTCTTCACCACGCAAAACGTGAGTGACCCCCATCAAGGCATCATCCACCGGGTTAACCAATGTGTATAGCGGCTGACCATTTGGGCGAACCACTACGAAGTCTGGGAATGACCCTGCTGGAAAAGTAATCTCACCACGGACCAAGTCTGTGAAGGTGATGTCGACATCAGGCACACGAAGACGAAGCGCTGGGCTGCGACCCTCCGCGCGGTAAGCAGCTCGCTGTTCCTCGGATGCATCGCGCTCGGAGTTGTCATAGCCCAACTGAACCGCACGGCCGGCAGCTTTGTTGCGCTCATCGATTTCTTCACCGGTTAGGTAACTCTCGTAAATATGACCAGAAGCCTTGAGTTTTTCAATCACCTCTTCGTAAATGTGGCCGCGCTGACTCTGACGGTAAGGCTCAGCCGGTCCACCAACGTTTACGCCTTCGTCCCAGTTCAAACCCAACCAACCAAGGGCATCAAGAATCCTGTCAAAAGATTCTTCGCTGTCACGCTCGGCATCGGTGTCTTCAATGCGGAACAAGAATGTTCCGCCGGTGTGACGAGCGTAGGCCCAGTTGAACAGAGCCGTGCGAATAAGGCCAACGTGCGGAGTTCCAGTTGGCGAAGGACAGAAACGAACCTTTACGTCGGCTCCGGTTGCTGTACTGAATGGTGCGGTGATTGAAGACATAATTACCCAAGTCTAAAGGACTGCCCCAAGTAAGCCTTCTAAATAACTGGATTGATGAGGGTACCGATACCCTCAACTTCACATTCCACAATCTGGCCCGTTGAAATCTGTGAGATTCCCGCCGGGGTTCCAGTCAAGATGACATCGCCTGGCAGCAGGGTCATGTTTTGGCTCACGTAGGAAATAATTTTTGGCACGTTGTGCAACATTAGTTCGATCGATGCCTGCTGTTTAGTCTCGCCATCAATTCGGCTCTCGACAATTTGACCATCTGGAACAAATTCGGTTTCAATCCATGGCCCGAGTGGGCAGAAAGTATCAAAACCCTTGGCTCTTGCCCATTGATCGTCTGTGGCTTGCAAATCTCTGGCTGTCACATCGTTGGCGATAGTGAAACCCCAAACATGCTCCAGGGCCTGCGCCTCGGATACGCCCTTGGTGATTTGGCCAATCACAATTGCCAACTCTGCTTCAAGCTCCACGCGCTGGCTTTGCAGCGGCAAAACTATGGAATCGCCCGGACCGATGATGGCCGAGGATGGTTTAAAAAACACGGTGGGTTCCGGATTCACCTCGCGACCCATTTCGGCCACGTGATCGGCGTAGTTCTTACCAATGCAAACAATCTTCGATGGAATTGTTGGCGCAAGCAGTTTCACATCTTTCAGGGGAATGCGTTCGCCGGTGGTTTCGTAATTCTTAACCAGCGGATGGCCACTAAGTACAACGAGTTCCGGTCCGTCGACGATGCCGTATTTTGGTTCACCGTTCAGGCTAAATCTTGCAACGCGCATTTACGGTTCTTTTCTCGTCGGAAATAATTTAGTCAGCAAGCTTTAGCATCCAGCCGTGACGGTCTTCTACCGTTCCGTACTGAATGCCGGTCAGCTCAGCTCGCAAACTAGCAGTCAGCTCACCTGGCTCAGCGCTTGGATTACCGATACTGCCTTCGCGAGATTTGAATTCGCCAATCGGTGTAATTACTGCTGCAGTACCGCAGGCAAATACTTCAACAATGTCGCCGGAGGTAATTCCACTCTTAATTTCATCGAGAGTGATCTTGCGCTCTTCAATCGGTAGACCGCGGTCTTTGATTAGTTGAACCACAGAGTCACGAGTGATGCCGCGCAAGATGGTTCCGTCGAGTGAAGGAGTTGCAACGTGACCGTCCTTGTAAACAAAGAACAGGTTCATGCCGCCAAGCTCTTCAATGTAGGTAGAAGATTCTGCGTCTAGGAACATTACCTGTGAACAGCCATTTTCATAGCCTTCGTTTTGCGCCAGCAACGATGCCGCGTAGTTTCCACCGGTTTTTGCCTCACCTGTTCCGTGCTTACCGGCACGGGCTGAATCTAGAGCAATCCAAATTGAAACTGGCTTCAGTCCCCCGGTGAAGTAAGGGCCTACTGGAGATGCAATCACACGGTATTCGGCACGGTGGGCTGCTCGCACACCGAGGAAGTTTTCTGCAGCAATTTCGAATGGTCGAATGTAAAGAGTCTTTTCATTCACTGGCTCTGGCACCCAAGCGCCGTCAACGGCAATTAGCTGGCGCAGTGACTCAATGAAAATTTCGGTTGGCAGTTCTGGCAATGCCATGCGGTGGGCAGATTTCTGCAGACGCTTAGCATTTGCCTCTGGGCGGAATGTCCAGATAGATCCGTCTTGGTGACGGTAAGCCTTGATGCCCTCAAAGATTTCTTGACCGTAGTGCAGCACGGCTGCAGATGGGTCCATCAAGATAGGGCCGTAAGGAATTACCTGAGCTGAGTGCCAGCCCTTGTCCTTCTCCCACACCACAACTACCTGGTGATCGGTTAGGTTCGCACCAAAAACAGGCGCCTTGATGATTTCTTCTCGCTCGGCATCCGGCTTTGGATTCGCGTTGCGAATAACTTCAAATTTTAGATCGGCCATGATCTGCTACTTTCTTGAATCTTTAGAGAAGGGCAAAAATGCTTTCTGCTACTTCTTGAGTTGAACGCTTTGTGTCTCCACGTGTGGAAAGGTCAGCTGCTACTGCGTTTTCGATACGAGCTGCTGCCACCGGGTTCTTCAGGTGCTCTAGCAACAACGCTGCCGAAAGAATTGCTGCAGTTGGATCTGCGATATTCTTTCCGGCGATATCAGGAGCTGAACCATGTACCGGTTCAAACATGCTTGGGAAAGCGCCGTCTGGGTTGATGTTTCCAGAAGCACCTAGCCCAATTCCGCCACCGATTGCGGCGGCAAGGTCTGTAATGATGTCACCAAAAAGATTGTCAGTGACAATAACGTCAAAGCGCTCTGGATCGGTGACCATGAAAATAGTTGCCGCATCGATGTGCAGGTAATCGTGCTTGATTGCAGGAAACTCTTCGGCAACCCTGTTAACCGTGTTCTGCCACAGCCACCCAGCGTGCACCAAAACATTGTGTTTGTGCACCAGAGTTACTTTCTTGCGATCACGGGTCGAGGCAAGCTCAAACGCGTATCGCACGAGGCGCTCTACGCCAAAGGCGGTGTTAACTGAAACCTCGTTGGCAACCTCGTGCGGAGTTCCAACACGAATCGCGCCACCGTTTCCTACGCATGGGCCCTCTGTACCTTCACGAACCACAACAAAATCAACTTTTCCTGGGTCGGCCAGTGGGCTAACTACTCCCGGGTATAACTTGGTTGGTCGAAGGTTCACGTAATGGTCAAAAGAAAAACGAAGTTTCAAAAGCAACTGACGCTCAAGAATTCCTGATGGAACCTTTGGATCACCGATAGCACCAAGCAAAATTGCGTCGTGCTGCTTTAGTGCTTCCAAATCGGAGTCAGTAAGAGTCTCACCAGTTGAAAGGTAGCGACGAGCGCCCAGATCAAACTCTGTGGTCTTGAATTCAACGCCAGAACCGGCAGTCACGCGACGAATTGACTCGAGCGCAATTGCGGTTACTTCCGGACCAATGCCGTCTCCGCCGATTACGGCAATCTTGTATTCACGCGTCAATTGAAGCTCCCAGTGCTCTTATTTCCACTGAGTTTACCCGTTTTGATTGGGGTTTACCGCTAATGCAGCTTGGCCAGCAGAACCAGTGTGGTCGATGGCTTTAGACCTTCTTTGGTCTGCACCTGGCCTTCACGATTGCCCAGGAATTCGATATCCAGCGGATACTGCTCAAGGAATTCACGCATTTCGCTGGCCGTTGGTAGCACGGCCGGATCTTGCGGTCCGCCAAAGCCGCCCTCAAGATTTTCACGAGCGTGCCACACACCCATGAGGTATCCCCCGCGCTTGATATTTTCAATCAGATTGTCGAGAGCATCAAATAGATCCGGTTGTGGAATTTGCAAATAACCACAAACACCGATATCCACCGGCATCAGCACGGACTCGAAACCGGTTGCGTCAGCACGATTTGCGAAACAGAGTTGGGAAACACCGCGCTCTTCGGCAAATGCCAAAAATTTAGTCAGGGCCTTGCCAGAGAAATCAATGTTTTCTGCTTGCCAACCGTGCTCGGCGAACCACACCGAATTGCGACCCTCGCCGCCAGCCAAATCGATAACTTTTCCAGACTTGCCGATTTTCTCGATTAGCGGTTCGCAGTATTCTTTGACGAAACGATTTACATCTTTGGTGTAAATGAAGTTCTCAACGTCGTACTTGGCATCCCAGTAAGACGAATCAACCATTTTTTATCGACGGACCTTCGAATTAAATTATTTGCGAAGCAGATTACTTGACGATTGCAGCGCCGGTGGTCTCGGCAGCTTCGTCGAGAGTGCGACCGTTTACTAGTTGGCCAGTGAAGCCAAGGTCAGCCATGATTACTACGGCCTGGCCGGAACGGTTTCCTGAGCGGCAGTGCACAATGTAGTCAGCTGACTTATCTAGCTCGACTACCTTGTCGCGAAAGTCATCGGCCATGAAGTCAACGAATAGTGCGCCTTCTAGGTGACCTTCAGCGATTTCAGCTGGAGTACGTACATCAAGAATTACAGCCATTTTTGATTTCCTTTTCTGGTTCGATTAAATCTTGGAATTAACCAATGATGTCAATTGCTTTCATAACATCAGCCTTGATTGCCACGCGCACTTCTTCTAGCACCGAAGCATCAACTGGTGAATCAACTGTGATGACTGAAAGAGCCTTGCCACCTTTTTGCTGGCGAGCAATCTGCATCGCAGCGATGTTGATATTTGCATCTGCGAATGCCTTGCCATAAACAGCAACGATTCCTGGGCGGTCAGCGTAAACCATCAGCACTAGGTGCTCGGCAAGACCAAGCTCAACGTCATAGCCGTTGATGTTCACAATCTTCTGGTGCAACTTTGGACCAATCACGGTGCCTGAAACGGAGGCGCTAGTGCCATCAGCAAGGGTGGCCTTGATGGTTGTCACGTTGCGGTACTCGTCAGACTTTGCGTCAACGGTTAGCTTCACGTCAATGCCACGCTGCTCCGCCATAAGAGGTGCGTTCACATAAGAAACCTGCTCGGTTACTGCGTTCTGGAAGAAGCCCTTTAGGCCAGCCAACTTCAACACCGATACGTCGTGCGCTGCGATTTCGCCGCGAACCTCCACCTCGATTGCAGAAACAGAACCACCGGAAATTCCAAACAGAACCTGGCCAAGCTTTTCAATCAGTGCAATGCCTGGTTTGACAGATGCATCGATGTTTCCACCGGCAACGTTGACAGCGTCAGGAACTAGATCTCCGGCGAGCGCAAGGCGAACTGACTTTGCTACTGAAATACCAGCCTTCTCTTGAGCTTCATCTGTTGATGCACCAAGGTGAGGAGTTACAAGAATATTTGGCAAACCAAGAAGGGGTGATCCCTTTGGCGGCTCGTTGACGAAAACGTCTAGACCGGCTCCGGCGATTTGATTGGTGCTAAGTGCCTTGAATAGCGCGTCTTCGTCGATGATGCCACCGCGTGAACAGTTAACGATTCTCAGATTTGGTTTTGCAATTTTGAACTGAGCCTCACCGATCATGCCGGTGGTCTCAGGAGTCTTAGGAATGTGAATTGTGATGAAGTCAGACTGCTTCATAACTTCTTCGAGGCTGGCAAGCTTTACACCCATTTGTTCTGCGCGAGCAGGAGTGATGTAAGGGTCGTAACCAATTAGCTCAACACCAAATCCGGCAAGACGAGCAGCAACTAGACCACCGATGCGGCCAAGACCGACGATACCTACTGTCTTTTCGTAAAGCTCGGCACCGGTGAACTGTGAGCGCTTCCATTCGTCGCGCTTCAAAGATGCGTTGGCATCTGGAATGTGACGAGCCAAGCCAAGCATTTGCGCAATTGCAAGCTCTGCAGCAGAGACCACGTTTGAAGTTGGCGCATTAACCACCATTACACCCGCGGTGGTTGCCGCCTTAATGTCTACGTTGTCTAGACCAACACCCGCACGAGCAACGACCTTTAGCTTTGGTGCTGCCGCGATTGCTTCGGCATCCACCTGAGTAGCTGAACGAACCAAGATGGCATCGGCGTTAGCCAGGGCCTTTAGCAGTGCTGGGCGATCGGTGCCATCGACGTTTACAACGTCAAAGTCAGGACCTAGGGCCTCAACGGTTGCCGGAGAAAGCTCTTCAGCAATTAGAACGACTGGCTTAGTCAATGGGAAATCCTTGATTAGTGGAAAATTATGCCCGCGGCAACAGCGACGAGGTGCTGGCTCAATTCTAGCCAAAAAGAAAAGACGCCCCACCAAGCCGGTAGGGCGCCTTTTCGAAGAATACTTAGGCTGGGTGCCTCTCGCTTAGCGAGCTGCAACGCCTTCCTGGTAATCATCTGAGTTCTTGATCCATGAGAACAGCTTGCGCAGGTTGCGGCCTACTGCCTCGATTGGGTGTGCCTCGCCCTTGGCGCGTAGCGCTAGGAACTCTGGAGCACCTGCGTCCACGTCAGCAACGAAACGCTTTGCGAATGTGCCGTCCTGGATGTCGGTTAGTACTTCGCGCATACGCTCTTTAACCTCTGGGCCAATAACGCGTGGGCCTGAGATGTAGTCACCGTACTCAGCGGTGTCAGAAACTGACCAACGCTGCTTTGCAATGCCACCCTCGTACATAAGGTCAACGATTAGCTTCAACTCGTGAAGAACCTCGAAGTAGGCAACCTCTGGCTGGTAACCAGCTTCAGTTAGAGTTTCGAAACCGTACTGAACAAGTTGTGATGCGCC
>JACCDM011031486.1_pt1 | contig 10240 bp, 9 predicted proteins | sample 7445851 | NCBI WGS metagenome assembly JACCDM01 (sample SAMN15323438, study PRJNA562643) | freshwater metagenome | isolation source: river surface water | place: USA:Blue River Watershed | collected 2017-08-16
GTGTTGTATCAAAACCGAGATTCCTTCTCAAACATTTGGCGCAACATTCGCCACTATGGTCTCTCTACACTCACACTAGAGGGCCGAATTGTCACTGACGTGCGCCACGCAAATCAGTATTCCAACTTCTCACCACTCCTAAAAGCTCTGATTCACCGTCTCAATACAACAAAAGCCCAAGACATTTACTCCAATGTCAAGTCAGCTACCTACTATAAACTCCAAGACGACGGCTCTGAAAATAGCGAAGACTCCATTGAAACTGTGTTGCCTCTTGATAACACACACGGCCTCAAACTCACACCAGAGATTACCCTATTTGCCCGTATTCGCCAAGGCGCAAATGTCACAGTGTCATCGGGTCGTGTGGTAGAAGGAGAGAATCGTGAATATAATGAAACTGTCGTCTATATTGACCTCAAGACGCGCAAGCCGCTCAACCACATTCATGAATTCCTAAACACTTGTAAAGCGGACTATGAGGCGTACCTAGAACACGAGGCACATAAGACAATGATTATTCGCCCCGAACTCAACGAAGGGAACTTCTTGACGTCCCAGCTGCTTCCTATTCCCAAGTTCAAGACGTTTGACAATATGTTCTTTGAGGCCAAAGATGCAATCATTACGCGCCTGAACGCATTCCGCAATAAGGGTATGTATGAGCGCCTCGGCATTCCAGACTCCCTTGGTATGCTCTTCTACGGGGAACCAGGTACTGGCAAGACGAGCGCCATTAAGGCCATTGCAAACTACATGAACATGAACTTGATTATTGTGCCAATGAACTCTATTACAACCCGCAAGCAGCTTGAGCTCCTCTTCTACAAGCGAAAAGCCGGCACTGACTACAAGATTCCCTATGATAAGCGCATTTATGTCTTTGAGGAGATTGACTGTAATGGTTGGGAAAATGTCGTTCGCGACCGTGTAATTATCAAGGAAGAAGCGAAAGAACAGGCAGCTGCCAACGCCGCAGCTATTGCAGCTCGTGGTATGACGAACTTTCAGCCCAACGAAGACACCCCTAATCGCATGAACAAAAAGAAGTACAAGGAAGAACCACTCAACCTCGGTGCGTTCCTGGAAATCCTGGATGGGCTCGTAGAGCTGCCTGGACGCATCATCATTATGACCACCAACAACCCTAATTGTCTAGATGCAGCCCTCAAGCGGCCTGGTCGCATTGATATGATGGTAGAGTTCAAGCGTCTGCGTGCCATTGACATTGCTCACACGTATGAGCGTTGGTGTGGTCAGGAGTTCCCATTAGAGCAGCTTGCCAAAATAAAAGACTACAAATTCACCCAAGCAGACGTATCGCAAATCATCTTCAAGCACGAGGAAGACCCTACAGGATTTGTGCGCGAACTTGTAGGGTTGTGCCAAGACACGCCAGCATCAGAGCCAGCAGCCGATATTTACCCATCACAATAAATCCTGTAACTCGGCAGTGCGCCAATCTACAGCTATATAAGCCGGCAAGTTAGCCACAGGTTCAAACACTTCATAGTCTAACCGCCGCCCATATTTGTATATATGTATTTTTACACGACCATTGTGTTCAAATATATAATGGCGCCCACACATTGTATTTTCATAATATGTGCGTACATCAAGTAACGTGCCATAAGAGTCCCAGCGATAATAATATGAGTTTAGTTGTCCATTGAAATGTGTGTAACGCTCAATTAATATTCCGCGATTATTCCATTTACGTGTTATATGAGCCGGCACACCATGTTTAAATGTACGCAATGATTCAAGAGCGCCACACTGATAATATATAGTGTATGTTCCGTGTGGTACAGTTTCATCAGTTTCATATGTGTAGCGATGTGTATAACCAGAGCTATCTACATATGTTTTTACTGGTAATCCGTTTTCATATTCAATGTCTGTAGTTGGGTATGGTGTTTTACAATTTGGGCATGCGTCATGTGTTCCTCGTAGGCGAGTGTAACAAGCAGTATGTAGTTGCAAAGACCCTGTGCATTTACATACTAATTTTGCATATGGATGTGTTGCATCTGCTGGTTCTAAGCAGACGAAACAACATTGGTCGGTCATTCAGAGGGTGCCAATAAAAACTCTAGTAATTCTTCGTCAATTTTGGGCCGCTCATCGGTGTATTCTACTATTGGTGTAGATGGACGTGCAACAGGTATGCACTCTTTGACTTCTTGAACACCTGTAAAAAACCATGTACGAAATACGGCTGGCGTCGTTATAATTGTAGAGCCGTCACGTATTGACCATCGTAAGCTCAAGGCACCAGAGCTGTCAATAAACATACATTTGTTGTATAAGAAAAAATCATTGAGTTTGTCTTCAATGTCAAGTAGTGTTGCATAACGGGAAAACCCTAGTAAGTTCCATAAATGTGTTATTTCAGATGAGTTATGAGCAGTACATGTATATAATGTATATGGGTCCATACTGTATTTACTAATTGTCTATGAATTCTACTTGTAGTGCGTCGTTTTGTATTAACGTAGGCGTGCAATAAAGCGGGCAACATCTTCAGGGCGATTGTGCCCTAGTGCGTCCCCAATATAGTTATTGTAAAGCATGACAGGGGCTGCCATGTGGTCAATCCAGCGCTTGTGGTACTTATCCAGGGCCTGCAAGTAGTCAAGAGGAATTTCCTCTTCACCCTTGCGCCCGCGCCGCCCAATGCGTTCAGCACATACCTCGGGTGACGTATTCACATAGACTATGCCAGTGACCCGCACAGTGTCCTGGAGCATACGATACCACTGCTTGTAGAGTTCCCATTCAATACCATCTAGGCAGCTGTCATCGCGGAGCATTTGGGCGAAGACGTTGAAGTCGGTCTCTAGACAGCGCTCGGTGATGAAGATGTTTTTCATAGCCGCTGCCGGATTTCGCGCACATTCGCGCTGCCAATCTTCAACTGCCCGTTTAATGTTCAAGTAGCGACTGAGAACAGCGCAGTTCTGGAATGTGTAGGACCAACGGCTCTTGTCCTTGTAGAAGACCTCGAGGAGGTTCTCACCGCTCTCATTCTTGAGGGCCGTCCAGGTGTCAAGAGGTTCGTCAATAAAGTGCCAGTCAGGGTACTCGCTACGAAGTTGGTCTAGGAGTGTGCTCTTACCAGAGCCAACACCGCCATCAATGCTGATGAGAATGGGCGTGGGGCTACCGCAAACGTTAGAGGTGTTCATTGTTGATATAGAGTGAGGGTGCTTTACTTTGCCACCCTAGTTTCTATCAAATTTTTGACCCCCATTAACACAGGTGTTCAAAATTGAGCCTCGCCAACACACCTAATAGTAACCACACCCCTCTCTACAAGCCATGCTCGCCAATACAAAACAACTTATTTGGAAATCCGACGTCTTGACAGTCAAAGGTCTTGACTTGCAACTTGGCGGAAAGAAACTCTTTGAAGAAGCTGCATTTGATTTACATCGCGGCTCCCGTGTGTGCCTACTGGGGCGAAACGGAGCCGGCAAATCTACATTGTTCAATTGGCTCGCAGAAGAAGCCAAGAATCCCGCGCACCCCTGGTCCGTCTATTTGGTGGAGCAAGAGCTGCCCCCAACAGACTTCTCGGCGGTGCAGACGGTCCTCGCAGCAGACCTTGAACGAGGCGCGCTGTGGCAACGGCGGGCCGAGCTAGAAGTCAAGCAGGAAGCAGCCGAACTAACGGATGCTGAATTCCAGGAGTACCAAGATGTCTGTGAAGAACTCCAGGCCCGCAGGTCTGAGGCCGACGAGCCCGAGGTCCAGAAAATCCTGAAAGGTCTCGGGTTCTCGCAACAGCAGGCTTCCAGGCCCCTCCGCGAACTCTCAGGGGGCTGGCGTGCGCGCGTGGCGATTGCCCGTGGTCTCTTCATGAAGCCCCAGCTCCTTCTCTTGGATGAGCCGACAAATCACATTGACCTCGCCGCTGCTGTCTGGCTGGCCGAGTTCTGTGAGTCCTGGCCAAACACTTTGGCTGTGATTACGCACAATGCACACTTTGCCCATACCGTGTGCAACCACATCTGGCAGCTCAACCAGCGCACCATCCGCTCCTATAAATGTACCTACAACATGTACGTGAAACAGCGCGACCAGGACTATAAGAAGCAGGTAGAAGATTGGAAGCAGATTGAGAAGCAGGTTCAGGCAATCAAAGCAAAGGGCACACCAGACACCCAGCAGAAAGTCATGGCGTTCATCCAGCAGAAGCAGACAGAAGGCGTCAGGCCTCCAGAGCGCCGATATGCACCCCGATTTGTCCTTTATGGCGACGACCACCAATCATCCGCTAAGACATCCCTAATTGACGTCACTGAAGCATCCGTGGGCTACTCTGCAGACGCACCACAAATCCTCACGGACCTCACCTTTGCAATCTACCCGCAGACTATTACAGCCCTCGTGGGACCAAATGGTGCAGGAAAGACTACGTTCTTGCGGCTCCTAACAGACGAGCTCACACAGACCACTGGCACAGTAAATCGCAAGCCAGGGCTGCGCACATGCTTCTTCCACCAGCATTTCTATCATGACCTGCCACAAGACTCAACTCCTCTTCAGTATATCCAATCGGTTGCAACGTCATCTTTACAAGGAAAATCCGATGAGTTCCGCCGGCTCTTGGGAATGACTGGTATGGATGGACCGACGCAAGCCCTGGAAATCAAGCACCTTAGTGGAGGCCAGAAGGCGCGTGTGTATTTCGCAGCGATTGCCGCGCAACAACCTGATATCTTGATTCTTGATGAGCCATCCAATCACCTGGATATGGAGACATCTGAAGCGCTCCTAATAGCCCTTAAGGAATTCCAGGGAGCAGTTGTAATTGTCAGTCACGATTTGGCATTCTTAGAAGAGCTAGACCCAGAGGTGTGGGAGATTAGCAATGGTTATCTTAAGCGCCTTGGACATGGCTGCACAGCACTTACAAAATACATTAATGCGTCTCTAAGAGACCCAGAGCCAAAGGCCAAAGAGTTGCCTGTAGAGCGTGACCCGACAAAGTATATTCCGATGAAAGACTTGACACCCGAGCAACGCCGATCACGACAGGCAGCAATAAAAGCGTTCTTTGACAAAGCAAACAAACAAAAAGAGGAACGTCGGCGGCGTCATGCAGAAGAATGTACACAATAATATAATAATAATCTATAGATAAGTGCGCTATGAATATAATATACTACATAGCATTATTTATAGTGCTAAGTCCAGGATTTGTATGTAATAGCTTACATACACGGTACAAGGTGAGTGCAGGCGTTGTAATATTACATGCAGTTATATATGCAATAATTTTGTATTTATTAAAATCTTATTCTGAAGGTTATACATCAAATAATGATGTTAATATAAAATCACATAATAAAGTTGTAATTGTAACTCATACAGGGTATGGAGATATTATGAATCACATTGCTGCATTAACATATTTGGCATCAATATATGATGAAGTGGTTTTATGTGTTGTAAAGGGTCAAACTGCGAAAGTAAAGCCGTTTTTTAGTCATATACCCAATCTAATACTATATGAATATTCATTTGATTCATCAACACACGATATATATGGTAGAATAGATAATGTGAAGCATGATTTAGAACAATTTAAGCCTACACATGACATACGTGTTGCTGGTTTTTTTAACCCAATACAACATAAACCAACATCTGAAACACATCACATACCATTTAATTTTTACTCAGATTTAGGATTGGACCCACGTATATATTATACACATAATCACATAAATAAAGTGCCAGAAAGTGCCGCTTTATATAATAAAATTAAACATATACCATATATATTTATAGCAACTGTTACTGCAACACATGGTGAGCCATTTACTGTAGAGCAAGTTGAAAATCATTTCAATATTTCACGAAATACACATCTTATTGTATGCAGTGATAAAAATATATATCCAGAACATCACAGTTATTATACTTATGCAAATGAGTATGTATTAAAACCATTTTTAAACTACGTTGATACATTAATAAATGCATCTAAAATAATTGTTGCAGATAGTTCAATGTGTTGTTTGGCAATGAAACTTCCTATTAAAACAGATGAATGTTATTATGTTGTAAGAGATAGCATGGATTATTCATATTTTTGGTCTCCCGAGTATGGGTTTGATAAAAATTCTAGTGGTCTCAAAGTGTTTAAGCAATTAAAGTTTTAATCAATATTCTAGTAGAATGATACCTATTTACAAACCGTATTTGAAACCATACAAGGCTTCGGCGTTAAAGGCAATTGAGGACGAGTGGATTAGCAACCACGGCATTTATGTAGATTTAGCCACAAATGCATTGAAAGAGTTATTAGGAGTACAATATTGTATATTAATGAATAATGGCACATCAACAACACACTGTTTATTTAAGGCTCTTAAATTCAAATACCCCCAAATTACTAAATTGTATGTACCCAATAACGTATTTATTGCACCATGGAATTGTGCGTTAATGGAATATGATAGCACACAATTGGAAGTGTTGAAATTGGACCCACTTACAATGAATATGGATACGTCAGAATCATATATACATAGTCTTGAGCATAATGCAGCAGTTGTAATAGTCCATAATTTAGGAAATATTATAAATGTTCCACGACTAAAACGCTTGCGCCCTGATTTGATTTTTGTGGAAGACAACTGTGAAGGATTGTTTGGAAAATACGAGGGAAAATACTCTGGTACAAGCGAAGCATCATTGTGTTCGGCAGTGAGTTTTTATGGAAACAAGACAATAACAACAGGCGAAGGTGGGGCCTTTTTCACAAATGACTTTGAGGTGTATAAATACATTAAAACGTATTATAGCCATGGTATGAGTGATGTACGATACGTGCATTGCATGCCTGGTACTAATTATAGAATGACTAATGTGCAAGCTGCATTTTTATACGACCAGATAAATGATATACAGTCTATTTTAAATCTCAAAATGACGTTGTATAACAATTATACAACATTACTTGCACCGCATATATCATCAGGTGTTGTACGTTTATTAACACCTGAGCCGCATACACAGCATTCACATTGGATGTATTCGTTATTTATTCAAAACCTCAATTACAATGATTTTGAACGTTACATGAATGACAAAAATGTACAAGTGCGTCCATTATTTTATGATATACATACTCATGCACATTTACAGGTTATTAAAAAGCATGAAACGTGTATAGATACTTCACTTAATTCAGGATGTATGATACCATCGTACCCCGAATTATCATACGAGGAGCAAAAGTATATTATTCATTGTATTAATGAATATATATTAATAAAACATACATTATAGTAGTTATGCGTAAGTTATTTAACAACCCGCCGCGCGGTGCTCATACATTCAAAGCAGGTTATGGTACAGCCGCAAAAGCCCGCAAAACAATTCGGCGCCTACGTTCTAAACCATGTACATATAGGCGCAGAGTGGCCGGCACTATGTATGCACGGGCAAAATACCATGCACATGCTACGGCAAACATGAAACAATCTATGAAAATTTATAAAGCATATTTGGCATCGTTAAAATGTTAATTAAGGCTTAACACTTGTGGTCTTTTGTTTTGCTTTGCTACGTTTTGGTTTTTCACTTTCCTCTTTGACAATTTCACTTACAACTTGTTCAGGTCCAGAAGGTACCGCAGTATCAACCTCAAATGTATAAGTGCCTATTAGTCCTCCCAAGGCCATTGCAACCTCATCTTTCAGCAATTTCACCATTCCAAGTGTCCCATCATATGCATCGAGTGCAGCCTTACGGTCAATCACGAGTTTGTTGTAAAGCAGCCGCAATCGCCCAGCAGCTCCTTCAAGGTACGCAGTTCCTTGACGAAGCCGCCCTTCAAGTCCAGCAGCAGCCCCTTGCTCGCCTGCCATACGAGCCTCCCAAATACGCCCAGCCACTTCTAATAGTTGCCCAATGACACCAAGTGTATAAGTCACAGGAATACCGCTGGTCAAAAACTCACCAACAAATACTAGGAGCCGTCCATCTTCTGTCCATTCAGTCCAGAAGCCAGATTTGCCATTGCTGCGAAGAGGAGCAGTCATAGCAATGAAAACACCAGCGCCAATTTCAGGGTGCTCTTTCATGTCTCGGTGGAACTTCACAAGCTCCTTTGATGGAACTGTATCAGCGTGAGCCTTGATTTCAAAATATACCCCCATTCCCCGCACATCCCCCTTATAGTCACACTGATGGCTCTCACCAGCTGTCCGCTCAAGGTGCCAGCCCATACCATCGGCGAGCTCTGCAAACTCTTCTTCGCCCTCCTTGCCTCGTAGAGCTGCATTCGCCTTGACCTTGCCACGGGCAAGAAGTTGCTCCTGGAGCTCCTTGACAACTATATCACGTTGTGCTTTCTCGCCCTTCAAGTACTCAATCATAGATTCTTTGTCAGCAATTGCACGGTCTCGCTCGCGATTACAGAATTCAACTGTGCGTTGAATATCAGAATTGCGACGTGCCTCTTCAGCCGCAGCAGCTGCACGAAGCGCATCAATCGTAGCACGAAGTTCGCATTGTGACCGTTCGGCTTCAGCTGCAGCAGTTGTGCGAATTGCTGCAGCACGCTCATCAGCAGCAGCTGCCATACCACCAATCTTTCCACGTAACTCTTCCAACTCCCCTAATAGTCCTGTACGTTCTTTACGGAGAACATCAAGTTCTAACGTTAGTTTCCTCTCAGTATCAGCAATCTTCTTTGCAGCCCGCTCTTGAATGAGCTGGTCATTAGCAGCTCCCGCGTGTTCTTCTTGGAGCTCACGAACAGCTTGAAAGCTTTTTACACCAAGTTCAAGGGCAGTTTGAATGTCATCTGATGATGCTGTTTCGTAAAAATCTGGAAGCTTCCAACTGCCACTAAGGGAGAATGTTACAGTTTGAAGAGATTCTTCACGTGTTTTATTTGTAAAACCCTTAGGCATATCTGGTTACTTAATTAGTGAGGCCAGACTTTAGATTTGTCAGCCTAAATCTGCATCGCTCTCTATAATTCTAGAGATGCTTACAGAAACATTGACACAGTTAGTACAGACGTATGGATTTCAGGGGGTGTATCAAGAGTTGATGCGTGTGTCAAATACGTTGTTGGCAAAATACAAATCTGAAATTTACTTTATTGAAAGTCTTGGGGTATCAAATACGACTCAGGAAATTCAAAATCAAGTAGATGAAAATACAAATAAAGAAATACAAATCACAAATGAAGTTGCACAGGTGGCAGTTGAAAAGGGCGAGGGAAAAGAAATACCAATTGTTGAAGCGCGCCCTCGTAAAATGAAGGTCATTCGCAAGGGTGGTCGTTTTATTAAGGTGGATGACCCTGTAGTAGAAACTCCTCATAATGAAGTTGTTGTAGTACAGAAGGTTGAAGAAATACAGCCAGTAAATACTGTGGTAGAAAATACGGTTGCGGCAAATACGGAAGGGAAGCGGACACCAAAAGAAATCAAGAAATGGCAGCGTGAGCAGGAATCCGCCCGACGCAAATACATGAAGGAGAATAACATTACTCTCAAGAGCGTTCTTATTGAGGACCAAATGCGGACTTATTTGAGTGAGGGTAAGACTTATGCGTGGATTGCGCGTGAAATTACGGGGCAAAAGGAAGAGGAGGTATCAAAATGGTGTCGCGAGCGAGGTCTAAGTAAATCAAATGTAAAATCTATGTGATAAATAGAATGGCAAGTAGATTTCAAATGGGCGATGAGGTAGTAATGGTCTCATCAAGGAGTCCGAATCCTACACTTGGCAGAATAGCAAGTAGTCCTGCTATAATACATGGGAGATATGGTACGCGAAATCCTAATCTATATGAGTTTGAAAATTATCCATATTCTAACTCTAACACGATGGTTACAAGACTTACACTAGGAAGTGAATTAATACCAATAGCATCTTATGGTGATAAAGTAGAAAATTTAAGAAGACGTCAAATGAATGAACATATTAGATTATATCAAAACAACAACAACTCGGATAATAACAGTAACTCCGAGAACTCAAATGGGAACAACAACGGAAGCGAGAACGAAAACGAGAATGGTTCCATAAGAAGTGGAAACAACAACGGACGCGAGAACAACAATAATAACAATAATGACAACAATTGGAACAACCTACCAGTAGCGCATTTACCAGCAAGAAGGAATGGTGGAAAGCGAAAGGGTGGTAAAACGCGTAAAAGCCGAAAGGGTGGTAAAAGGAATAATAAATGGCGTAAAAGTCA
>JACCDM010336374.1_pt1 | contig 10238 bp, 5 predicted proteins | sample 7445851 | NCBI WGS metagenome assembly JACCDM01 (sample SAMN15323438, study PRJNA562643) | freshwater metagenome | isolation source: river surface water | place: USA:Blue River Watershed | collected 2017-08-16
ATTGGATTGCCTTTGAAATTGCTGGCCGACTTTCCCGAAGTTCGCGAGCGCTGGCAAGCGGCCATGGGCCATGTGTTGGTGGACGAATACCAAGACACCAATGCCACACAGTACGAGGTGCTGAAACATTTGGTGGGTGAGCGCGCCCGGTTCACAGCAGTGGGTGACGATGATCAATCCATTTATGGTTGGCGCGGTGCTACGCTAGACAACCTCAAACGATTGCCGCAAGACTTTCCACAGTTGAAAGTGATCAAGCTAGAGCAGAACTACCGCTCCACCAGCGCCATCTTGCGTGCGGCCAACAATGTGATTGAACCCAATCCCAAGTTGTATCCCAAGACCCTGTTCTCTGAGCTGGGTGAGGGCGAGCCAGTCCGAGTGGTAGATGCTGACAACGAGGAACACGAAGCTGACCGAGTGGTGGCACGCATTCAATCTTTGCGCGCAGGCACCAGCACCACAGGGGGGGGTGTTCAATTCCGCGACTACCGTGAGTTTGCCATTTTGTACCGCGCCAATCACATCGCCAAGCCCTTTGAAAAAGCTTTGCGACGTGCGCAGATTCCCTACAAAGTGTCGGGCGGCCAAAGCTTCTTTGACCGCGCCGAAATCAAAGATCTGTGCGCTTGGTTTCGCTTGTGGGTGAACAACAATGACGACCCGGCATTCTTGCGCGCAGTGACCAGTCCCAAGCGTGGCATTGGCCACCAAACTTTGGCAGGTCTAGGTACCTTGGCCAGTCAATACAAACTGAGTTTGTTTGAAGCCTTGTTTTCTAACAGTCTAGGAAGCCGCTTGTCAGCTCGTGCCGTAGGCAGTTTGCATGAGTTTGGACGCTTCATGAATGATTTGGAATACCGTGCCAAACGCACCCATGGGGCTGAAGAAGCCAAGGCTTTTTTGCTGCAATGGCTAAAAGACATCGGCTATGAAAAGCATTTGTACGATGGCGAAGACAACGAAAAAGTAGCGGCTGCCCGTTGGACCAATGTGCTTGAGTTTTGCGATTGGATGTCTGGCCGCTGTGGTGGCACCATTGACGATGCCGCAGGCGTCAACATTGCAACCGAAACCAAATCTTTGCTAGAAGTAGCGCAAACCATTTCTTTGCTGTCAACTTTGAATGAACGCGAGCAAGACCCCAACGTGGTGACGCTGTCCACACTGCATGCTGCCAAAGGTTTAGAGTGGCCACACGTGATGTTGGTGGGCGTGAATGAAGGGCTACTGCCTTTCAAAATGGACGAAGACAACAAAGAGTCAATCAATGCTGAAGTGCACGCAGAAGGACAACTGACGCGCTTGCAAGAAGAGCGGCGCTTGATGTACGTCGGCATTACGCGTGCGCAGCGCTCACTGTCTGTCAGTTGGACCAAACGCCGCAAGAAGGGGCGCGAAACCATTGCCGCCTTGCCCAGCCGATTTATTGGCGAGATGGCGCTCGACAAAAATACGGTGAAAGAAGACCCGCGTGAAAAACTTCGCGCATTGCGTGCTGAGTTTGCAATGAAAGCCGCGGCCTCAGCTGCAAGCAAAGATTGAGTCGAGCTTGAGGCTGCGTTGCCTGTGCTTAAATTGTTGTGTTAAACAGGCAGTCCATTTTGACTTGAAGAGGCGCGAACGATCAAAGGGCTGGTCAATTGGCGAGAGGCTGGTTGTCTGCCCTGCATCACGTCCTGCAACGCTTGCAACAACGCCCTCGCTGCCACGTCCAGTGGTTGGTGAACTGTGCTAAGTGGCGGGAAACTGTGTCGTGCAGCATCCACATCGTCATAACCCACTACTGCAACATCTTCGGGCACCTTGAAACCTCGCGCATTGAGGACCCCCATGGCATTGATGGCGATCAAATCACTGGCGGCAAACAACGCATCGATGTGCTGCTGTTGATCGCAAAATTGATGCATGGCCTGTTGCGCTTCTAGCGGCGTAAAGGGTGATGCAATGCGCAACGCGGGATTGGGCTTAATGCCGTGCTGCGCCAGGGCGCGACAATAACCTTCGTAACGAAACTTGGCTTCGCCAGATTGAAAGTCGCCCATGAACGCAATGTGCTTGCGACCTAGTTGAATCAAATGCAGGGTGGCTTCATAGCCACCCATTGCGTTGTCGCTGCCCACACTGCAATACAGCTGATCTGGCAGCATGGCACCCCAAACCACCAAGGGTACTCGGCGTTTGGCCAATGCATTGAGTTGATCGTGGTGATTCCATTGACCCACCACCACCATGCCAGCCACTCGGCCTGAGTCGTACAGGGCGGCGCATTCGTCGAGGTGATCGGCATTCACACGGGACAAGAGCAAGTCGTATTGAGACTCGGTCATGGCGTCGGCCAAATGACCCAACATGGACAAGAAAAAGGGATCGGTCACTTGCATGCGCAATGCGGATTGATAAGGAATCACCAAACCCAAGGTGCGGTTCTCGCCACTGCGTAAGTTTTTTGCGCCTGCATGCACGGTGTACTGATGTGCCTGGGCCAAGGCCATGATTCGCTCGCGCGTTTCGGGGCGAATGGCTTCACTGCCATTGAGTGCACGCGACACCGTGGCCGTTGAAACACCTGCCAATTTGGCGATGTCTGACATTTGAAGTTTTCGTTTGTCCACTTATGAAAACATCAATAGAGAGGGTCGGTCAAGTCGTTACGCATGGTGCTTCAGTTGTTGGCTTGCCAGGCCTTCCACAGTTGCGCAATGTCAACTGCTGTTGCTTCGCCTTGCACACTGTCCCACATTTTGCTGGCCTCTTCTTTTTGTCCAGCCTTGAACAACGCGATGCCTGCATGCAAGCGTGTTTCTGCTTCACGGCGCAATCCACCCATGGCGATGGCTTTGCTGTAATGGGCTTGGGCCAGGTCCCACTTTTGTTTGGACGCGTAAACATCGGCCAAGCTGGCCAGTGCATTGGCATCTTTCGCTGACTTTTCAAGGGCTGGCAAGGCTTTGTCGTCTTCCGTCAAACGCTGTTGAATTTGTTGGCGTAATTTTTGGTGACTGGCTGCGTCGCTGCCTTTGCCCAACAAACCCGCGCTGTAAGCTTGCTCAACCATGCGAGAAGCTTCTGCAGGCAGGCCTGCTTTAAGGGCCAAATTGGCCATGTCAATGTATTCAATGGCGTCTTCTAAATTGCCGGTCAGTTCAAGCAATCGGTACAGGTCAAGATCAAAACGCGCATTGAAATTGGCTTGTCGGGCTAAGCGTGGAATCATTTCAGCCCAATATGCTTTTGAAGGGTAGTTCTGCAAGAGCATCTTCAAAGTGCTGTTGTAGCCCGCATCGTCTTTCAGTTGGCGCTGGCTGACGGCCATCAAACGCAAATCACTTTCTGATGTTTTGACTTTGGCGGCTTCATCCAAGCGTATTTTTTCTTTCACTTCTTGAATGACCTCATCATGGCGTTTCATGACCGATAGGGTTTGAATCAGGACGGGGCGGACAGATGGGTTGCTGCCTTCCATTTTCAAATACACGCGTGCCCAATCGACCACTCGCGTGTAGTCCTGTGCTTGCTGACTGGCATTGAGCAAGGACTCTATGAGGGGTCGCTTTTGCGCGGCAGGTGTCTCGGCGGGCATCTCTTGAATCAGGTTTTCAAGGGTACTGGCCGCCAACTTAAAGTTTTTCGCCTGAAGTGCTGCAACGGCCAAGGTGCGCTGAATGATGGGTTTTTCGACAGCTGTAATGCCCGGCATTGCCAGAGTTTGTTGAGACAGGGCCAAAGCATTTTCAATTTGTCCTGCCTTCATGGCATCTTGTGCAGCTTGCAAAGACTTGGCCACTTCAGGACGGACGGTCACTTGCACTTGCGCTTGTGCTTGTGCTAGCGCACTGAAAGTGACGCCGAGGCAAAACAGTGCAACTGAAAATAATGGGGTTAATTTGGAAATTTTCATAACGGAATCTTCTAAAGGGCTGCGCAACTGTAACGACAGACCGGCTGTAATTTTGGTACAAGAAATGAGATTTTCCGCTATTTTGGCTACCTTGCAAAACGCAATTGCAATGCTATTTACTTCTAAAGTACTCACCTATTAGCGGTTTTATTTCTACAACATCTAGGGTATTTCCCAAGTGAAAGATTATCTAGTTTTACTACACAATCACTTCGTGCAATCGTTTACATGAAGTTTCCAAAGGGCGGCACACCTCTTTTTTTCTCAATCTAAGGTCAAAAGAATGACACAAACCAATCAAAAATCGCGCAAAGCGGTAAGGCAAAGCGGCTTCCAAGTCAGCCCAGTAGCGGCTGGCTGCGCTGTTTTGTTGATCAGCGTTGCAGGCGCTACACATGCGCAACAAGTCAGCAGCGAAGTGGTCGTGACGGGTATCCGTGCATCGATTGAAAGCGCCATTGCAACAAAACGCAATGCCGATGGCATTGTTGAGGCTCTGAACGCCGAAGACATCGGTAAGTTGCCTGACACCACAGTTGCTGAATCTGTCGCACGCTTGCCTGGTGTCACAGCACAACGTAACAAATCAACCGGCCGTGCTCAATCTGTGAGCGTGCGCGGTATGTCTCCCGACTTCAACGGCGCTTTGCTGAATGGTCGTGAACAAGCGTCCACCGGCGACAGCCGTGGCGTTGAGTTTGATCAGTTTCCCGCTGAACTGCTCGGTTCTATCGTGATTCACAAGACGCCAGAGGCTTCTTTGGTTGGCCAAGGTCTGGCTTCTACGATCGATCTGCGCACTGTGCGCCCTTTGGACTTCAACAAACGCACGTTCTCTGCCAACGTTCGCTCACAGCGCTCAGGCATTGACTCTGGCGCTGGCGAAGGCAAAGGCGATCGCCAATCTTTCTCCTACGTTGACCAATTTGCAGACCGCACTTTGGGTATTGCTCTAGGCTACACCAAGTTAAAAGACGAAGGTGCTGAGCAGTTGAAGTTCAACTCTTGGGGTGGCTGGAACCGTGACATCAAGTACAACGGCCAAGACGTCAAGATTCCCGGTGGCTTTACCGCTGACACAGAACAAAGCACCTCCAACCGCGAAGGTTTGATGGCTGTTGTTCAATACAAGCCCAACAAAGACTTCGAAACAGTCCTGGATGTGTTCTCGTCCAAAGGAACTTTTGCGTTGAAGAAAACTGGCTTGGAAGGCGCTTTCTTAGAGAACGCTTCTTATGACCCCGCCGGTAAATTGTTGCCTGGCGCTGTCGTGAATTCTGCTGGTTTTGTCACCAGTGGCACCATGGACGGCTACAAGGGCGTGGTCCGTAATCACTTGGAATCAGGCGACGATAAACTCGACTCCTTCGGCTGGAACACCAAGTTCAAAGCGGGTGACTGGAAGGCCAATGCTGACATTTCTCAGTCCAAGGTGTCCCGCATCAGCTCGCGCTATGAAACCACGGCCGGCTTGCCAGGCGACGGCAACACCACCGGCAAAACCGACACCATATCTTGGTCTGGCTTTAACGGCAACAACTTGGCTGACACACTGTTCAAAACAGGTTTGAGCTATGCCGATCGCTCACAAATAAAGCTGACCGACGTGAACGGTTGGAGTGGTGGCCCTTCATCACCTCAAGCAGGTTATGTGGCGATCCCTGAGGTTTCTGACAAGGTGGACAACGTTCGCTTCTCAGGCCGTCGTAGCGTGGACTACGGTCCAATTTCTTCCGTTGAAATTGGCGCCAACTTTTCAGATCGTACCAAAGTACGAACCACTCAAGAAGGCCGCTTGGTCGTGAAAGGTGGCGACCCTTATGCAGGCGCAGCTGTACCAGGCACAGCCACCAATGTAGCTGGTACCACTGGCTTGGCTGTAGTGTCTTGGGACCCACGTGGCTCATTGGGGACCATTTATGACTTGGCTAAAAAGGTGGACAGCGACATCTTGAACAAAGACTGGTCCGTCAAAGAAAAAGTCACCACCACTTACATTAAAGGCGACATGGACGGAACACTGTTCGGCATGCCCTACCGCGGCAACGTGGGTGCACAAATGGTCAATACAGACCAAAGCTCTACAGGCTTTAACGTGAACCGTGCAACTTGCACAGGCAACACAGTGGCCACATGTCCCGGCATTTCTGTTGGCAATGGCAAAACCTACAGCGACTTTAACCCCAGTCTAAACCTGAACTTTGATGCAGGCAGTGACCAAGTACTGCGCGTTGGTTTGGCCAAAGTGTTGGCACGCCCCAACATGGGCGACATGCGCTCCAGCATGAACTTCAGCTATGACAGCACCAAGGGAACATACACAGGTGACGGTGGTAATCCTGAACTGGAACCCTTCCGCGCTAAATCATTTGATGTGTCGTACGAAAAGTATTTCGGCAAGAAGGGTTATGTGAGCATCGCTGGTTTCTATAAGAACCTAGACACATACATCCTGAAAACAGCCACACCGTTTGACTTCAAGGCTTATGCACCTACTGGTTTACCTTACGGTACCAAGGGCATGCTGACGCGTCCGATCAATGGCCAAGGTGGTGATATCAGCGGCGTAGAACTGGCCATCAATGTGCCCTTCTCCATGTTGACGCCTGCATTGGATGGCTTTGGTGTGATGGCGAACATGTCTAGCACTTCCAGCAACGTGAACTTACCTACCAGTGCATTCAATACGAATGACATTGGCCGCGACAAAATTCCATTGCCAGGCTTGTCTAAAAACGTGAACAACTTGCGCTTCTACTACGAGAAGAGCGGCTTCCAATTTGCGGTTGCTGGCCGTCAGCGCTCCGACTTCTTGGGCGAGATCAGCGACTTCCAGGACAACCGTCAGTTGACCTTCATCAAAGGCGAAACTGTGGTCGACTTGCAAGCCGGTTATGAGTTCCAACAAGGTCCTGCCAAAGGTTTGTCAGTGTTGTTCCAAGTGAACAATGCAAGCAATGCGCAGTTCCAACGCTACAGCAACACGCCTGACAACATCGTAGAGAAAGTCAAATACGGCAAGATCTACTTGATGGGCGCAACTTACAAGTTCTAATTTGAATTTGTCATTTAACCTTCCTCAAACCTTTAGATTTGAGTGAAGTTAAAGTAAGGGGAGGACTTGTCCTCCCCTTTTTACATGCTTGGTATTGAACATGCAAACCCCCTTAATTCAAAACATTGTGATCGTTGGCGGCGGCACCTCTGGTTGGATGACAGCGACCGCCTTGGCCAGTGTGCTACGCGGCAAATACAACATCCGCTTGGTGGAATCGGATGAAATCGGTATTGTGGGTGTGGGTGAAGCCACCATCCCCATGATTCAACGCTTTAACAAAGTGGCTGGCATCGATGAAAACGAATTCTTAAAAGCCACCTACGGCACTTTCAAATTGGCCATTGAGTTTGTCAATTGGGGCCAAATGGGCGATCGCTACATGCACGGTTTTGGCGCCATTGGCCAAGACCTCTGGACTGTGCCCTTTGATCAGTATTGGCACAAGATGCGCGCTGCTGGCAAGGCCGCAGACCTGGGCAGTTATTCCATCACCCGCGCGGCAGCGCGCGCCAACAAATTCATGCGACCCGATTTGTCGGTACCCAACTCACCCTTAGGCGAAATCACCTACGCGTATCACTTTGATGCCAACCTGTATGCCAAGTACTTGCGCAAACTGTGTGAAGCGCGTGGTGTGGTTCGCACCGAAGGCAAGATTACCCAAGTGTCACAACGCGCCATCGATGGTCATGTTGATGCGGTGGTGTTGGCCAGTGGTGAACGCGTCGAAGGCGACTTGTTCATCGACTGCTCTGGCTTTAGAGGCCTTTTAATTGAAGAAACTTTGAAGACCGGCTATGAAGATTGGACGCACTGGCTGCCCTGCGACCGTGCGCTGGCTGTACCTTGCGAATCTGCGCCCAAGCTATTGCCCTACACCCGCTCTACCGCGCACAAAGCGGGCTGGCAATGGCGCATTCCATTGCAGCATCGCATTGGCAATGGTCATGTATTTTGCAGCCAACACATCAGCGAAGACGAAGCCGCAGCCACCTTGTTGTCTAACCTTGATGGCAAGCCCTTGGCAGACCCACGCTTGATCAAATTCAACACGGGCATGCGCAAAAAGGCTTGGCATAAAAATGTGATTGCCATTGGACTGTCGAGTGGTTTCTTGGAACCCTTAGAGTCCACCAGCATTCACTTGATTCAAGCGGCCGTGGCCCAACTGATTGATTTTTTTCCCGACCAAGGTTTCAGCCAAATCGACATTGACACCTACAACGCACAAAGCCGCTTTCAATTTGAGCGCATTCGCGATTTCATCATCTTGCACTACCACGCCAACCAGCGCACCGACTCCGAGTTTTGGAAAGCCTGTGCCCACATGGCGGTGCCTGATTCACTCAAAGAGAAAATTGCCTTGTACCAAACACACGGTCGCATTTTCCGGTTCAATGAAGAGCTGTTTTCCCAAGTGGGTTGGCTACAAGTCATGGAAGGACAAAATTTAAAGCCCTCTCGTTACAACCCTTTGGTGGACTTGCAAGACGAGGGCAGCATCCAAGAGTATTTGGAGAGCGTTCGCAATGTGATTGCCAAGTGCGTAGACTTTATGCCCGACCATGCAGAGTACATTGCAAAGCACTGCGCGGCAACCGCCATGTCATAACGTGCTTGCAACAGGCCACTGTTGCAAGCATTTAACCTCAGTCAACTTAACTGGTTTGAATTTGGTATTCCCAAGCACCCAACTTGCGAGGTCTGCCGTGCAAATTAAAGGTCTGATTCTGGGCACTTAAATTCACTTGCACGGACACCACATCGATGCCCTTCTGGCGGCGAAAAGCCAGTATGTGCGGGTTCTCCACATCAAACACCTCAACCGCAGCACCTGATGCGCCATTGTGCAGTGCGGGGTGTTTCTTTTTCATCGCTAGCAGAGTGGTGTACAACTTTTCATGCTTAAAGGTTTGCCACTCAATGGTATCTTTCTCAAAGAACTGCAGCATTTTGTGGAGCCCTGATTCTTGTCCGCTGTACACCAAAGGCATGCCAGGCAGGGTGGCCGCCAACATGGCCATGGCGGCAAAGGCTTCCCCAAAATGTGCGGCATCGTGGTTGTGCCACGAATTGGTGTCATGGTTGGCCGTGAAGGTCATGCGGTACGCATCAGCTGGAAACTCGGCCTTGGCTGCAGCCAAATAAGCTTTGAGGTCGCGCACATCGCCATGGCCACTGGCGATTTTTTTGAGGACATCTTGCAAGGCCCAGTCGTAGGTCATGTCAAACGCTTGATCGTGCAATTGGGCGTTGTCTGACTCGGCCAACATGAACATGGGTTTTAGCGCATCTAACTTTGTGCGCGCTTGCTGCCAAAACTTAAGCGGCAACAAATCGGCCACATCGCATCGAAAACCATCGATGTCAGCTTCTTTTACCCAGAACTGCATGGCTTGGATCATGGCCGTCCACAAAGGCTTTTGACTGTAGTCCAGCCCCACCACATCTGACCAGTCTTCTAGTTCGGTGCCATTGTTGTATTGGTAGCTGTGGATATTGCCCTTGTCGTTCTTGAGATACCAATCGGGATGTTGCTTAACCCACGCATGGTCCCATGCAGTGTGGTTGGCCACCCAGTCAATGATGACCTTCATGCCCATGGCGTGCGCCTGTTGCACCAGCGCCTTGAAGTCCTTAAGTGTGCCAAATTCCGGATTGACCGCCGTGTAGTCGGCCACGGCGTAATAACTGCCCAATTTGCCTTTGCGCTTGAGTTTGCCAATTGGCTGAATGGGCATTAGCCACAAAATGTCCACACCCATCTGGTGCAAGCGTGGCAAGTGGGAGGCAAATGCGTTCAGTGTGCCCTCTGGCGTGTACTGACGAACATTGACTTCGTAAATGTTGGCGCTGCGCGACCAGCCAACGTGCTCAAAAAAATTCATATCTCTCAGATTACCTACTTTGAAGCCGAATTCGTACCCCAGACCCAAGCACCTAGAGGCGGCAGGGTAACGGTCATTTGTGAGCCCTGACGATTCACATCGCCATTGCCCCACCAAACAGCACCTTCTTTTCCATGAGCCAATGCAGGTAAATTGAAAGTGTGCGTTTGCGCTTGTTGGCTGTTGTTGACTGCCACCAGTGCTAAATCACGCTCCCAAAGCCTTGCCAAAACAACAACGTGCGGGGTGCTGAGCAAAGGGGCCAACAACACGCCCCGACGCAGCACCTTCTTTTCTTGTCGCAGTTTGAGCAAAGATTTGAAATCTTGCCTTAAAGCCATGTCAGGCTGTCCGCCCTGATCGGCCCATGGGTACGGCATGCGATTGTAAG
>JACCDM010756850.1_pt1 | contig 10233 bp, 21 predicted proteins | sample 7445851 | NCBI WGS metagenome assembly JACCDM01 (sample SAMN15323438, study PRJNA562643) | freshwater metagenome | isolation source: river surface water | place: USA:Blue River Watershed | collected 2017-08-16
CCTGCTGAGTTCGTAATAGAAATAATAATGTTGTTGAATGACGCCTTGATGTGTACTTGTCCTGCCGGCTCAACTACTACCACCCTTTTTTTGGCTTTGTCTTTTCTTTTTGCTTGTGCCATACTTGTTTATAGAATTACTGGATCTCACGACCCTTTATATTACTTAGTTACCTTCTTTTTGTTAGCAACAGTTTTTCTTCTTCCTTTTCTGGTACGAGAGTTGTTCTTAGTACGTTGACCACGTAAAGGTAATCCCTTACGGTGACGTAGACCTCTGTAACAACCAATGTCCATTAAACGCTTAATGTTTAATTGGATCTCAGACTTTAACTGTCCTTCTGTCTTGAACTCAGCAGCGATGATCGCACGGATAGCGCTAGCCTCTGTGTCATTCCATTCTCCTGCTTTTTTGTCCCAAGAGATCGAAGCGTTAGTTAAGATTTTTTGAGCAGTGCTACGACCAATACCAAAGATATAAGTCAATGCAATCTCTCCTCTTTTTTTATCGGGAATATCAACCCCAGCAATACGAGCCATATAGATAATTTATTGTTTTAAAATTCGATTTATGATTATCCTTGTCTTTGCTTAAACTTAGGATTCTTTTTGTTGATGACATAAAGTTTCCCGTGACGACGAATCACCTTACATTCGGCACTACGTTTCTTAATTGACGCTTTAACTTTCATTTTTATAAAAATTTAATACTATTCTTATTTATATCTGTAAACAATTCTTGCCTTACTTAAATCATAAGGAGACATTTCTAACTTCACCTTATCACCAGGTAAAATCTTGATGTAATTCATTCGCATTTTGCCAGAAATATGCGCAATCACTTGATGCGTATTTTCTAACTCCACACGAAACATCGCGTTCGAAAGAGCTTCCAAAATTATTCCGTCTACTTCTATCGAGGACTGTTTAGCCATATTCTTTTTATATATTCAACAATTCTGTTGATGTTTTTAATACTTCTTCGATATAAGAAAAAGTGGTTAAAATATCCGCTTGATCTTTACCGACAGCTACAGTATGCTCAAAGTGAGCTGAAGGTTTACCATCGCGAGTACGGATCGTCCAACCGTCCTTATCCATCACAATGTTTTTCTGGCCTAAATTAATCATCGGTTCGATAGCAATTACCATTCCTTCTTTTAACTTTGGACCTTCTCCTTTTCTACCATAGTTTGGAACTTCCGGACTTTCGTGTAAGTTCTTACCAACACCATGACCCACTAGTTCGCGTACTACACCATATCCTAACGACTCGGTAAATACTTGAACGGCAGATCCGATATCTCCAGTTCTCTTACCAGCTACAGCCTGGTTTATTCCAACATATAAAGACTCTTTTGTCTTTATTAATAATTTCTGTGTTTCTTCAGCTACCTGACCTACTGCATACGTGTAAGCACTATCTGCATGAAACCCATTTTTATAAACTCCTGCATCAATTGCTATGATGTCACCATCCTTCACAATCAACTTCCCCGGCAATCCATGAACAACTACATCGTTCACAGAGATACACAAAGAATATGCATAGGTTTTACTTCCTACCTTATAATTTAAAAAAGAAGGATGCGCTCCGTTGTCTTTAATAAATTCTAAAGCGATTTTATCTAACTCCAAAGTACTAACTCCAGGCTTAATTGCTTTTGCTACTTCAGCATGACACTTGCCTAAAATTTCACCATTCTGACGAATGATGTTACATTCTTCTGGAGACTTAAGATAAATCATCTCTTATTTACCAATCACTTCTGAGCGACCTCTCACTCTTCCTGATTGCATTAATCCTTCGTATTTTCTCATCAACAAATAACTTTCTATTTGTTGTAACGTATCTAAAACTACACCTACCAAGATTAGTAAAGAAGTTCCTCCAAAAAAGGAAGCAAAACCTCTTGTTACACCAAATAAATTGGCGATAGCAGGCAAGATTGCTATGATCGAAAGCATTACAGCACCTGGCAATGTAATACGATCTAAAATCGTAGCAATGAAATTTGATGTCTCTTCACCTGGCTTAATTCCTGGTACAAATCCACCCCCTCTTTTCATATCATCTGAAATTTGAGTTGGATTAATAGAAATAGCCGTATAGAAGAACGTAAATAAAATAATCAATGTTGCAAACAATACATTGTACTGCCAAGTAGTAAAATCACCGAAAGCTTGAGCTACCGATTGTGCTACTTCACTCTTATCAGCAAATGATTGAGCTACTAAACCTGGAATAAACATCAAGGCCTGAGCAAAAATAATTGGCATTACACCTGAAGCATTTAACTTCAAAGGAATGTATTGACGCTCACCACCAACTGCTGATGTTTTAGCTCCAACAACTTGTTTAGCATATTGAACAGGAATACGACGAACGGCTTGAACCACCATTACAGCACCCATCACAACAAAGAATAGAGCGATAACTTCAACAATAAATAATAAAGCACCTGACATTCCACGGGAAGAAGCTTCTTGAAGTAAAGCTGAAGGGAATCGAGAAACGATTCCAATCATGATCAACATAGAGATACCGTTTCCAATACCTTTGTCAGTAATCTTCTCTCCTAACCACATACACAACATAGTACCACCTACTAGGATAGCTACACCATATAAACGGAAAAACCAAGGATCAACCATGATTGCTTCAGTAGGGATAGTTACTTGTAAATAGGTAAAACCTTGAGCTGCTGTAACGAAAATAGTTAAAATACGTGTAATCTGATTCAATTTTTTACGACCAGCTTCTCCATCTTTCTGCATTTTTTGAAAATACGGTAGAGCGATTGTTAATAATTGAATTGCGATAGACGCAGAAATGTATGGCATAATACCTAAAGCAAATACCGAAGCATTACTAAGAGCTCCTCCTGAAAACATATTTAACAACCCAAACAATCCACCGTCTCCGGTTTGTGTTAATTTAGTTGCATCTACACCAGGAAGGGCAATGTATGATCCCAATCTAAAGAAAGCAAGAAAAAGGAGCGTATTGAAAATACGTCCTTTTAATTCTTCGATAGAAAAAATATGCTTGAAAGTTGTAAATAACTTATTCATCTGCTGATTTTAGAGGATTAGTCAACAATAGCTTGTCCACCTGCAGCTTCAATAGCAGCCTTAGCAGATGATGAGAATCCTTTAGCATGTACTTCAACAGCTGAAGTAATAGCACCACGATTCAAAATTTTAACTAAATCAGATTTAGAAACCAATCCGTGAGTGTATAAAGCTTCGAAATCGATCACTTTCAATTTGTACGTATCAGCTAAAGCCTGTAACGTATCTAAATTGATAGCTTTGTATTCAACGCGGTTGATGTTTTTGAAACCAAACTTAGGAACACGACGTTGCAAAGGCATTTGACCACCTTCAAAACCACGCTTACGAGAATAACCCGAACGTGACTGAGCACCTTTGTGTCCACGAGTGGAAGTTCCACCTAAACCTGAACCTTGTCCACGACCAACTCTTTTTCTTGTTTTTACTGACCCTTCTGCAGGTCTTAATGATGATAATTTCATTTTATTTGGGGCTTAGCGCTGTTTAAAAAAAAACAACTCGCAAAATTACTAAATATTTTCAACAACAATTAAGTGGTTTACGGCACGAATCATTCCAGCGATAGCAGGATTTAATTCAACCTCAACACTTTTACGGATTTTTCCTAATCCTAAAGCTTGGATGGTACGCTTTTGTACTTCCGGGCGCTTAATTGCACTTTTAACTTGTGTGATCTTAACCTTCGACATTTTATCTTCCTAATTAAGAGGTACAGGACCTCGGATTATCCATTAAATACTTTTGCAACTGAAATTCCGCGTTGGAAAGCTACACTGTGTGGGGCTCTCATTTTAACCAAAGCATCAATAGTTGCTTTTACCACGTTGTGTGGATTTGAAGAACCTTTTGATTTAGCTAGGACATCATGAACACCTGCAGATTCTAACACCGCACGCATCGCACCACCAGCGATCAATCCAGTACCCGGAGCTGCTGGCTTCACTAAAACGAAACCACCAGAGAATTTACCTAATTGCTCGTGAGGAACTGTGTTCTTCAATAAAGGAATTTGGAATAAGTTTTTCTTTGCATCTTCAATTCCTTTAGTGATAGCATCTGTAACTTCATTTGCTTTACCTAAACCATATCCAACGATACCTTTACCATCGCCTACTACAACAATAGCAGAAAAACTAAAACGACGACCCCCTTTTACTACTTTAGCAACACGGTTAATCGCTACTACTTTCTCCTTCAATTCACCCTCGTTTACCTTAACAGGTTTTGCTTGTAAATGTGACATATTTCTTCTTAAAATTGTAAGCCACCCTCGCGAGCGCCTTCTGCTAATGATTTAATTCTACCGTGATATAAATATCCATTACGGTCAAAAACGACCTTAGTAATTCCAGCTGACTTCGCTTTCTCAGCGATTGCTTTTCCTACTTTAGTTGCTGCCTCAATGTTATTGTTTACTTTTCCTTTAACATAAGAAGTAGCAGATGCCAAGGTTTTGCCTTGATTATCGTCAATTATCTGCGCATAAACTGCTGTATTAGAACGGTACACCGTTAAACGTGGACGCTCTGCAGTACCCGAAAGTTTACCTCGGATTGATTTTTTTATGCGATTTCTACGTGAATCTTTTAAAGTTGCCATTTTTTATTCTTTTTGTGGATTTCCGACCCACTATTTAAAACTATTTTTTACCACCAGTTTTACCAGCTTTGCGGCGAACTTGCTCACCAACAAAACGAACACCTTTACCTTTGTAAGGCTCAACTGGACGTAATGATTTAATTTTTGCAGCTACTTGACCAATTAATTGCTTGTCAATACCTTCCAATACAACCATTGGATTCTTTCCTTTTTCCATTGCAGTAGCAACCTTCAATTCAGAAGGGATCGCCATGAAAATAGCATGCGAATAGCCTAAGTTCAACTCAAGAATATTACCTTGATTTGCAGCCTTATAACCAACACCAATGATTTCCATTTCTCTTTTGAAACCTTCACTAACACCAACAACCATGTTGTTTACCAATGAACGATAAAGTCCATGTAATGCTTTGTGACGTTTTTGTTCAGTAGGACGCTTAACGGTTAATACGTTACCATCCTGCTCAAGAGTAATATCAACATCCACTTGCTGTGACAAAGTACCTTTTGGTCCTTTAACTGTCACTAAATTAGCAGGGCTAACCTCTACCGTTACACCGGCAGGAACATTGATAATTTTGTTACCTATTCTAGACATTGTAAAATATTTGTGCTTAAATTATGAGCAAAGCTCTTTTCAGCGTTAAAAATTAATAAACGTAACACAATACTTCACCACCAACGTGTAAAGTACGAGCTTCTTTATCTGTAATTACTCCTTTCGAAGTAGATAAGATTGCAATTCCCAATCCATTTAATACTCGTGGTAATTCTTCTGCACCTTTGTACTTACGTAAACCTGGTTTAGAGATACGAGTTAAATTGATAATTGCAGGTTGTTTTGTTACTGGATTATATTTCAACGCAATTTTAATAGTTCCTTGAACATTGGAATCATCAAACTTGTAGTTGGCGATATATCCTTTATCAAACAATACCTTTGTAATCTCCTTTTTAATATTAGAAGCAGGAATCTCAACTACCCTATGGCGAGCCTTAAGGGCATTTCTCAATCGGGTCAAATAATCTGCTATAGGATCTGTCATTGTCTTTAAATTTTCCGCAAACCTCTTAAAAAGGCCTGCAAAATTACAAAAATGAATTTAATTAATCAAATTTTATTACCAGCTTGATTTAGTTACACCTGGAATTAATCCTGAGGAAGCCATTTCGCGGAACGTCACACGACTAATTCCGAATTTACGCATATATCCACGAGGACGTCCGGTTAACTTACAACGGTTGTGTAAACGTACCGGAGAAGCATTTTTTGGAAGTTTGTCTAATCCAACATAATCTCCCGCAGCTTTCAAAGCAGCTCTTTTGACTGCATATCTAGCTACCGCTGCTTCGCGCTTTCTTTCTCTTGCTTTTACTGACTCTTTAGCCATTTTTTTTCAATTTATTAAGTTAAAAGCCTAAGGCTGTTATGATCTTTTAATGTTTGCGAAAGGCATTCCGATTGCAGCTAATAAAGCATAAGATTCTTCATCAGTTTGAGCAGTCGTAACAAACGTAATATCCATACCAGAGATTTTAGCTACCTTATCGATAGAAATTTCAGGGAAGATAATTTGTTCTTTCACACCTAAAGTATAGTTTCCTCTACCATCAAAACCTTTTTCAGAAACTCCTTTGAAGTCACGTACACGAGGTAATGAAACAGTAGTTAAACGATCTAAAAATTCATACATACGATTTCCACGTAAAGTTACTTTAACACCGATTGGCATATTTTCACGTAACTTAAAGTTTGAAATCGCTTTCTTTGAAATAGTAGCAACAGCTTTTTGTCCAGCGATCAAAGTGATCTCATCAATAGCTACATCAACTAATTTCTTGTCAGCAACAGCTGCTCCAACACCTTTGTTGATTACAATTTTAGTAATCTTAGGTACCTGCATAACGGACTTGTACTGAAACTTTTCTTTCAAGCCTGGTACAACTTCCTTTACATAACGATCTTTAATTCTTGGTACTGCCATTTTTTTATATTGTGGATTTCCGACCCACTATTTTAAATTATCCAATAAATTTACCTGTCGACTTTGAATAACGCTGTAATTTACCTTTGTCATTCAATTTACGACCCGTACGCACTGGCTTGCCATTTTCAACAACCATAAGGTTTGAAATATGAATAGAACCTTCGCGTTTTTCGATACCGCCTTGAGGATTGCTTGCAGAAGGCTTAACGTGCTTAGTCTGTAAGTTTACTCCTTCAACAATTGCACGAGACTTTTCTGTGATCACTGCTTTGATTACTCCTGTCTTACCTTTTGAGTTTCCAGCAATAACCATCACATTATCACCTGCTTTGATGTGCAATTTAGTTTGCTTATTATTATTTTCCATTGTCTGATTTATCCTATTGGTTACCCAATGTTTAATTCACCTAATTATAAAACCTCTGGTGCAAGTGAAACAATTTTCATAAAACCAGCCTCACGTAATTCACGAGCTACTGGACCAAAAATACGTGTTCCTCTTGGCTCATCATTGTTGTTTAACAACACAGCTGCATTATCTTCAAAGCGAATATAGGTTCCATCCTTACGACGGATTTCTTTTTTCGTACGAACCACAACAGCTCTTGAAACAGTACCTTTCTTCATATTCGAAGAAGAAAGTGCCGACTTAACAGAAACTACAATCTTATCTCCTACTGAAGCATATCTTTTTCCAGTACCGCCCAAAACGCGAATTACCAAAACTTCTTTTGCTCCAGAATTATCCGCTACACCCAATCTAGATTCTTGCTGTAACAGTAGCTTATATCTTTAAAATTAAAATTTATTTAACAAGGGGTTGATTATTTCGCTTTTGCGATTACCTCAACCAATCTCCAACGCTTATTCTTAGAAAGCGGACGAGTTTCCATCACTTTAACTGTATCACCGATACCACACTCATTTTTCTCATCGTGTGCCATCAACTTTGTAGTTTTTTGTACGAATTTTCCGTACAAGGGATGCTTAACCTTACGGTCTACAGCAATCGTGATAGACTTATCCATCTTATCACTTACTACCCTCCCAATCCTTACTTTTCTTAGATTTCTTTCCATGGTTGGACTTTGTTAAACAATTGGTCGTTAGCGAATTTGAAACGACCTATTAAGTTAAAAAATTAATTAAGCTTGTGATTTTACGCTTAAAGCAGTGTTTAAACGTGCAATCAAACGACGAGTTTGACGGATTCTCATTGGATTCTCGATTGGTGAAATAGCGTGAGCTAATTTCAAACGATCCAAATTCTCCTGTTCGTTAACGATTAATTTCGCTAACTCTTCAACTCCTAATTTGTTTATTTCTGCGTTTTTCATAACAATTTTGGATTCCTCCTGATAAACTATTCTTGGTAATCTCTACGAACAACAAACGTAGTACGCAATGGTAACTTTTGTGCTGCTAAACGTAAAGCCTCTTGTGCTAAAGCTAATGGAACTCCAGCGGATTCAAATAAGATCGTACCCGGACGAACATTGGCAACCCAATATTCAGGAGCACCCTTACCCTTACCCATACGAACCTCTGCAGGTTTCTTTGTTATAGGCTTATCTGGGAAAATACGAATCCAAACCTGGCCTTCACGCTTCATTGCACGCGTTACAGAAATACGAGCAGCTTCAATCTGACGAGCTGTTATACGACCTGGCTCCAAAGATTTGATAGCGAAAGATCCAAAATCAATTTCGTGTCCGCGGGTAGCAAGTCCTCTTACGCGGCCTTTTTGTTGCTTACGAAATTTCGTTCTTTTTGGTTGTAACATTTTAGTATTAGTCTAATGTCTGTCAATTTGTTTTTCAAATTATCTCTTGTTGCGGCCTCCACGAGCACCAGCACCACCTTTACGGTCTCCAGAATCTGCTCCTTCACCACGGCGACCTCCACGTCCACGACGGTCATCGTCACGACCACCACGTGGTCCACGATCTCCACCACGACCTTCAGAGCCTCCTGGAAGATTAGCTAAATTAGCATTTGGAGATAAATCACGCTTTCCATAAACTTCACCACGGAAAATCCATACCTTAATACCGATTTTACCGTATACAGTTAATGCTTCAGAAACTGCGTAATCTACGTCTGCACGTAATGTATGCAAAGGTATACGACCTTCTTTATAGCCTTCAGAACGTGCCATCTCAGCACCACCTAAACGACCTGATAATTTTAATTTAATTCCTTGAGCTCCTACGCGCATCGCTGAAGCAATCGCTTGCTTCATCGCACGACGGAAAGAAATACGAGCTTGTAATTGTTGAGCAATAGCCTCACCCACTAATTTTGCATCGATTTCAGGACGCTTGATTTCAAAAATATTGATTTGAACATCCTTTCCTGTGATACTCTTTAATTCTTCTTTTAACTTATCAACTTCAGCACCATTCTTTCCAATAACCACACCCGCCCGAGCCGTGTTGATTGTTAACGTAATTCTTTTTAAGGTACGCTCAATAATAACTTTTGAGATTGATCCTTTTGGAATACGCGCTGCAACGTACTTTCTGATTTTTTCGTCTTCAACTAATTTATCAGCGAAAGTCTTGCCTCCGTACCAGTTGGAATCCCAACCTCTTACGATACCTAATCTTAAACTAACTGGGTTAATTTTTTGTCCCATTTCTTATATTATCTAATAGTTTATTATTCTGCTGTGTTCGTTTCCAATGCAGGAGCTGCCGAAGAAGCTACTACCAAAGTAATGTGATTTGAACGCTTCAAGATTCTGTGTCCTCTTCCTTGCGGTGCCGGACGCAAACGCTTCAATGAAGCCCCACCATCTACAAAAATCGTTTTGATGAATAAATCAGCATCTTCGATCTTAGCATTCTCATGCTTATTTTGCCAGTTTGAAACCGCCGATAAAAGACACTTCTCGATCGCTTTCGCACCTACTTTTGGCTCAAATTTTAAAATACCCAATGCTTTGGATACTTTTTGTCCACGTACCATATCCGCTACTATTCGCATCTTCTGAGGCGAGGTAGGAATATTTCTTAATTTAGCAACTGCTTCCATTTTTTAGAATATCTGTTTAAGCTGGTCCTAAAACCATTCTTTTACTTTTTACCTTTGTCTTTTTTCGCGATATGACCACGGAAATTACGAGTTGGGGAAAACTCTCCTAATTTATGACCAACCATATTTTCAGTTACATACACTGGAATAAATTTATTTCCATTGTGAACTGCAAATGTGTGACCAATGAAATCTGGAGAAATCATCGAACGTCTAGACCATGTTTTAATCACAGACTTCTTTCCAGAGTCATTCATAACCTGTACCTTGTTATCAAGGCGGTAATCAATGTAAGGACCTTTTTTTAATGAACGTGCCATCTACTATTTTTTTCTTCTACTGATGATAAGACGATTTGTATGTTTCTTTGGATTACGAGTTTTCTTACCCTTAGCCAATAAACCTGTACGTGAACGAGGGTGACCTCCAGAAGCACGGCCTTCACCACCACCCATTGGGTGATCAACTGGGTTCATTACAACACCACGAACACGTGGACGACGACCCAACCAACGCTTACGACCTGCTTTACC
>JACCDM011008845.1_pt1 | contig 10228 bp, 13 predicted proteins | sample 7445851 | NCBI WGS metagenome assembly JACCDM01 (sample SAMN15323438, study PRJNA562643) | freshwater metagenome | isolation source: river surface water | place: USA:Blue River Watershed | collected 2017-08-16
AGCAGTCGTCTCTGGCGCTGCAATTGCCGCAGCGTTGAAGCAGTCACGTGGAAGTATGGAGCAAGAAGTTGCACCGATGGCTGGACTTACTGCCGTTTTTATTTTCGCCGTGCAAATGCTCAACTTTCCAGTTGCAGCAGGCACGAGCGGCCACTTACTGGGTGGGGCTCTAGCTGCGATCTTGGTGGGTCCGTGGGTGGCACTCCTTGCGATGACAGTTGTGTTGGCCTTACAAGCATTTATTTTTGCTGATGGCGGATTGAGTGCACTCGGTCTCAATATTTTGAATATGGGTGTGCTGACAGTTTTGGCCGGCTGGTTTATTTTTAAAGCACTACTAAAAATTCTTCCGAAAAAGAATACGAGTGTGATTGCAGCGAGTGCAGTTGCTGCATTTATTTCAGTGCCAATTTCTGCGTTGGGCTTTGTTATTCAGTACGCAATTGGTGGAAGTGGAATCATCGAACTCGATAAAGTTTTAGGTGCAATGCTGTCGGTGCATGTACTAATCAGAATTGGTGAAGCAGTGATTTCAGCTATGACTATTGGCGCTGTACTCGCGACTCGATCTGATTTGGTTTATGGAGCAAGTCAGCTACTTCCTAAAAGAGAATTGACCATTAAAAAAGTGGAACTGAACTGATGAAGAAATACACAATTGCAATTTTGTTAGTCAGTGGTGTGCTCGCTGGTGGAGTTAGTTACTTTGCATCTTCCCATCCGGACGGCTTAAATAAAGTTGCAATCGACTTAGGTTTTGCTGAAAACGAAAAAGAGTCAGTCACAAGTGGTTCTGCACTAGCTGACTACGAAACAGCTGGAATTGAAAACTCAGCACTTTCGCGGGCGATCGCTGGCATTACAGGTGTGGCAGCCACTGGTCTAGTTGGCACCGGTCTTTATCTGTATGTGCGAAAGCCAAATAAAAATGGCTGAAAAACATGAGCATGGTCACCAAATCGGCGATCATCTCTACATCCACAAACACACATTCATTCATGAACTTCCACCGCATGTAAAAATTCTCGCCGCTTTCACATTTTTATTAATCGCAGTTCTGACGCCTGCAGACAACTATGCGTCATTTGCGGGCTACTTCGTTTTGTTGGCCGGACTAATTGTCATGGCCGAACTTTCGTTTAAAACAGTGTTTAAGCGAATGGTGGTTGAAGTTCCATTCATCTTGTTTGCGGTGTTGATGCCGTTTCTAGGTCGCGCTCCTTACATAGAGGTTTATGGCGTAACGGTTTCTAAAGCCGGCCTGATTGCAGGTATCGCAATCCTGATCAAGAGCACAATCGGTGTGATTGTTTCAATTTTGCTTTCATCAACCACAACTGTCCGTGAAATTTTGCATGGACTTGCACATCTAAAAGTTCCAGCCCTACTAATTAATATTGCAACTTTCATGCTCCGCTATTCGGCAGTAGTTACAGACGAATTGAATCGTATGAAAACTGCTCGTGAATCGAGAGGCTTTATTGCAAAGGGCCCAAAGGATTGGAAAATTGTCGCTCAAGCAGCGGGTGCACTTTTTATTCGTTCTTACGAAAGAGGTGAACGAGTTCATCTTGCGATGCTCTCGCGCGGATTTAATGGTGAGATGCCAAGAGCAGATCACTCTGCAGCATCCAACAGAGTTTGGTTACAAGCTTTATTGCTACCTCTAACTGCAATCCTCGTCCTATTGATTGGAATTTACTTGTGAATAGTTTGAAGTTAACAAATTTGGCGTTTGCTTATCCAGATGGACATCAAGCACTTTTTGGAGTGAACCTAGAAATAAACAAGGGTGAGCGAGTAGCAGTACTGGGCCCAAATGGAGCTGGAAAAACCACGCTAGTTCTGCATCTCAACGGAATTTTGAGCGGATCTGGTGAAGTTGAAGTTGCAGGTTTGAAACTTGATGTCAACGATAAAGAAAACCTCCTAGAAATCCGTCGTAGGGTAGGAATTGTTTTCCAAGATCCAGACGATCAACTTTTCATGCCAACAGTTCGTGAAGACGTGGAATTCGGTCCGTTCAACATGGGTTTGCGCGGCAGCGAATTAGAAAACTGTGTCAACTTTGCTCTCGAACAAGTCGGAATGACCGATTTTGCTGATCGTGCACCGCACCACTTGTCTTTTGGTCAGCGCAGGCGAGTTGCACTTGCAACAGTGCTTGCTATGGAACCCGAGATTTTGATTATGGACGAACCAAGTTCTAACTTGGATCCAGCTAGTCGCAGAGAATTAGCCGACATTGTTAGAAGTCTGGATGTAACAGTATTAATGGTTACACATGATTTGCCATATGCCTTGGAACTTTGTCCACGTTCGGTAATTTTGTCTGGCGGCGTAATCGTTTCGGATAAATCAACCCGTGAAATTTTGAATGATGAAAAGTTGATGGCCGAAAACAGACTTGAATTACCTGTTGGTTTTGATCCGAAGCTAATTGCTTAGCGATTTAGCATTGCAGGTAGTTCAGTAATCAAATTCTCAATCCGAGATTTGATTTCATCTCGAATAGGCCGGACTGCATCCACACCTTGACCAGCTGGATCTTCTAGTTTCCAATCTAGATAAACCTTGCCAGGAAATATTGGGCAAGCATCTCCGCAACCCATGGTGATAATCACATCAGATTCCTGGACTGCTTCGGTTGTGAGAACTTTTGGAATCTCTTTTGAAATATCAATCCCGACTTCAGCAAGGGCTTCGAGAACTGCTGGATTCACAGTTTCTGCCGGCATCGAACCAGCTGATCGAACTTCGATTTCACCTTTTCCTAATGTGGTTAGGAACGCCGCCGCCATTTGTGACCGCCCAGCATTGTGTACACATACGAATAAAACACTTGGCTTTTGCATTTAGTCCTCCACAAAAAGTTTGCTGAATAATATTCCAAGAATAAGCCCAACCATTTGAGCCAGGATGAAACCTAGGATGGAATTTGGGTGAATTCCAGCGAAACTATCCGAAAAAGATCGCCCGATAGTCACAGCTGGATTTGCAAAAATAGTTGATGAGGTAAAAAAGTAGCCGCCAGCAATCCATGCGGGAACAACTGTCACGGCATTTATCTGACCTTTAACGGCAAATGCAATAATCAGAATCAAACCGGTTGTAGCGACAACTTCACCAATTAGCAACCCAAGGGAATTTCTTTCTTTTGTTGCCATAGTTCCGAAGTTTTCATGGAACATTAATTCTGCGATTTTCGTTCCAGCAATTGCACCAATCACTTGGGCAATCACATATTTACCAGTAGTTATTCCGTCTTGTCTGCCTTTAAACTGAAGATAAATACTGACCAAGGGATTGAACTGGGCACCGCTCACTGGTGCAAATAGGGAAATTAGAACAAATAAAACAGCCACAACTGCGATGCAATTGATTAGGAGCTGAACTCCCACATCGCTAGTGAGGTTCGTAGCCATTATGCCCGAGCCGATAATGGAAGTTAGTAGAAGAAGCGTGCCAAAAAATTCAGCAGCTACTTTTCTCACTAAATAATTCCTAGGGCTGAAAGTTTCTCACGCATTTGTGGATCTGAAGGTTCAACAAAATATTCCCCATCAGGAAATACCACTACTGGGATGCTTTGTTTGCCACTAATTTCGATAGCTTTGTCGCGAAGTGCATCATCTTTTTCAACATCATGTTTTGTATAAGTGACATTAAGTTCTTTTAGAAGACGTTCGGTCCGACGGCAATCGCCACACCAGTCAGCGCCATAAACTTCGATTTCCTGAGCCATATTTCTCCTTATTTATTCGCCTAGATTACTCGTAATCCAAAAATAGTATAGGAACAGAAGGTAAGTGAAAGGCTCAAATCCGCTAGGCGAAGTTTTGCTTCTGCAGGATTACGAAACTGAACTCTTGGGTGGAATTCCAGGGTGTGGTGTGAATCCGTTTGTTTGAAAACACTTCCTTGAATTCTGGTGAAAATACTCCCGCCAATTCACTTGGTGAGTATTTACTTACATCCAAATTGCTGCACTGATCGGGACCATTCTCGGAAAATGTAGCGATTACCAAAAATGCATCCGGTGCAGTATTCGAAATTACCACTTCCTTGTATTTATCAACTTCGGCACCAGATAGGAAATGAAAAACCGCTCGGTCGTGCCAAAGTGAAACTGGTGTGGGCAGTTTCAATTCAAGTACCGAACCGGCTATCGGAATCAGATCAACCCCAGATTCTTTTGCCAGCTGAGTTAGTTTGGACAATGCATTTTCAGCAATGTCATTAACAAAAACTGGATCAAATCCGGATTTTGCTAGTTCAATCGCCATCGGTGATTGACCAGAACCCACATCAATCGCTGCACCTGTTGGCGTGAGGTAATCTAGAAAATCCAGCCAAAGGTTTTCTTGCCACCAGCTGACGTCTTTATCTTTGTTTTCGTGAATTTCGCTCCAATGTGAAGCTGTTTCATTCATTATTGCCCCAATGTTGAGTCCGCCACGCATACATTGCAATAGCGCCGGCTACAGAAGCATTCATCGAACGCACTGAACCAAGTTGTTTAATTTCAAAAAACTCATCGCAACATTTTATGGCCTCAGAGCTGAGTCCTAAACCCTCGTTTCCAAATAGTAGAACACATTTTTCAGGCAGTTTGGAATTCTCGATTGGTTTGGCACCTGGCACATTTTCAAAGCCAATTATTGGGATATTCCTTGACTTTGCATCTGACGAGAATTCTGAAATGCTGGCATGATGTTTGATGTCGATGTATTTGTCCGTCATCAAAGCACCATGTTGGTTCCAATGCTTATTTCCAATTATGTGAAACTTATTTACGTTAAATGCATTTGCAGTTCGGACCAGCGAGCCAATATTTAAATCATGCTGCCAGTTCTCAATTGCTATCTCCAGTGGAATTCTTCTGGTTGCGAGTATTTCTCTAATCGCCTCAACAGTTAAATATCTAAACTCATCGGCCACATTCCGCCGATCACCATTGATTAAAAGCTCTTGGTCGTACTGGCTTCCAACCGGGTGAGGTTCAGGATGCGGTCCAACACCAACACCCTGATAAAACTCACCCGGTTCGAAGCTACGTTCCACTATTTCTTCACAAATGCGCTAATGAGCTTGTTAATTACTGCAGAACTGATTGCAATCAATAGTGCACCAAGAATTGCGTCCCAGATGCTTGCAATTGAAAGTGCATCACTGATTGAGTCAGTAACTAACAGCATTGCGCCATTGATTACCAACATGGACAAGCCCAAGCTCAAAATTGTGATTGGGAATGTCAGGATTTTTGTCAGTGTGCCGAGAGTTGCGTTAACTAGTCCAAAAATAAGTGCGATTCCTGCATATGTCAGGAAGTCACCGTTTTTGACTTCAATACCTGGAATGAAGTACGCAGCTCCCCAGATTGCAGCGCCCAGTGCTAGCCAGCGAATTAGTAATGATTTCATGTGGGAATTCTCTCACTACTCTGCAACAGGTACGTAGGCTTCATCGCGTTCGCGCAACCGATTGTTCGGCACGAAGAATGCGAAGATGATGGAAATTGCGGTCGCAAGTGCACCCACCAGAACCACAATCACAGTTGAATCAGTGAATCCATCCTTGATTGGTCGAACCAATTCTGGAGTTGCTTGTTCAATCCACGAAGTGTCATTGAATACATCGCCACCTTGATTGATTTCTAGTAGATGCGCATTCGCTTCTGTGATAGTTCCATCGGCAGAGGCTTGAATGACGTCTCTTTGATAAGCCATTTGATAGGCAGGATCTTGAGCTGCAGTTGCAAAACGATCTCCCACATTGCCTGGCAGTCCGCCAAACAAAAGTGACAAGAAGATTGCTGTACCTAAAGTTGCGCCTAATTGGCGGAACAAAGTTACTGAAGAAGTAGCAACACCAATGTCCCTCGGTGATACTGCGTTCTGTACTGCGAGAACAGTTGGTTGCATTAGATTTCCAAGTCCAAAACCAAATAGCAATGACATACCCGCAATCGCAATGTATTGGGTGTCTGTTGTTAATTGAGTCATCCAAGCGAGCCCTACGGTCATCAATACTGATCCCAAAATTGGGAACATTTTGTAACGTCCGATTTTGCTAATCAATTGTCCTGAAAATACTGAGCCACTCATAATTCCAAGTGTTAACGGCAGCAATTGCAAACCAGCTTCAGTCGGTGTAGCCCCACCCACAATTTGTAGATACAGCGGGAGCACAGCTAAACCACCGAACATTCCCATACCTGTGATTACACCAATTGTTGTAAGTAGAGAGAAAGTTTTATCTTTGAATAGGCGAAGTGGAATAAGTGCTTCGTCGCCAATCTTGGATTCAGCGCGAACAAACCAAATAGTTCCCAACGCACTAATTGCATAGCAAACAATTGAATTGGTTTCAGTCCAACCCCACTCACGCCCTTTTTCTGCAACGAGCAGTAGTGGAACTAAAGCAGTGCTAAGTGAAATTGCACCAGCCCAATCGAGTGGGTGATCTACCTTCTTGAAATTAGGAATGTGAAGAGTTCGATTCACAACATAAAGTGCGATCAAACCAATTGGCACATTCACAAAGAAAACCCAACGCCATCCAGCAAGACCGAGAATCGAATCAGTGCCTGCAAGGAATCCGCCAACTACTGGACCAAGAACGCTTGAAGAACCAAAAACAGCGATGAAGTAAGCCTGATACTTTGATCTCTCACGCGGTGGCACGATGTCACCAATAATTGCAAGAGCAAGAGTGAATAGACCACCTGCACCAATTCCTTGAAGTGCGCGGAAGAATGCGAGCATTCCCATTGTTGAAGCGAATGCACTTAAAGCTGAACCAGCAATAAATAGTGAGATAGCCCAAATAAAAAGTGGCTTGCGACCGTAGATGTCACTTAATTTTCCATAAAGCGGCGTTGTAATTGTGCTTGTGATTAGGTAGGCAGTTGTTACCCAAGCCTGCAATGACAAACCATTAAGTTCATCGCCAATTGTGCGAATACTTGTTGCGACAATTGTTTGGTCTAAGGCTGCAAGGAAAAGTCCCAGCATTAAGCCAATCAAAATCGGCACGATTTCCTGATGTGTTAGGTACTTCGCACCGTGGTGATCGTGTTCTTTAGTCACTATCTCTCCTGTTTTTGTTTGTGCTGTGACATTGCCGCAGCTGATTTTTCATTGAGCGCTTTTGTAAAGCGTTCAAGTGAACTTTCGAATTGATTAATCTCATCTTGCGACCAGTCTGAAAATACATTCTCAAAAAATTCGTTTCGGACTTCACAATGGTTTTCAAAGAGTTGAATTCCTGACTCAGAAATTTCTAGCAGAGTGCCACGGGCATCGGCAGGGTTAATTGCACGTTTTGCGAAACCGCCGTCAACTAATACGTGTGATTGCCGAGTGATGAGTGCTGGGTCAACTTGGAGAACTTCTGCAAGATCTGAAAGCCGGCTCGGCCCAGAAGTTTTAAGGTGACCTAGAAGTCGAAGGCCAGTGAAGTCAACGCCTTGGTAATTTGAAAATTGTGACTTTATTCGTGCAGTCACTCGAAGCATTGACCCAAATGTTTGGGTGAACCGCTCTACTGATTTCGCCATATCCGCTTTTCTTTGACAAGGTCAACTAATTGACTAAGTCAACCATTCACTAGACAGGTTCGCAAATCGCAGGAAAACTACTCACAAAATGGGAGAAAAATGCGCGGATATCTATTAATTCATGGGCTTGAGAACCATCGGCCTGAAGGTCATTGGATGCGCCATTTAGCAGCTCGCCTGCGCAAGCAAGCCCAGTATGTGGCCTACCCACAACTGCCAAATCCTGATGCACCAGTCGCTAGCGAGTGGTTAGAAGTTTTAAATACTGAAATAGCTTTGATGAAGGATGCAGCAATTGATTCGATTGTAGTAATTGCACATTCCCTGGGCTGCGTGGCTTGGTTGAAGTTGATTGCTAGCGAAATTCCTGAAATCAAAATTGAACGCGTTTTATTTGTGGCACCTGCAGATCCAAAATTGTTAACCGCCGCACCGACATTTCAAGATGCTTTAGAAAAGGATTTGAAACAGATTGTGAAAACTCACGCAGATGATTTTTCGATTATCGCTGGAGACAATGATTCTTGGCTGCCAAAAGGTGTCAACGAAACTTTCGGTGCACCGCTTGACGTTGAACCGATAATTTGGCAAGACGCCGGACACATTTCTATAGATGACGGTTTTGGAGTCTGGGATGGAATTGTGTACTGGGCTTTAGACCCAAGCAATGACCTGCTGGTCCGTTAATGCTTTGACGCAAGCCAAGATCCGCCAAGTACTAGCGGGAATCCAATCAACAATCCCAACGTCGGTTTTTCGCCCAAGAAGATTATTCCTAACAAAATTGCTACCGCAGGATTTATATATGTAATCAAAGTGGCTTTCATTGGCCCAACTTCAGCAATCAGTGCAAAAAACACTGCAAAACCACCAATTGTTGAAACCACTGCCAAAACAATGATTGCCCAAATTGCAGAAGCACTAGGCGTATGTGTTGGAAGATGGCTCGGAATAAATGGTAGATAAATTAATGTTACGGCCAAAGAAGAGATGGCAATAATTGCCGTCGAATCAGCTTCTTTAAGTTTGGTTGAAATGATTACCGGTGCAGTCGCATATCCAAGCGCCGCACCAATCAGCATCAGTATCGCAACAAGATCAACATCAGACTTCAGAGAATCAACTCCAACTAATGCGAATACTCCAAAAATTCCGATGGCGATTCCAGAAATTCTACGAAAGTTAAATGCGTTGTCTTCACCACGAATTTTTGAAGTTATCACTGCAAAGATGGGCACAACTGCAAGCATCAGACCTGCCAGACCAGAACTCACACTTTCTTCGGCGGCACTCACGAAGTACCAAGGGAAAACCATCTCGATGATTGCAAATAGCGTGCAATATTTCCAAAACTTCCAATTGCTTTTAAGTTTCCCTTGCCACCAGACGAACAAGAGTAAGAAAACAGCAGTTGGTGCACTTCGGGCAAATACGATAAAAATCGGGTCAAAATCTTCAAGTGCGAATTTAATGAAAAGGTAGGGAGTGCCCCAAATTACAGAGAGTGCAGTGAAAAGAATCAAACCGCGTTTAGACACTTGCGGAGATTAACAGTCAAAAAATCTGCGATACTTTGCCACCGCAAGTTGCTAGAAATGGGGTAGAAATAATGCGCAAAATCGCAAGTGCTCTAGTCCTTCCACTTCTAGCATCATTGATCACCATCGCGCCTTCAACAGCTGTTGTTCCTGCTGCCCGAAAAGCTAATGTGCCGGTGAAGGTAAAGGCAGTTTCATCGCATTCTCGGATTGTTATTTCTCAGGTTTTTGAATTGAGCGGCACGGTGAAGCCTGCTCGCAAGGGCATCGTTGTTGAACGCAAACTCTGGAAAAACAAACGCTGGATTCCACTAAAAAACGGTCGTGCAAAAACAAATAAAAGTGGTGAATGGAAAATGGTGGTTACCGCACCATCAACACCACAAAAACTGCGCTACAAAATTCAAGCAATCAATGTAAAAAAATCAACCGTTGTTGAGACCACTGTAAAAGTTGTTCCGCCAAGGCCAGACCCAAGTATTCTGATTAAGACCGCGGATGCCACGGTTCCTTCTGCTGCATTAACCAACATCGCTGGAACATTTTTAGACGCAGGCAAATCAATTTCTATTCAAGCCGAGCAGCTGGTCAACGAAGTTTGGACTCCGGTAACTGCGCAAACCTCGGTTGGTCGCACCGCCTGGGTGGCACGTTTGCAACTTCCAATAGAAGCAGGTGTTTATTCCTATCGGATAAACGCTACAACTGCGCGTGGAACTGCATTGAGCAATGCAATTAACTTTACAGTTTTACCTCCTTCATTACTTCCAATTGACGCACTTGGCCCAGGTTCTCCGTCTCGCATTTGGGGAATTGATATTTCTCGCTGGCAACACATGGCCGATACGAATAACGACGGGGTAGCAGATTTACTCGACGATGGAAAGCCAATTGATTTTGAAAAGGCATACCGAAAAGGCTTGCGTTTTGTTTTCATAAAGGCTTCGGATGGCACGGTTAAGTCCGATGGATCGATGTTGGCCGATCAATATGCACGAAAGTTTGCATTGCTAGATAAGCCAGCTGCACAAGCTGCGGGACTTTTCACAGGTCTGTATCACTTCCCTGGAATGATCAAGTCTGACAATAAAGCAAAATTGATTGCTGATGCTCGCGAAGAAGCTATCCA